>ERZ1643250.1213-NODE-1213-length-22990-cov-8.797340_pt1 | contig 22990 bp, 23 predicted proteins | sample MGYA00579262_ERZ1643250 | MGnify/ENA primary metagenome ERZ1643250 (study PRJEB29033, sample SAMEA4952265) | chicken gut metagenome | biome: Broiler Chicken; feature: Gastrointestinal Tract; material: Caecum | place: Ireland | collected 2018 | study: Broiler... | reverse complement strand
AAGCTGGAAGGTGAGGATGACCTCTATGAGATGTTTTTCGCCAGTCTGGAACAGACGGAGATTTTAAGATGAAGGAGGAAATGATCATGGAATCAACATTGAAAGACTTAAAAGAGAGAAGAAGTATCCGCGCCTATAAACCGGAGCAGATCAAAGAAGAGGAACTGCAGAAGATCCTTGAGGCGGGGACTTATGCGCCGACAGGGATGGGAATGCAGTCGCCGAAGATCGTGGCGGTACAGGATAAGGAGACGAGAGATTACCTGTCTGAGCTGAATGCAAAATATCTGGGGAGTGATTCGGATCCGTTCTATGGTGCGCCGACAGTGCTTGTCGTACTCGCATCGAAGGAACGTCCTACATGTGTGGAGGACGGATCACTTGTGATGGGAAATCTGATGAATGCGGCGTATGCTGCAGGCGTGGGCTCCTGCTGGATCCACCGTGCGAGAGAAGTGTTTGATTCGGAAGAGGGAAAAGCTCTTCTGAAGAAATGGGGGATCGAAGGAGACTATATCGGCGTAGGGCATTGTATCCTCGGATATCCGGCGGACGGGGCAGTGCCGCAGGCAAAGCCGAGAAAAGATGATTATGTCGTTTATGTGAGGTAGCATAATGGCTGGATTTGTGTGCGTCGGGATCGGCGGGGCAGCAGGCGCAATGCTCAGATATGCCATCAGCCTGATCCCTTTTAAAGGCAGCTTTCCCGTGCTTACGCTGCTCACAAATATACTGGGAGCGCTGGCTATCGGTATCATTGCCGGAGCTGCGGCGAGAAAGGGACTCCCGCAGAATGCCGTCTTGTTTCTTAAGACTGGTGTGTGCGGAGGCTTTACAACATTTTCCACATTTTCGCTGGAGGCTTATAATCTGCTGGAACAGGGGGATGTCAAAGCGTCGGTCCTGTATGTAGTCCTGAGTGTGGGCTGCTGTCTGGCAGGTGTGGCGGCAGGAATGTACGCGGCAGAACATATCATATAAAATTTATGTAGTAGCGGAAATTGTTTTTTGATGATACAATAAGGGGCAGCAGATGCAGGACATGTGCAGAAAGGAGAGCACAATGGAAGAAACATACATGGAAATGCTTACACGACGTGCGAAGAGCGCTGCCACAGAAGCGGCGAAGCTGGGAACGGAAGAGAAAAACAGAGGGCTTCTTTCAGTGGCAAACGAACTGATCTCGCAGCAGGATGTAATCCTTGCAGAAAATGAGAAGGATCTTACAGCAGCCAGAGAGAAAGGCATCAAGCAGTCTCTGATCGACAGGCTGGCTCTTTCGGAAAAGAGGATCGCTGATATGGCGGAGGGATTAAGGCAGATTGCCGGGCTTGAGGATCCGATCGGTGAAGTTTTGTATATGAAGACGAGGCCGAATGGCCTTCGGATCGGGCAGAAAAGAGTGCCCCTCGGTGTTGTGGGGATCATCTATGAGTCCCGCCCGAACGTGACGGCAGATGCTTTCGGGCTCTGCTTTAAGACGGGAAATGCAGTTATCCTGCGTGGCGGAAGTGATGCTATCCACTCTAATCAGGCAATCGTCCACGCGATCAAGACGGGGCTGCGCAAAGAGCGGCTCTGCCAGGATATGGTCGTACTGGTGGAGGATACAAGCCGCGATGTTGTGAATGATATGATGAAAATGCACGGAGGTATCGACGTCCTGATCCCGAGGGGCGGTGCGGGGCTGATCGCAAATGTTGTGGAGAACAGCACGGTGCCCGTAATCGAGACCGGTACGGGAAACTGTCATGTCTATGTAGATGAGACGGCTGATATCCGGATGGCGGCTGACATTGTGGAGAATGCAAAGACACAGCGTATGGGTGTATGTAATGCCTGCGAATCTCTCGTCGTCCACAGCGGGATTGCTGAAGCAGCTCTTCCGCAGATCGTGCAGAAGTTAAAGAACCATGATGTGGAGATCCGCGGGGATGAAAGGGCGCGGGAAATATGTGGGGAAATCATCCCGGCGACAGAAGAAGACTGGGGCACAGAGTATCTGGACGCTATTATATCCGTGAAGATCGTGGATTCCATTGATGAGGCGATCGCCCATATCAATAAATATAATACCGGACATTCCGAGTCCATTATTACGAAAGACTATGATAATGCACTGAAATTCCAGGATGAGATCGATGCGGCGGCAGTGTATGTGAACGCATCCACCAGATTTACCGATGGATTTGAGTTCGGATTCGGTGCGGAGATCGGCATCAGCACCCAGAAACTCCATGCAAGGGGACCGATGGGGCTTGAGGCGCTGACTACAACAAAATATATCATCTTCGGGAACGGACAGATCAGGAAATAAAATAGAAAAGAATTTATAATATCAGGCGGAGCGTCAGAGACTTTAAAACTTCTGACACTCCGCCTGAGCATTTTGTGAAAATTGTGTTCCAAAGAGACGGATCATCTTCCGCCTGCCTGCCATCTTCTCCAGACAAAATATCCCCCAAAAGCAAACAGGAAAGCCAGGACAAGATATATGAACAGTCCGACCTGATATGATGCCAGATAAGTGCCGAAGAATGGAACCAGGCGGTGATCAATCAGACCTCCGGCCACCGAGATCAGCTTTGCAGGGCAGTAACTCCATATCTGCGAGAGCACGCGGAGCTGCCCGGGTATGTTTAAAAAAGAGCTGATCAGCAAGAAACCGATGAGGACGCCCATAGCAGGGATACTGCTTCGGAAATGTTCCGTCAGGTACAGGGATGCGCAGCCCAGCATAATAGCGGCAGCAATACTGATGCCGAGCAGGATGAGTACAGACTGACCTGCAGTAAGTTTCCACGTACAATCGAGTATATGGAACTGTATTTGCGCACTGAATCCCTCGGTCCCGTAGATTACGAATGAAGGGACAGCAAAGGAGATGAACAGGAGCAGTGCGGCAGCTACAGAAAATATAACGGCAGTAAACAGTTTTGCAAGGAAAGCCGGGCGTCTGCCAAACCGTGTGCACAGAATGATCTGGTCAGTCTTTCGGGAGTGTTCCTCTGCGGATACAGGAGGGATGCACACCGCAGTAAGGAAGGAAACCATGACAGAGAGGATTGTAAAGGTGGCAAGAATGGACTTATAACTTCCACAGTACCGGTAGATAAACGGTGTGGTGATATCTTCTTCCTGTGCAGTGAGAAAAGCTTTTTCTTCATCAGAGAGAGATTCCTGCGCCCATCGTGCCTGGAGATAATCCTTTCTCAGATCATAGAGCTGCGCAGCTGTGCCAGTGTAGTATGGTATGCCGTTATCATTGTTCGAGGATATAACAGTCATAAAAGGCGGCAGAATGACAGATGCCGCTGCCATTGCCATCAGTGTGAGTGTCACGATCCAGACTGCTTTTCTTTGAAGCAGCTTTTTATATTCGTATTTTATGATGCCAGGGTCAAAAGGTCTAAACCCACATGAGCTTGCTCATAGGTGGGTGAAAGACCTTGGGGGCCGCCCCGATATGAGCATAAAAGTGGGATGTATATCCCACGATATGCGAATATTGGGCAGGATTGTGGGAGTGCAGAGCACGGAACAATCCGCAGGCATCATAGTTGGGGTCTTTTGACCCCAACATCATTTTATGAGTGCCCGAAGATTATACATCGTTATACACCCCCCGCTTTATCCTGTCATTTGCCGGCAGATTTTGGGATGTCTGCTCTGATGGCTTGAAATTGTTATCATCAAACTGTTCCAGATAAAATTCTTCCAGATTCTCCCCGATATCCTCATGTGTTCCATTGAAGATCAGGCGGCCGTCTTTCATTATTAGGATACGGTCTGCTATCAGTTCAATGTCGGATACGATATGGGTGGAGAGAAGGACGATGCTTTCCTGTCCGAGCCGGTCGATCATTTCCCGGAACCGGACGCGCTCTTTCGGATCAAGTCCGGCTGTGGGCTCGTCGAGCACAAGAAGCTTGGGGTGGTTTAAGAGTGCCTGCGCGATGCCCAGACGCTGTTTCATTCCGCCGGAATATGTCTTGATCTTCTGTTTTTTATGCGATTCAAGTCCTACCAGGGTCAGAAGCTCTCCGGTGCGGCAGCGGGCGTCGGTTTTGCGCAGCCCTTTGAGTGCAGCCATATACATTAGAAAGTCTTCGGCGGTAAAGGCGGGATAATAGCCAAAATCCTGAGGGAGATATCCGAGGATACTCCGGTATTCTTCCGTGGATACATCTGCCCTTCCGAAAGTTACTGTGCCGCTGTCCGGACGCAGGATGCCACAGACCATGCGCATGAGAGTCGTTTTTCCGGCTCCGTTGCCGCCCAGCAGTCCGTGAACCCCTTTCCCGAGAGTAAGAGAGATCCGGTCCACGGCGATTTTATTTTTATAATGCTTGCTCAGCCGGTCAATGTGAAGTTCCATGTTAATTCCTCCGATTGTCTGATATATTTTCTAAGTTCCAGTACTGCTGCAATTCCGAAGAAGAGAAGTGATGCGGGAATAAGTGCAGGAATATCCGCCGCACGGTCCAGAAAGCCTGTGGCGTATGCGGTGAGAAAGAATACGCTGACAAGAGCGCTGGCCCCGGCGCATAGAATAGTACAGTCTCTTCCGCGGAGTTTTCGGACCGCAGGAAGGGTGAGGGCGCAGGTCAGCAGATAGGGCAGCAGAATACAGGCTGCAGTCATGCTCAGGTCCGTTTCCCAGAAATAGGTGCCAAAGGGCATCAGTACTGCCAGCAGGAGCAGGTTTCCCCCGCCCAATATGCCCAGCCGTGCGCACAGGACAGCCTGCAGGGAGAACCGGGCAGATAATTCCAGCTCCTCCATGCCAAAACGTGCAGAGCGTCCGGCCTCTGCAATCGTTGCCAGCGCAAGGAACGGGATACAGGCAGAGAGGATGACAGGGGCGGAGAGTTCCTGCAGCTGTTCTTGCGGGGCTGTCGTCTGCCAGGGGTGCAGGGTCAGAAGTACAGCGGCGGCGAAGATACAGAGGGACAGGAGCCAGTTCCATTTTCGGATATAGTGCATTTGAGTTTGAAGAAAAGCCGGCCACGAGATACGGGGAGAATAAAGAGTCTCCCTTGCTGCGGCGCGGTAATCGGAACTTTGGAAGAAAGTATCTTTTCGCTCAGGTGCCGGAACTGTATAGAGCCTGCGCAAAGTCTTGGTCAGGAGCACTTTTTGTCTGAAATGATTTCTCTTCACTGGAAATCCTCCTTTCTCAGCTGATTTTTTAAAAGTTTTAATGCCCGTTTCAATCTGCGGTATACTGCGAAGCGTGACAGGTTCATGATCCTGCCGATCTCACCGGGATTCAGCTCCAGTACATAGCGCAGGCAGATGATCTCCCGGTCGGATTCACTGAGGGTCTGCAGAGCCTGAACCAGAACAATTGATGTGTCCGTAAGCTCCGAGACGGATGCAGTGGGAGAGAATGTTGTGCCCTCGGTGCTGTGAGCTGCATCGCTGAATATGGATATATCACAGTTGATGACGGATTCCGGCCGGGTTTTTGTGTGCCGGATGTGATCGATACACAGATTTCGCGCGATGGTGTACAGGAAAGCGAGGGGCTTTCCCCTGTCATGATAAGTGGAAGTCTCCAGAAACTTAAGGAAAGCCTTTTGCGTCAGATCTTCCGCAAGACTGTGGTCCTGCATACGAAAAAAGCAGTAACGATAAATGTCGTCATAGTATTCTTCCAGATTCATCAGCAGATCCCCTCCTTTCATAATGTATAACGCATGAACTTTATAAAGTGTGCACTCCTGAATAAAAAAATTGCAGCTTGTATCTGCGCATTTTTACGCAGAGGAATCTGAATGTTATAAGTATTCACATATTATACACCAACAGCATTCCGATTCTATCGAAAAATCAAGAAAAACAAGTTTAATTGAATGAATATATATAAATAACACTTGCATAATATGCAAAAAAGATGTATTATTATGCAAGCACTATTCATAACTATTTTTATGAAATGCTTTACTTACTATTAAATGAGGTATATCATAGGAAACTGAAATGCGGAGCGGTCCGCAGTGGCATTGAAGCCAAACGAAAGACAGATAAAGTATATTTGGAAGGGATAAAGACATGATCAAAGTTGGTATTATCGGTGCCACCGGCTATGCAGGTGGTGAACTCGTAAGAATATTATCGGGACATAAGGACGCAGAGATCAAATGGTACGGTTCAAGAAGCTATATTGATCAGAAATACGCGGACGTATACAGAAATATGTTTCAGATCGTGGATGCGGTCTGCATGGACGACAATATGGAGGAACTGGCATCCCAGGTGGACGTGATCTTCACAGCGACACCGCAAGGGCTGTGCGCATCCCTGGTAAATGAAGAAATTCTTTCAAAGACAAAGGTCATTGACCTGAGCGCAGATTTCCGTCTGAAAGACGTGAAAGTGTATGAAGAGTGGTACAAGATCGGGCACAAGGCTCCGCAGTTTATTGACGAGGCGGTATACGGGCTGTGTGAGATCAACCGGGAGGATGTGAAGAAAGCGAGACTGGTGGCAAATCCGGGCTGCTATACAACCTGCTCCATTTTGACGGCATATCCACTTGCCAAAGAGGGGATGATCGATATGAACACGCTGATCATTGACGCCAAATCCGGCACCTCAGGAGCAGGAAGAGGGGCAAAGGTACAGAATCTCTTCTGTGAAGTGAACGAGAACATGAAGGCATACGGTGTGGCAACCCACAGACATACTCCGGAGATTGAGGAACAGCTGGGCTATGCGGCAGGCGAAAAAGTGGTGCTCAATTTCACTCCGCATCTTGTACCGATGAACAGAGGAATTCTTGCCACGGAATACGCAAAACTTACGAAAGATGTAAGCTGGGAAGAAGTAAAGGCTGTTTACGATAAATATTATGCAGATGAAAAATTTGTGCGTGTCCTTGATAAAGACGTATGCCCGGAAACGAAATGGGTAGAGGGCAGCAACTATGTGGATATCGGATTTAAGATCGATCCGAGGACAGGCCGTATCATCATGATGGGCGCTATCGATAATCTGGTGAAAGGCGCTGCGGGACAGGCAGTACAGAATATGAATCTGATGTTCGGATTAGAAGAGAGCGAAGGTTTGGATTTAGTCCCAATGTTCCCTTAGGGGACGTAGTTAAATCGGGTTTTACTACGTCCCAAATCCAGATTCAGGGTGTCCCAAAGCTGTGGTAAGGGTGTCCCCAAATGAAGATGAAAGGATTATTCAACTATGATAAGAGTTATGACGATAGATGATTATGACGAGGTTTACGCTCTGTGGAAAAAGATCCGGGGATTCGGAATCCGGAGTATCGATGACTCCAGAGAGGGTGTGGATCGGTTCCTGAAGAGAAATCCGACGACGAGTGTAGTGGCAGTGAAAGACGGGAAGATCGTCGGAAGTATCCTTTGCGGTCATGACGGAAGGCGGGGATGTCTTTATCATGTATGCGTGGATGAGGCGTACCGGCGTCACGGAATCGGGCGTGATATGGTCGTACATGCGATGAAAGCACTGCAGGCTGAGCAGATCAACAAGGTTTCTCTTATCGCGTTTACGAAGAATGATATCGGAAATGCATTCTGGAATACGATCGGATGGACAGAGCGTCTGGATTTAAATTATTACGATTTTACATTAAATGAAGAAAATATTACAGCTTTTAATGAACAATAGATGATCAAAAACGGATTTATTTTTAGAAAGAAGAGGGATGTAAAATGCAGATGATCGAGGGCGGAGTGACAGCGGCGAAAGGCTTTGAGGCGGCAGCGGCAGCGGCTGGGATCAAGTATCAGAACCGCACGGACATGGCGCTTATTTACAGTGAGAAACCGTGCAAAGTGGCGGGCACATTTACGACAAATGTAGTGAAGGCAGCACCGGTAAAGTGGGATAGAAATGTGGTAGACAGCGGCGTTAAATCCCAGGCTGTCATCGTGAATTCGGGCATTGCAAATGCGTGTACCGGAGAAGAAGGTATGAAGTATTGTGAAGAGACGGCAAATGAAGCGGCCAAGGTATTGGGAGTAGATGCAGGGAGCGTTTTAGTCGGCTCCACAGGCGTGATCGGAATGCAGCTTCCTATGGATCGGGTGAAAGATGGAATCCGTAAGCTGGCAGAAGCGAAGAAACCGGATCCTGAGAGTGGAACTCAGGCAGCACAGGCGATTATGACGACAGATACAAAGAAAAAAGAGGCAGCAGTTACAGTTGAGATCGGCGATGTGACAGTGACCATCGGAGGGATGGCAAAAGGTTCCGGTATGATCCACCCGAATATGTGCACTATGCTTGCATTCATTACAACGGATGCCAAGATTTCCAGGAAAGCGCTTCAGGCTGCACTCAGCGAAGATGTGGAAGATACATATAATATGATTTCTGTGGATGGAGATACATCAACTAACGACACCGTGCTCCTTCTGGCAAACGGTGCGGCCGGAAATGAAAAGATCCGTTACGGCACATGGGAGTACGAGGCGTTTAAAACTGCTCTTCATTATGTAAATGAAACTCTGGCAAAAGAGATGGCAGGAGACGGTGAGGGCGCGACCGCACTGTTCGAGGCGAAAGTTATTGGCGCGGATACAAAAGAGCAGGCAAAAAAACTTGCCAAATCTATTGTCTGCTCCAACCTGACTAAGGCAGCGATTGCAGGACATGACGCCAATTGGGGAAGGATCCTGTGTGCAATGGGATACTCCGGAGCACAGTTTGATCCGGAAAAAGTGGATCTCTATTTCGAGAGTGAGGCAGGAAAACTTAAGATCATTGAACACGGAGTTGCACTAAATTACAGCGAAGAGAAAGCAACAGAAATCCTGTCTCAGCCAAAAGTAACAGCAATTGCGGATATTAAAGAAGGAGATGTCGGGGCGACAGCATGGGGATGCGACCTGACACATGGATATATCGATATCAATGCAGATTACCGGAGCTGATAATTCGGTTGACTTAAACATTTAAAAATAAAAATGGTGCAAACAGGGACAGGGCAAAAGCCGATTTGGGACACCGTAAAGTCTAATTGGGGACGTAGTCAAATCGGGTTTTACTACGTCCCTGAAGGAGGTAAGGATGAATAAGAATATGCAGCAATATCTTGAAAAGGCGCAGGTCCTCATCGAGGCACTGCCATACATCCAGCGTTTCAACCGTAAAATTATCGTAGTCAAATACGGCGGCAGCGCTATGGTGGACGAGGAACTGAAGAAGCGTGTCATTGAGGATGTGACCCTTCTGAAGCTTGTCGGCTTCAAGCCGATCATCGTACACGGCGGCGGCAAAGAGATCAGCAAGTGGGTCGGCAAAGTAGGCATGGAACCGAAATTTATCAACGGCCTGCGCGTGACAGATGAGGATACGATGGAAGTGGCAGAGATGGTGCTTGGACGTGTTAACAAGAGTCTGGTACAGCTTGTTGAGAGCCTCGGCGTGCGTGCTATCGGCATCAGCGGCAAGGACGGCGCGCTTCTGAAGGTCGATAAGAAATATTCCGACGGGCAGGACATCGGATATGTGGGAGATATCAAAGAAGTAAACGGCCAGATTTTATATGACCTGCTGGAAAAAGATTTTCTCCCGATCGTATGCCCGGTGGGACTGGATGATGATTTTAATACATATAATATCAACGCGGACGACGCGGCGTGTGCGATCGCCCGTGCGGTCAAAGCGGAGAAGCTGGCGTTTTTGACGGATATTGAGGGCGTGTATAAAGATCCGTCAGATCCGTCTACACTTATCTCCGAGCTTCGTGTGGACGAGGCGAAGAAACTGATGGACAGCGGATACATCGGCGGCGGTATGCTGCCGAAACTCCAGAACTGTATCGACGCCATTGAAGCAGGCGTTTCAAGGGTGCATATCCTGGACGGACGTATCCCTCACTGTCTGCTCCTTGAGATCTTTACGAACAAAGGAATCGGTACGGCAATTTTAAACAGTGAAGAAAGCAGGTATTATCATGGTGAACAATAAGATACAGGCAGCAGAAGAAAATCTGATCCGTGTATATAACCGTTTCCCGGTGGTGCTGGACCACGGCGAGGGAATGTACCTTTATGACACGGATGGTAAGGAATATCTCGATTTTGCCGCAGGATTTGCGGTGACAGGACTGGGATATGACAATAAAGAGTTAAATGAGACTCTGAAAGCGCAGATTGATAAATTATATCATACATCAAATCTCTATTACCACGAGAGTTGCGGCGAGGCGGCGAAAGAACTGAACCGTGTCAGCGGAATGGACAGGGTGTTTTTTACAAACAGCGGAGGTGAGGCCATTGAAGGTGCCTTAAAGTCAGCCAGACGCTACGCATATACGAAAGGCACGGGGAGATATGAGTTTATTGCCATGGAGAATTCCTTCCACGGAAGGACATTCGGAGCGGTGTCGGTGACAGGTCATGACTCTTACAGAGAGCCGTTTGAGCCCCTTGTCCCGGGTGTGAAATTTGCAAAGTTCAATGATCTGGACAGTGTGAAAACACTGGTCAGTGACAAGACCTGCGCGATCATCCTGGAGCCGCTTCAGGGAGAGGGCGGCATCAATCTTGCCACGCAGGAATTTATGGAAGGGATCCGGAAGATCTGCGATGAGAACGGAATCCTTATGATCTGTGACGAAGTGCAGTGCGGTATGGGACGGACTGGAAGCATGTTCGCATGGCAGGGATTTGGTACGAGACCGGACATTCTGACGATGGCAAAAGCAATCGGAAACGGTATCCCCGTCGGGGCGTTTGCTATGACAGAAGAGGTGGCAAAATACTCTCTGAAGCCCGGAGACCACGGAGCTACATATGGTGGCAATCCTCTTGCATGTACAGCGGTAAGAAAAGTGATCGAGATCTTTGAACGGGACAATATCGTAGGTCACGTCAATGAAGTGGCACCATATCTCACGAAAAAGCTGGATGAGCTTGTGGATGAACTGGACTGTGTAGTTCAGCGAAAAGGGAAAGGCCTGATGCAGGGCATCGAGATCACAAAACCGATCGCAGAAGTAAACCGGCGCTGTGTAGAGGGAGGACTTCTTGTGATACAGGCAGAGGGAAATGTGATCCGCTTTGTTCCACCTCTGATCGTGGAGGAGAAGCACATCGATGAAATGATAGAAAAACTGAAACGGGCATTGGCAGAGTAAGTGGCGGACTGGTAATGCATAAAGAAACCGGTCATGGGACATACTATCCGGAAAACAGGCATAAAATGCATGGAGGTATGATCCGATGATTGGTTTTTTTATTGCGCTGCTCTCCGGAGCGATGATGAGTATACAGGGAGTGTTCAACACACAGGTCACAAAGACGACCGGTGTATGGGTGAGCAATGGCTGGGTGCAGATCACTGCCTTTGCTGTCTGTCTGGCAGCATGGTTCTTTACCGGGAGAGACAGCGTGGCGGCTCTCGGAAAAGTAGAACCGAAATATATGCTTTTAGGTGGTGTGATCGGTGCGGGCATCACCTGGACAGTCATCAAGAGTATCGAGGCACTTGGCCCGGCAAAATCAGCCCTTCTTATTGTTATTGCACAGCTTGCGGTATCTTATGTGATACAGCTTTTTGGTCTGTTCGGAATGGACAAAGAGCCCTTTTCGTGGAGAAAACTGGGCGGGCTTGCACTGGCTGTCGTGGGGATAGCTATATTCCAGTGGGAGTAAAGAGATATTTCGACAAGTCAGACGAGATTTGCAAAAAAACCGTAATAAATATGTAACAAAGCGTCAAATCCTTAACAAACAATTAATTGTCTATTGTAATTTCCGAAAAAATTCGTTACAATGTTACTGTCCGGCATAAAAGGGGTATTTCTCCTGCATGAGAAAGTAGGAGAAGAGCTATGCAAGACAATCTGAAAAAAATCAAATTATCACGCACTTTTGGTAAAGCACTCATTTTCATAGTGTTTTTCTTTTTCGCTGGCTGCGGCAGCGCAGATACAGAGGAGAACGGCGTTGAAGAGATCACGTTGACAGATGAGGAGACGGAAGAAGCGGCAGAGAATGCCGAAACTTCAGAGAATAACGGGGGAGAACAGGCAGATACAGCGGGGCAGACCGTGTTCGTGTATGTGTGCGGAGCAGTGGAATCCCCGGGAGTGTATGAGCTCAGGGCGGATGCACGTGTATTCGAGGCGATCAGTTCGGCGGGCGGCATCACGGAGGACGCCGCTCCGGATGCAGTCAACCAGGCGCGGGTCATAGCAGACGGAGAGCAGATTTATGTCCCGACAGTGGAAGAGGCAGCATCACAGCAGACAGGGGTTGGAGGAACAACAGTAACCAAAGGTACGGAAAGTGTAAAAGTAAATATAAATACAGCCGGGAAAGAGGAGCTTATGACTCTGACAGGGATCGGAGAAGCAAAAGCGGACGATATCCTGAAATACCGGGAAGAGCACGGCAGCTTCGGAAGTATCGAGGAGCTGATGCAGATCAACGGGATCAAGGAAGGCGTATTTAATAAAATAAAAGATGACATAACAATTTGACACAGGAGTCGTGAAAGCGGAGTATGAGTAAAAAGATATTAGTCGTAGATGATGAAAAACTGATCGTAAAAGGAATCCGGTTCAGTCTGGAACAGGAAGGTATGGAGGTGGATTGTGCCTATGACGGCGAGGAGGCGCTGGAGTGCGCGAGAAAATGCGAGTACGATCTGGTGCTCCTTGACGTAATGCTTCCGAAGATGGACGGATTTGAAGTGTGTCAGCAGATCAGAGAATTCTCAGATATGCCGATCGTTATGCTGACAGCCAAAAGTGAGGACATGGATAAGATCCTGGGACTTGAATACGGAGCAGACGACTATATTACCAAGCCGTTTAATATCCTTGAGGTGAAAGCGAGGATCAAGGCGATCATGCGCCGTACTTCCAAAAGAAAAGAACCGGCCGGAAGCCCTGTGCTGGTGAAAGGGAATATGAAGATCGACTGCGAGAGCAGGCGGGTGTTCATCGGGGACAGGGAGATCAATCTGACTGCAAAAGAGTTTGATGTCCTGGAACTCCTCGCGACAAATCCAAACAAAGTATATAGCAGGGAAAACCTTTTGAATCTTGTATGGGGATATGACTATCCGGGAGATGCGAGAACAGTAGATGTACATATTCGGCGGCTGAGGGAAAAGATCGAGATCAACCCCAGCGAGCCGAAATTTGTTCATACAAAGTGGGGAGTGGGTTATTATTTCCAGGGCTAAACGTCGTATCAGATTAAGAGACAAAGTCTTTAAAAATATGCGGATCCGCATTATCGTATTGTTTGTGCTGGCAGGGCTTGTGCCCTGTCTTGCCGCGCTGTTCGGGGTCGTAAAGTTCTATGAGCTTCATGCCGTGGAACTTCGGACGGCCGAGATCCAGAATCAATGTACGATCCTTTCTAACCAGCTGAGCAATTACAGCTACCTGACCGATACTTCATCGGAAGTTATCAACGCAAATCTTGCACAGCTTACCAACATCTACAACGGAAGGGTCATGATCATCGACCGCGATCTGAAAGTCATAAAAGATACATACAGTCTGGATGAGGGGAAAACAGATGTTTCCGAAAATGTGATCCGCTGTATGCAGGGGGAGACTACGAATCAGTATGACAGGAGAAATCATTATATTGAGGTGACATCTCCGATCCTGGGAGCCGAGGACGATGAGGTGGCAGGTGTTATGCTCGCTACCGTTGCAACGGATAATATTGAAGCGACGATCCAGATCTTATATACACATGGCGGCGTTGTGGTCGGTATCATATTGATTCTTCTGACCGTTTTCGGCGTGTTCATTGCGGACCGGATGGTAAGACCGATACACCGGATCACAGGCGCGATTGAAAATGTGACAGAAGGCTACAGTGATGACGTACTCCACGTGGATACATTCACGGAGACAAGGCAGCTCAGTGAAGCCTTTAACAAGATGCTCGGAAGATTGAAAATACTTGATGAATCAAGGGAAGAGTTTGTCTCAAATGTCTCTCACGAATTGAAGACGCCGATGACATCTATGAAAGTGCTGGCGGATTCTCTTCTTGAGATGAAGGAAGCTCCTGTGGAGATGTATCAGGAGTTCATGCAGGATATCGCAAAAGAGATCGACAGGGAGAATCAGATCATCACAGACCTTCTTTCTCTCGTTAAGATGGACAAGACCGGACAGAATCTGAATATACAGACTGTCAATATCAATGAGCTCCTGGAACAGATCCTGAAGCGTCTCCGTCCGATCGCAGACAAAAAAAATGTGGAGATGGTCATGGAGAGTTTCCGCCCTGTAAGTGCAGAGATCGACGAGATGAAATTTACGCTCGCTATATCGAATCTTGTGGAGAATGCGATCAAATATAATCACGATAATGGCTGGGTCCATGTATCTCTCAATGCAGACCATAAATATTTCTATATCAAGGTGGAAGACTCGGGAATCGGGATTCCGGAGGAAGACCAGCCGCATATTTTTGAGCGTTTCTACCGGGTGGACAAGTCTCATTCCAGAGAGATCGGCGGTACAGGGCTGGGACTTGCAATTGCGAGAAATGCAGTGATCGTCCATCGCGGTGCGATCAAGGTCTACAGCAACGAGGGAGAGGGAACGACTTTTACAGTCCGTATTCCTTTGACCTACGTGGCAGCATAGGAGGGTGACAAAATGAAGATAAGAAAACTTGTTCTCCCCACAGTGATCTGTCTGACTGTTCTGATCGCGGCATGCGGCAGTCGGAAACAGATCGGAGAAGGAGATTCCTATGTCTATTGCCTGAATGAGAGTGAGACCGGACTGATCAAAGTCGCATGTGATCTGCCGGATGGCGAAACACAGGAAATGGCCGAAGCAGTGCTGGAAGAATTAAGCACTCCGGCAGAGGACATCGAGTATATGACGCCCATTCCGGAGGAGGTAAAGGTACAGAACTGTGAACTCTTCGGCGGAATACTGGAAGTTGATTTCAGTGGAGAATATCTGGATGTCAGAAACATCCGGGAGAAACTGATGCGGGCTGCGGTCGTGCAGTCGCTCGTGCGTATCGATGGTGTAAATGCGGTCGCATTTACTGTGGACGGAGCTCCCCTGACAGATAATGATGGCGTGGAGATCGGTCTGATGAACGAGGATGATTTCGTGGAAACGACGGCTTCTTCTCCGAGTGCATATCAAACAGATACGCTCACACTTTACTTCGCAAATGAGAGCGGAGATAAACTTGTGGCAGAACAAGTAGATGTCAGATACAGCAGTAATGTGTCAAAAGATAAGCTGATCGTGGAGAAGCTGATGCAGGGACCGGACGGAACAGATAGTTTTCCTACGATCAATCCGGATACAAATCTGCTGAGTGTGACAACAAAAGATAAAATATGTTATGTAAATTTTGACAGTACATTTTTGACAGGAGCATATGATATCCTGCCTGAACTTACTGTATATTCGATCGTGAACTCTCTGGTTGAGGGAACAGAGGCCACACAGGTACAGATTACGATCAACGGAGAGACCAACGCCAGTTATATGGAAGCTGTGGACCTTTCACAGCCTTTTGAGGCGGATATGGATCTTGTCGCAGCCGATGAAGCAGATGAATGAAAAAACGGCCGCTTTGTGCGATATGTATTTTATTTCTTGTGATACAGAGTATAAGAGTCCTCTTTTCCGGTGTGGAAGAAACGCAGCCTTCTGCATTGGAAAAGGTGGTCTCTTATGGGGAAAAGCAGGTTGAACTTGCAGGTACTGTATACAGGATCGAAGAGAAGAAAAAAGTAACGGCTGTCTTTCTGAAAGACAGTACTGTGTCTGTTGCAGGTCAGATGCTCAATGAGTCTGAACTTCTTGTGTATATTTCCAAAAATGAAACAGAACAATCGACCGAAATAAAGATCGGAAACCGGGCTGCAGTCTCCGGAGAGGCGGAAATCTTTGAAACTGCCCGCAATCCGGGTAATTTCGACCAGAAAACTTATTATCTGCGCCAGGGAATCCATGTGCTTGTGTGGGCAGAACAGTTCAGGATACTGTCACTTGATACAAAGCCTGTCCGGCAGTTCCTTTCGGAGGTCAGGGGCAGGTGGAATGAACTGCTGATCCGGCATCTCGGGGACTACTACGGAGGAACGATGAGCGCGATCCTTCTGGGGGAGAAGAGCGGGCTGGATGCCAGGATGAAGACGATGTACCAGAAGTGCGGGATCAGCCATCTGCTTGCCATAAATTGTACCAGAATAAAACTATGTGTTTTGTGTCGATACTGTATAAATATCAAGAGAAAAAATACATAGTTTACACAAAATGATAAAAGTGTATTTTATGTCAGTAAAAAATGTTTTGAAGAAGTTGATATGGTCAACGTATTTTTGAAGGAACCGGAAAAAATAGCCAATAGATTGTCTTAATTGAATCTATTGGCTATTTGAATTTTATAAAGATGATATATATTCGTAAAAGAGTTTGTCCTCTTGTTTGGTTAAATAGTGTATATAATCCGAATTAGTTGAATAATCATTATTTGTATATTTCAAAAAAGGGAGTACATCCTCAGCAGTTAGCTCCTTTGAGGATAAAACACATTTTTGTATACATGGACTTTGTTCATATCCATGCGAGATAGAAATCATTACTCCTAATAGTCCAATAGGCAAGGGTTTATTTTTTTGAGGATAAGAATAAGCGATTATCATTCCTTCTTCGTTGCGGCTTCTATTTTCAATATAAAAATATGCATATTGATTGTCTATTACTAATTTTCCGTCATACAATTGTTTGTCTGGCCTATTATGCTTTACTTCAAATAAAAATGGTATGTAGTGACTATCTCCAGAACATTCTCCAGTAATCAAGGGTGATTCGATTACTTTATCGGGAGTTGAGGTAGAAACATAATATAAATTTAGTGACAGATTCTCTAAGCTACTATTATTTTTGGAAATACGAGATTTTTGAGTGGTTTGTTCCAATTTAAGGCAATCATAATAGTCTAATTTTTTAGATATTAGGTTGGTAATGGGGATATCTAAAAAAGTACTAATCTCATATAGAGTATCAAGGGTCATTGCAGATTGTCCGGTTTCATAGCGTGATACGGTTGCTTGGGACTTATTCAGATATTCATATAAATTAGTTTGAGTTATTTTCTTATATTCACGTACTGTTTTAATATTTTCTCCAACGAGTTCTTTAAATTCTTTTAAGGAAAACGAGTTCTTATTCATTTTTATTTGGTACCTCTTGCGAATATTCATACCATGAATATTGTATTCATGAGGCCGGAAAAAGTATTCATTTCATGGCATGGTTTAATTACAATAATTATACTATAATTTATCCAGAATTTAAAGATTATAGATAATAGTTATGTTTGAAGTGTATTGTTTGTACGATATACAATAACATAAGAAAAGAACGCTTGGAGGGGATATGATTGAATGCCGCTTATTTAGGAAAAGAAAAAAGAATGGGTAGATTATTTGTAAACAATAGAACTCTTATAGTCCCCGTGGATGATAGTCTGATTTTTGGACCTTTTGGTGGCCTTCAAGAATTAGAAAGTACAGTTTCGTGTATTGCTAAACGAAAACCTACAGCAATACTCGGATACAAAGGAATCTATGCAAGAGAAAAGTTTATAAATATTCCTTTTATTCTAAATATAACTGCGAGCACTACAATGGGAAAACATCTGCAAAAAGTATTTGTTTCTTCAGCAAAGGAGGCACTGGTTCTTGGTGCAGATTGTGTGGCAGTACATATAAATTATAGTAGCGAATATGAAAATGAGATGCTGAGTAATTTAGCTAAAACTGTTAGCGAAGCAGATGCTCTAGGAATGCCGGTTTTGGCAATATCTTATCCAAGAAAACAAAGGAATGGAGAAGATTATAATTATGAAGATTTAATGGCGAGTAATAGAGATAAGTATACTGATTTAGTTTGCCACTGTGTGAGAACATCTGCTGAAGTGGGCGCTGATATTATAAAGACGCATTATACAGGTGATACGGAAACCTTTCGAAGGGTTGTGGATAGTGCGATGGGAATCCCTGTTGTTGTTGCAGGGGGACCTCTTATGGAGATTCAGGATTCATATGAAATTGTCAAATCCGTATTAACTGCTGGCGCAGCAGGAATTAGTTTTGGGCGCAATGTATTCAATTCTCCCAAAGTTGGACCTTATATTGAGGGATTGAATGCACTCATTTTTAATAATGCTAGTGTTGAAGATGCTATGGAAATTTATTTATCTAATGAGTAGAACAAGTTATGTTATAGCGGAGAGGAGATCTGATCTTATGTCAAATTGGGATAATATGTTACAATGGGAAGTTGTTCTTCCGCCATCTCGTCCAACAGAAGAGGAATTAAATAGAATTGTGAAAGAAATTAGCCATTATGATAAAAAGCTCCCGGTTGCAGTGTTAGGAAGCACTCCAGAATTTAGAGAGATTTTGCATCGTTTAAATTTTAGTAATATATATATTTTTGAAAAAAGCATTGATTTTTATAATCAAATGTCAGAATTATTACCTGGCTATACATCCGAAAATGAGCAATTCATTTTAGGAAACTGGTTAGAAACTTTGCCGATTTACCCACGAAGATTTCAATTTGTTTTGTCTGATTTAACTATGGGAAATTTGCCGTACGAAGATAGATATAGCTTTTATGATTCTATTTATTCTTCTTTAGTGCCAGGGGGCGTTTTTATTGATAAGGTTTTGGCTTTTGACTTCCCAGTACCTTCATTGGAGGATTTATTTAGGAAATATGAAGACTTACCAATCAACCTTAGGACAATAAATGATTTTTCCTCAGAAGTATTATTCTGTAGTGAATTAGTCATGGAAAAACAAATGGTCAATAGTACTCAATTTTATAAAATAATAAGAGAGGGCAACTATTCAGAAAAAATTAAGATGTTTGCAGAAAAAGCAAAAATGATTACTCCAGAGGGATTTATATGGTACTATGGAAAATCTTGGGATGAACTTTCTACTGATTACTTATCAAAATATTCGAGGGTGATTATATATCCAGAAACGGAAATTAAGAGTCCTTATTGTAATAGAACCAAACAGTTTTTTTGCCATAAACAGTGATTTAAATATAGCTTCCATTGGTACAAGCTGTAAATTCTTTATAACTATGAAGGAGTAAGATATGATAATCAAGTTGGTTCAGGATATATTTATTGCTCTCGGGGGATTTACAGCAGCAGTACTGATCTTATTAAGGTTTTTTAAGGCAAGAGCTGAGAAGTGGATTGATAGTGAGATTCAATTAAGGTGTAGTAAAGCCTTGGCTGATTATGAAGCTGTCTTGGAAAAAAAGAAAATGTATTCTGAAGAGAAAATTAGAAAAGAATTAGAAATCTATGATATACTTGTCAATTCATATGAAATAATATGGTCGAGTTTTTGGGAATGCGTGGAGATTATTGAAAATACAATTATAGTGAGTAATTTGACATTTTCTACACTTGCAGAAAATAGTAAATTTATTGATGGAGTAGAATTAGTAAAAGAGCAGTGTATTAAGTTGGTGAAGAAAGAGGCAACTATTAGTGTTTATATGTCGAAAGAGTTTTATGAAAATATTAAGGAATCATTAGAAAAAACGTTAGAATGGTGCAAATTTTTAGAAGCTAATGTACGAAAGTATGATATTAATGAAAATGAAAGAGGAAAACTGCTAAATTTAAATTCAGTAGTAAAAAAGAAACTTTTTGAAAATCTTAGCACCATTAAAGAGCAAATAGATATACGAACAATTTGATGAGGTGGGTCAATGGACAATTTTGAAAGAGAATGGTATCAACGTCTTTTGGAACATAATACAAGGATTGCTTTAGGGAAAATAGTCCCGATATATGATTGCGAATCAGTTTTGCTTAACGACATATATATAGATCTTTATGCTTTAACAGACAATAAGTATGGAATTGGACGTTATATTGCAAATTCCAGTCTTGTATCTGAGAATGACATAACTTTTGTTTCATCTCTTGAGCAAAAAATAGTTGATACCTCTAATAACAAAATGATTGTGGTGGGAGAACTTGGCAGCGGAAAGACATGCTTGTTGAATCACTTAACAGCATCTATTGCCAGATACAAAATCACACAAGAGCGAAATGACAATGCTTTCATAACTAAATTCTATAACCATTTTGTTGTTTCAGTAAAACTAAAAGATATAGAAAAATTTATTTCAGGAGAAGACTGTATTAGAAATATTATAGAGGCTAGAATAGGATGTTTAGTAAGTCGTGCATTGTGCATAAAAATTCTAGAAAATCTTGATAATTATATTGCCAATGGTATCCTTTTGTTATTGGATGGATTTGATGAAATTAGCGAAGAACATAGAAAAATATTGATAGATGCAGTGAACGATTTTTGCAAAGATAGAAAGAATACTGTGATCATAACATCAAGATCTTATGTATATGAACATTCTAATGTAGATATAAAAGATTATACGAGTTTGAAGGTAGCACCATTTAATAAGGATCAGATTTCTAGATTTGTAAATAGATGGGTATCAAGTTTTCCAATTTTATATAACAATACAGAATTATTAAAGGATATTAAAGCAGAAAAGATTGTAAAAGAAATATTTGAAAAACAATATCTTATGGACTTAGCATCAAATCCTCTTTTTTTAACACTGTTATTATTATTGTATATAGCTAATATGGATAAACAAGAGGATAATAAATTTCCGGTTGGAAGAATTAGGCTTTATGAAGAAATAATTAGTCTGCTTTTAAAACGCTGGAATGAAAAAATTGATGCTGAAGATATTGAGACAAGAGAAATATTGGAGGAAGTTGCATATAAAGATATTTCAAAAAATGATAGAGAAGAATCTGACATTTATCCAGAATTATGTGGAGTAATTAATTCGAAATTTCCTGATCAGGTTTCTGAAATAATAAAGAGTATATCGGAAAAAACAGGTATAATAATAAATACAGGAAAAAATAATTATTCATTTGCGCATCCGTCTTTTCAAGAATATTTAGCTGCAGGATATGTAATTGGACATATGGATAGCGCATCTTTCATAGAGAAGAGCTTACAAAATTATTTGCGTTGGAAAGAAGTGGATACGTTCATTATAGGAAAGACAGGACTTAAACAATATCAAATGGCTATTAGTTTGCTATTTTATTTTATATGTGACGACGTAAATAAGGAAAACACCATATCAGAGACTGTACTACTTATGGTCTCTTATGCATTGGTTGAACTTTTGCAGTTGAATAAAGAAATGAAGTTTAATGATTCTAAGTCCGAAAAAATAAGTCAGCGAGTTAGACGTTGGTTAAAATATTATATGGGTAAAGAAACAGTGGACTATCGAATAAGATTTGAATTTGGGAATCTTTTGGCAATATTAGGAGATGATCGAGATGGAGTTGGTGTGATATATAAAGACGATTTAGCTTTTCCTGATATAAGTTGGATAAAAATACCAGAAGGAACAACGAGTATAGGAGCTGACGATAATCCTGTTAATTTAACAAGAAACGTAACTTTGCCAGGTTATTATATCAGTAAATATCCTATTACTAATAAGCAATTTGGGTTATTTATTGATTATGGCGGATATGGTAATGAGAATTATTGGACGAAAGAAGGCTGGAATTGGGTACAGGGAGCTGATATACCGTATTTGCAGAGAAGCGAAGAAGGAAGATATCCCGAAGACAGAGAAGAACGATACAGAAATTGGTTAAATGCAAGAACAACTGAACACAGAAAAACTCCGTTTTGGTGGGATGAAGAACCATGGAATTTTTCAAATAGACCAGTTGTAGGGATTACATGGTATGAAGCAGTCGCTTATTGTAAATGGTTAAACAGTTTATTTATTTCAAATAAATTATTTGATTATCTAAATTTCCCTGCGCTAAAATATGAAATTGTACTACCTAGTGTTGAAGAATGGGAGAAGGCTGCCAGAGGCCCTAAAAATTGTAAATATCCGTGGGGGAATCAATTAAGAAAAAAGCAACTAAAAGCTAATATTGATGTGGCAAAGTTAAATCAGACAAGCACTGTGGGGATTTTCCCAGAGGGAAAAAGTGGATATGGTGTTTTTGATGTGGCAGGAAATGTATATGAATGGATTGCAACAGGAGTTGAAAAAACAGTTGGTGGCACATACAAACGAGCCCATGATTCAAACTTGGATAAAGAAATAGAACGGATGGTTAAAGGCGGTGCGTGGAACTTTGAGTTTGCTCGTACAGAATGTGCATCTGATGATTGGGATTATCCAGTAATATTTGATCAAAATACAGGTTTTAGACCCATTATACGATGCGTAGAGGAGTGAGTGAAATGAAAGGCGAGTTGGTAAAGTTCAAAAACAGTGAAGGTTTGTTTCTAGACGGAATGTATTTTGCTTGCGAAGATTCGAAAAAGGTAATAATTCATATTCATGGAAGCTTTGGCAATTTTTACAGTAACTATTTTATAAAAGAAATGGCTGATGTTTATGTAACAGCAGGATTTAATTTCCTAACATTTAATTTAACTCAGCATGATGGAATTGCTGAGGCTGTAAGAGAAACTTCAAAAGGGAGTTCATGGGAATATGTAGGTTATGCTATTTCATCGTATGATTCATGTATTGATGATATTAAAGGAGCTATTGATTTTGTAAAAAAATGTGGAAATGAAAGAATTATTTTACAGGGCCATAGTCTGGGGTGCAATAGAGTTATACATTTTTGTAATTGTGTACATAATAGTTACGAAGTAGTATTATTGAGTCCAACAGATTCGATGCAAATACAAGAAAAGTGGATTTTTCCTGAAAAGATTGAAACACAAATTTTGCGTTTGCAAAAAAAAGCTAATAAAAAAGAAATTTTATTTGGTGAGCATGGTGTTTATACAAAAGATATGGAAATTGATAAATCAGTGGATAATATTCCATATATTCCGGTTTCAGCAAATTCTTTAATTAGTTTGCTACGTAACCCTTCTTTTAATTTTGTAAATACACTTG
>ERZ1643250.1211-NODE-1211-length-23002-cov-5.384669_pt1 | contig 23002 bp, 23 predicted proteins | sample MGYA00579262_ERZ1643250 | MGnify/ENA primary metagenome ERZ1643250 (study PRJEB29033, sample SAMEA4952265) | chicken gut metagenome | biome: Broiler Chicken; feature: Gastrointestinal Tract; material: Caecum | place: Ireland | collected 2018 | study: Broiler... | reverse complement strand
AGATGTCGTGATATTGCCAGCTTTAAATCAGGTTCAAGCTATTAGCACTCGGCTAACCGTAAGCGCCGTTAAATCGCGCATATGTGCGGGGTAATTGCATTTATCCGCTCTGGTATAGTATGCCTTTGAAATTCTGTTTTTATTCGCCGCCGCTATAAATTTTTTTTGCGCGCGGCGCGCTTTTTCCGTTTAAATTTTAAGCGTGCTATGTAATTTTATGCATATGGATTGACAAAGTAAGAGCGCAGGGGTTATAATTATGCAGAGTTTTTGCGGCGCCGTTATTTTTGCCGTACGCCGTTTGTGTGCGCGGCTGCCGCGGGAGAATTTAAAATAATATATTTACGGAGAAAAGATGGTCAGAATAGTAACCGACTCCTCGTCGGAGATTTCGCAGGAAGAGGCAAAGAGGCTGAATATAGAGGTGCTTCCCCTCACAATCATATTCGGTAACGAACAATACCGCGACGGGATAGACATTACGTCGGACGAGTTTTACGAAAAACTTGTAACATCTTCTGAATTTCCCACCACGTCGCAGCTCAGCTTCGACGCTTTAAGCTCGCTGTTTGCCGATGCGAAAGACAAGGGCGACGAGGTGCTCGTCATTTCCATCGCCTCGGCGCTTTCGGGCTCGTGCGAGTGGGCCGTCCGCGCCGCAAAGGAGAGCGGATACGATAAAATTACCGTGTACGACAGCAAGTGCACGACTTTCATGCTCGAAATTCTGGTGAGAGAGGCTGTGCGCCTGCGCGATAAAACTGTCGGAGAGATTGTTTCCGCGCTCGATGAACTCCGCCCGAGGATAACGCTGCTCGCCGCGCTCGACACGCTCGAATATCTCAAAAAGGGCGGCAGAATAAACAAAACTGTGGCGGCGGTGGGCGGCATGCTTAAAATCAAGCCCGTTATAACGCTGTCGGATGAGGGCAAGGTAGAGCTCATTCACAAGAGCATCGGCATGAACGCCGCGCTCAGATACATATCCGAATGTTATCTCTCGGACAAAAAAGACGAAAATTTTGCCGTGCGCACTATATACTGCATGGACGATGGCAACTGCTCCAAGCTTCGTTCGCTGATAAACGTCAGCGATGCCCCTTACGAAAATATCTGTCCCGCGGTAGGCACGCATATCGGCCCCAAAGCGGCGGGTATAGTTTACGTGCGCAAGGCTTAAAAAGTGCGCACGGCGTGGAACTGCGCATAAAACTGCGGTTTCCGGGCTATAAATACCTGTCGGCCGTCGGCTTACGCCCATAAACCACATTTAACGCAAATTCTCTTTCGGGCGTTCGATTCATCGGCGCATTTAACGCGCGCCCGCGCTCAGGTGCGGCGCAGGTACAAATTTACATATAAATTTAGTAAAATACCTTTGCAATGCGCGACGAATAATGTTATAATGTATTCATACATAAAATGTATCAGGGAAAAAGTAATAAAGTGGAGGTCATAAAGCAAACATGATAACTGCGGACTATATCGTCCTCGGCGTGCTCGTCGTGTTCGTGCTGATAGGCGCCCTCGTCGGCTTCGGCAAGGGTCTCAAATTTTTCACGAGCGGCATTTTCGGGGTAATAATTTCCGTGTTCGTCTGCTATCTCATCTTCGGTCTCGTATTGAGCTGGGACTTCGTCGCCGAGCTTCTGGGCAAATTCAGCGACTGGCTGCGTGAGCAGGGCAGCGTCGGAACGTTCTTCGCCGACATTTATATCGACAGGGTTGTGCTTGCGGTAATTCTCTTTATAATCGTTCAGATTGTAAGAATAATCATCGTAAAGATTTTAAAGAGTGTGTTCGAAATAAACAACATTCTCGTCAAGGTGATAAACCGCATACTCGGCGCCGTATTCTTTGCGGCGGTGTTTGCGGCGGGACTGCTTATAGTATTCCAGATTTTTGCGTGGATTGGCGGCGACACGGCTGCAAATTTCCTCTCGAATCTCGACGGCAGCGCGCTCCTTCTCGACCAGCTCTTCTTAAAAAATCCCCTCAACTCAATCTTTTCGTAAACAAAGCGGGCGGTGCATTTCGTTGCGCCGCTCGTTTTTTGCCCGTTAACAAATTTTGCCGCCCGCGCATATAATATAAGTGCCGCAAAGTCCGTGCCCGCCCGCGCGGGGAGCTTTCGCGGCGGGAGGTAATTTTTGGAATTTTCATATACGCAGATAAGGCAGATGGACGTTATAAGCGTCGTCGACGGCAAACACCTCGGAAAGGTATGCGACCTTGTTTTTGAATTTCCCGAAGGGAAGGTGCGCGGCTTTTACGTAACAGGCGGCAAGGGGTTCAGACTCACGCGGCCCGATTTGTTCATTCCCCTCAAAAACATTGTGCGGATAGGGGAGGACGTGATACTCACCGACGCAGACTGCGTTCCGCCGCCCAAAGAAAAGCCATGCCGCAAGCCGCCCCGCCGTCCGCCCGCGGACTGCTGCGGCGAATTCCGCGAAGGCGGCGCGCCCAAAGACAGGCGCAGTTACGACGAATACGAATAAAATAATATAGGGACTATAAGGCGGCGCGCAATGTTCTGCGCGCCGCCTTACTTTGCACGCCGACGGCATTCAGCGCGCCGCCGCCTGTATTTATAAAATATTTTCAAGTTTTAGCCGGTAATTGTCGGGCAGGTTTTCTGCCATCTTTTTAACTATTTCAAGGTTGGCGAGCGCAAGGGGGTAGTCCTGCGTGTAGATGTACGAAAACGCCTCGTTCAGCCTGTAATCCATGTAAGAAATGTCGTTGTGCGGTATAAACATATGCAGTTTGCTTTTTTTTGCCGACCACATCGTGCGCACCGCGTCGGCGTCGCCGCTGTTGGCGTTTTCTTCCTCGACCTTTTCATACAGCGTATCCACCGCGCCGCGGAATTCTTCGAACTCGTTTGCAAGATACAGGTCGACGAATATAAAAAATCCCGCGCACACGGCAATCGCCGCCAGCGTAAGGCAGATTGACCTCACCATTGTCCGTTCACCGCCATCTGTAAAATTTTATAACTTTCGCCCCTCTTCTGAAAGTAAACCCTGCCGTTTCCGTCCACAGTCATAACGAGCACTTTGTTTATTTTGGCTCTCTGTTCCTTTAAAAATTTATCGAGCGCCGCCCGCTCTATTCCGCACGTCGAAAGGTTGTGCGCGTTCAGCTTACCGCTGTCGATTAGTGTGACTGCGAGCGAGCTTGTCTTTTCCTCTTTTTCGAGCGCCGAAAAGCTTCCGTTCGCCTCATAGAGCCCGTAGTAAACGTCGTCGAGGTTAAAATATCCGGCCGCGCGCATGCTCTCTATCAGGTCGCTCACGTCCAGGTTGTTCTTTTTGAGCTGGTATTCGTCTATGCCCTCTTTTGTAATCACGAGCGACGGCCTGCCGCATATCAGCGCCTTCATCGGCTTGAACCACAGGTCTAAAAGCCACACAATCTGGTGCAGAATAAACATCGCCACTATCGAAACGACCCCGTATAAGAGCGGAATGGACGAGTCCGCCATGGGTATGCACGCAAGTTCGGCAATCAGGAGGGTTATAATAAATTCGAACGGCTGCATTTCGCCTATCTGGCTCTTGCCCATCAGCCTCATCACGACGAGCAGGGTTAAAAAAATTATAGCCGTTCTCACAAAAATAAGCGCCATACAATAAGTATCTCACAAAACTCCCGCAATATTCCTTGCCAAAGGGCGGCTGATGTGCTATACTCTTATAAAAGTTTTTGCGCAGTCGCGTTAAGTGGTGCCGGTAGGACAGCCGGCGCACGAAAGGTAAAACCTGCGGTGGCTGCGCGCGTCCCCCATTATGTTTTGTGCGGGCGCCGTCGCGCCCGTATTTTTATTAAGGACGCGCAATTTTTTGCCGTCTTTTTTATTTTTATGAATGATTGTGTTACAAAACAAATAGTCGGCATGCGCAGCGGCGGCATGAAGTTCGGCACGGAGCGCACCCGCGCCCTGCTCGACGCTCTCGGCTCGCCCGACGATAAGCTTAAAATAATTCACGTCGCCGGTTCAAACGGCAAGGGTTCGGCGTGCGCCTATCTCACGCACATACTCCTTGCCTGCGGCAAAACGGTGGGCACTTACACCACGCCCGAGGTGTTCTCGTTCGAAGAGCAGTATCTCGTTAACGGCAAAGCTTCGGCTGAGCTGTGCGAAAAGTATCTCTCCGCCGTGCAGCGCGCGGCTGATAATATGGACGACAAGCCCACCGCGTACGAGCGGCAGACGGCGGCGGCATACCTCATGTTCGCGGAGGAGGGGTGCGAATACGCAGTCATCGAATGCTGCATGGGCGGGCTCCTCGATACGACCAACGCCGCAAACAAAAAGGGGGTGGCGGTAATAACCTCCGTGTCGCTCGAACACACTGCATGGCTGGGCGGCACGCTCGAAGAGATAGCCCGCCACAAGGCGGGCATAATAAAAGATTGCCCCGCCGTAATTTCGCGGTGCGTGCCCGAAGAGGTGCGCGGCATATTTTATTCGCTCGGCGCCGTCCTATCCGACGGGCCGACCGATATCGAAGAGGGTGAAAACGGCACGTTTTTTACCTGCGGCGGCGTGCGCTGTTTCACCCGCATGAAGGGGTGCAGGCAGCCTTTCAACGCGGCGGCGGCGATAACGGCGGCAAAGCTTCTGGGCTTTGGCGGCGAAGAGGTAAAACGGGGCGTCGCCTCGGCGGAACTTGCGGGCAGATTGCAGGAAATACGCGCCCGCGGCAGGCTGTATATTCTCGACGGCGCGCACAATCCCGAAAGTTTTATTCCGCTCACCGCCCTTTTAAAGGGAAAATACGGCGCCCTGCGCCGTACGGTGATATACGGCTGTCTGAACGATAAAGACATAAAAACCGTGCTCGGCGAACTTGAAGGCTGCGCGGAGAGCGTCGTTGCGGTACAGCCCGAAAGTTACAGGGCGATGGACGGGCAGAAAATACTCTCCGAATGCCGCGCCGTGTTCGGTAAGGCGCGGCTTGCCCCGTCGGTCGGCGACGCGCTCGGAGTGGCGGATGGCGACGTCGTGGTCGTCTGCGGAACGTTTACTATTTTAAAGGAGGCATACGAGTGGATAGAGAAAAGGCAATAAAGGCGGTGGAAGATTTCCTCACCGCCGTGGGAGAAGATATAACGAGGGAGGGGCTGAAGGATACGCCCGCCCGCGTTGCGGACATGTTCGCCGAGCTTTTAAGCGGCAACTCAGACGACGCTTCGCGCCATCTTTCAAAGACTTTCCGCGTTCAGTCCGGCGAAATCGTGATTGAAAAGGACATAGCGTTCTCCTCAACGTGCGAACACCACCTCATGCCCTTCTTCGGCAAGATGACCATAGCATACATTCCCGATAAAAAGGTTGCGGGGCTCTCGAAGCTCGCGCGCACGGTGGAGGTGTACGCAAAACGCCTGCAACTTCAGGAACAGCTCACAAGCCAGGTTGCTGAGGCGGTGTATAAATATCTCGGCGCGCGCGGCGTGTTCGTGCTCTGCGAGGCGGAGCATACATGCATGACGTGCAGGGGCGTAAAAAAATTCGGCTCCAAAACTGTGACTTACAGCGTTGCGGGCAGGTTCCCCGCCGAAAAGATTGCCGAGGTAATGGCTGTTTTGCCGAGGTAATGGCTGTTTTAAAGTGAATTATGATAATAGGAAATAAAAATTTTGAGTGCGGAACGCACGTAATGGCGATTATCAACTTAACTCCCGACAGTTTCTGGCAGGGCAGCAGGCAGACCGACAAAACCTATCTCTCCGCCGTCGAAAAGGCAATCCGCGACGGTGCGGAGATAATAGATATCGGCGCGCAGTCCACCCGCCCCGGATATACCGAGGTGAGCGCAGAAGAGGAAATATCCCGCTTTCTCGTCCCCCTTAAAGAGATAAAAAAGCGCTTCCCCGTGACCGTCTCTGTCGACACTTATTTTTCCGCCGCGGCGCGCGCCGCGCTCGATTGCGGGGCCGACATGATAAACGACGTGTGGGGGCTTACGCATGATTCAGATATGGCGGAAGTCATCGCAAAATACAATGCCGCCGTATGTATAATGCACAACGCCCATGCGCAGTTGTCGGGGGATATATGGGGGGCAATCGAAGAATTTTTAAAAAATTCCCTGTCGCTCGCGCTCGCCGCGGGAATCGATAAAAACAAAATCTGCCTCGACGGCGGCATAGGCATAGGTTTTGCAAAATCGCGCGAACAGAATTTCGAGCTTTTAAACGGCTACGAAAAGCTCTCCTCTCTCGGCTATCCGTTGCTGCTCGGAGTAAGCCGCAAGTCGATGTTCGGCGGCGACGTAAAAGACAGGCTTGCGCCCACGGTAGAGGCCACCCGCCTCGCCGTAAAAAAGGGCGTGATGTTCGTGCGTGTGCACGACGTGAAGGAGAACGCCGAGGCGATAAGAGAGGCTTCAAGGCATAGCGGAGATTAAAAAATGGGTAAAGTGATAGTAAAAAAACTTAAAATAAAAACGTGCCACGGAGTAAACGACTTCGAAAAGAGGCAGCCCCAGCGCTTTGAATTTTCGGCGGAGGTGGAGTGCGACTTTTACGAGGCGGCAAAGAACGACGAAGTCGCCCAAACGGTCAACTATTCCACCGTGTGCAAGCTCATAAGGGCTGTCGCCACTCAGAACGTGTTCAACCTGATTGAAACGCTCGCCTGTCGCTGCGCCGAGGCCATACTCGATAATTTCCCCAACGCAAAGTCGGCCTGCGTGCGCGTGGAAAAGCCGCAGGCGCCCGTAAAGGCGAAGTTCAAAACCATGGCGGCCGAGGTCATGCTCAAACGCACCACCGCATACCTCGCACTCGGTTCGAGCATGGGCGACAAAAAAGCTTACCTCGATTTTGCCGTAAAGGAACTTTCGGCAACGCGCGGAATAACCGTAAAAAAAGTTTCTTCGTATATCGAAAGCGAGCCCTACGGCGGCGTGGCGCACAACACCTTTTTAAACGCCTGCGTCGAGGTCGAAACCTATCTTCCGCCCCGCGCGCTGCTCTTTGAAATTCACAGGATAGAGGCGGCGGGGGAGCGCAGCCGCACACTCCGCTGGGACGACAGAACGCTCGACATCGACATTATTTTCTACGGCAGGGAAGTGCTCTGCGAAGAGGGGCTCACCATTCCCCACGCCGACTATATGAACAGGGATTTCGTCATAGCTCCGCTCAAAGAGATAGCCCCCGATTTTCTGTGCCCCGTAACCGGCGTCCGCGTAAAAAATCTGTCGGTTCCCGCGCAGAAATAACCGCAGCGGCGGCGCAATTTTTTATTCCGCTGCAAATACGGCGGCCGCCCGCGCTTTAAAATCGGCAATATATTATTTTACGGCCGTATTTTTTGCCAAAAATGGCGCAAAACGCGCCTTTTTTCGGCGTTTTGCATGTGTTTTTTTGCCCGCCGCGGTATATATCGGCGGCGGGCGTGCAATAATTAAAAGGAAATTATTTATCATTTTTTGAAAAAATTATTCAATCGATAAATAGTGCACGGTTTACCGGGCGTTGAACCGCGCGATTTTCAACATTTTTCTTATGTGCAATGTGCACAAAGTTTTTCAAAAAATATATACAAAAATAAATGATTATGGTATAATCCCATTAGCTTGGGGTGGTTTTATAAAAATGCAGAAATAGTAAATTTTCTGCCGTCCGCTTTATCTACGGGCGCCGTAAATTCACTGTGCGGCGTTTTTTGTTTGCCATACGGGCTATGAACTTTACACTATATTTAAATTACCGGTACTCATGGCAATGAGAAAACAATGATACTCGTCTGGCAATGCGTGCGGTTAATCGAGTTTTAGGAGTGATTTGTTTTGGAAAAGATTGGCATTATCGATTTAGGTTCTAATTCGGCGAGGCTCGTCATCGTAAACCTCTTTCAGGATGGTTATTTCATGGTTGTGGACGAGCTTAAAGAGAGCGTGCGTTTAGGTCAGGACATGGAGCGCGACGGCTTTTTAAAGCCCCAGCGCGTAGCCGAAACCATAAAAACGCTTAAAATGTTCCGCAAACTCTGCGACGCCAGCGGCGTAAGCAGAATTATAACCGTGGCCACCGAGGCTGTGCGCAAGGCCAAAAACCAGCGCAGCTTCCTCGACGAAATCCAGGCCAACTGCGGATTGAAAATCAAGGTGCTCACCGCCGAGGAGGAGGCAACGCTCGTCTACCGCGGCGTTATAAACACCATGGATATCCCCAAGGGTATCATTCTTGAAATAGGCGGCGGCTCCACCAAGATTGTTTACTACAACAGGCGCAACATGCTCAACTACGCAACCCTGCCCTTCGGCTCGGTTACGCTCACCGATATGTTCTCCGGCGAGGGCGTAAAGCCCGAAGAACAGGCGGCGAGGATTGAGGAGTTCTTCACCGAACAGTTAAAAGGCGTAAGCTGGCTTACAGATGTCGACCCCGAGGCGCAGATGATAGGCGTGGGCGGCTCGTTCAGGAACCTCTTCAAGATTAACAAAATGGTGCACAAGTATCCCCTCGATACCGTGCACAACTACAATATGCTCACCGAGGACTTCATTCCCCTTTACGATATGATAAAGGTACTCGACCTCGACAAAAAGAAGAAGATAAAGGGTCTTTCCGCCCAGCGTGCCGACATACTTCCCGCCGCGCTCGCCGTTATCAAATCTTTCGTGAGCTACATGAACGTCGAAAACTTCACGATATCGGGCGCGGGGCTCAGGGAAGGCATCATGTTCAACCAGGCGCTTCCCTCCACGATTGAAAAGCCCGTCTCCGACGTTTTAACCTATTCGCTCACTACGCTCGTAAAGTGGTACGACTGCGACGAGCATCACGTGGAGCACGTCGTAAATTTAAGCATACAGCTCTTCAAGCAGCTCCGCGTTCTGCACAAGTTCCCCCGCCAGTACCTCAAAGTTTTAAAGGTGGCTGCAACGCTGCACGACTGCGGCATGAGGATAAAGTACTACAACCATCAGCGCCACAGCTGGTACATGATTTTAAACGCCAACTTATACGGCGTTTCCCACAGGGAAATCGTGCTCGCGGCATTCACCGCGTGCTGCCACAAAAAGGAGGACATCAACCCTCTCGACTGGGCGCGCTTTAAAGACATTCTCCACGAGGACGACATCGAAATCGTAAAGCGCCTCGGGGTAATGCTCCGCATAGCCGAGAGCCTCGACAGGAGCATGTCGGGCTGCATAAAGGGCATAAATTGCGACATTCTCGGCGATTCCGTTATAATGAAAACGGAAGTGGAGGGCGACGCCAGCCTGGAAATACGCGACGCTATGGCGGCAGGCGCGGAATTCAAGAAGTCTTTCCACAAAAATCTCGAAATTCTGTAAGGAATAATGCCGCTTGCAAGCGGCATTATTTGTTGAACGCATATGCAGTATGTTCTCGCAAGTGCCTCCCCGCGGCGCAGGGAGCTTCTGTCACAGATACTTGACGAATTCATCGTCGACCCCGCGAGGGGCGGTGAGGAGGTGAACCTCTCTCTCTTCCCCGAGGACATGGCGTGCGCCCTCGCCGAAAAGAAGTGCGACGAGGTGTTTCACCGTCATTCCGGCAGCACGGTGATTGGGTGCGACACCATTGTCGTGTTCGAAGGCGAAGTTTTGGGCAAGCCCAAAGACAGGGCCGACGCAACCGCAACCTTAAAGCGGCTGTCGGGCAAAACGCACTATGTGATAACGGGCGTCTGCGTGCGCAACAAATACAAAAAACTTGTAAAGTACGATAAAACAGAGGTAAAATTCAACCGGCTCTCCGACGCGTTCATACAGATTTATGTCGACAGCGGCTCCCCCTTAGACAAGGCGGGCAGCTACGGTATACAGGACGGCGGACTCGTAAGGGAATACTACGGCAGTTACAGCAACGTGGTCGGGCTTCCCGTCGGGCTGGTGAGCAACATGCTTAAAGAAGTACGTGAAGATTTATGATAAAACTTGCAATAGATTTAGGCTCGTGGGTAACAAAAATATATAAGTCGGGCTGCGGAGTGGTGCTCTCCGAGGCCACCTGCGCGGCGGTGGAACAGCTCCCCGGCGCAGGCCGATACAACATAAAGTTCCTCGGCGAAAAGGCGCGTGCCCTCTCGGGCAAATCCGCGCAGAACACGCACATCGTCAATCCCGTCGTCGACGGCGACATAATCCACCCCGATATCGTGGCGGACTTGCTTGGTTATTTCCTCGAAAAGATTGAAATAACTCCCCGCCGCGCCCGCAAAACGGAGGTGATTTTCGTCCTTCCCTGCGGCGCCAAACCCGAACTCAAAAAGAAGTATTTCCGCCTTGCCGACGACTGCAACATAGGCAAAGTGTATTTCACTCAGGTTCCGTTTGCCGCCGTGCTCGGGCATAACGTGCCTCTCAGCGACTCCACGCCCGTTTTCAGCGTGGACATAGGCTACGGGCTCACAAACATTGCCGCGTTCTCGCTCGACGGGGTGATTGCCGGCATGAGCCTCAACCTCGGCGGCGGCAACATCGACGTGCACCTTATGGACTACATGGCAGAAAATTATAATCTGAGGATAGGCGCGCTCACCGCCGAGCGGCTTAAAAATACCGTCGGCAGTTTCTTGCCCGACGACGACAAACTGATGGTGGTGGACGGCAGGGACGCCTCGACGGGCGCTCCCGCGTCGGTAGCCGTGCGCACTTCGCAGATATTCGAGGTGCTCGCCCTGTACGTCGATAAGATAATCGAATATATCGTGCTCATGATTTCCCAGCTTCCCGCGGAGGTGGCTTCGGCGGTAATGCACAGCGGCGTATTTTTATCGGGCGGACTGTGCAAGGCCGACGGCATCGCCGAATATTTCTCCTCTAAGCTGCGCATAACGGCGAACACGTTCGACGAACCCCAGCTTGCCGCAGTCATCGGCGCAGGCACGATAATCTCTTCCGAAAGCCTGACCGAAAAGGTTGCCACGCAGGATTAAAATTCCGCTTTGCACATTTTTATAAACAGGTAATTATACGCGGTGCCGTCTGCGGTACCGCGGTTAATTTTGCGTCGGGAGACGTATTGTAATATAAATATATGACAATTAAATTGACAAATCAAAAATATTAATGTTAAAATAACGTTATGGAAGTCGAGGCGGTTGGCTCTTCTCCGCTTTAACGAATTAATTTATAAAAGAGCAATAAGGTTTATGAGTGTTTTATTATGTGATTCCAACTGCGAACTGTGGTACACCACGGTGAAAGAGCTGGGCATAGACTATATCCCTATGCCGTATCTCTACAACGACAGGGAATATTTTTATGACCTCGGAGAAAACACCGATTTTGCGGCGTTCTATTCCGCGGTGCGCGCAGGAGCCGTGCCCAAAACGCAGGCCCTCAACCCCGAAAATTATAAAGATGTTCTCGAACCCTATTTCGCGGCGGGGGAGGACGTTTTATACATAAGTTTCTCCCACGCCATGAGCGGCACGTTCGCCCAGCTCGACGCGGCTATTTCGGAGCTTAAACAAAAGTATCCGAACCGCAAATGCACCGTGTTCGATACCAAGTCAATCTCCCTCGGCACGGGAATACAGGTGAAGGCCGCCGCCGAACTCAAAAACAAGGGCGCGTCCGATGAGGAGATTATCTCCTTTTTAAACGATTTCACAAACCGCGTGGCGGTATATTTCGTGGTGGACGACCTGATGCATTTAAAGCGCGGCGGCAGGCTGTCGGCGGCGTCCGCGGTGGTGGGAACTCTGCTTTCGATAAAACCCATGCTCACCATAAACGCCGGCGGCGGGCTGAGCGTGTACGAAAAGGTTTCGGGCAGAAAGAAGGCCGTCCGTTCGCTCTGCGAAAAGGTTGCGCGCACCATTGCCGACTATAATTATCCCGTATACGTCCTCGACGCCGACTGCAAAGAGGAAGGCGACGAGCTTGCGGCGATGATAAAGGCGCGCCGTCCCGAAGCGGAGATAGTAAGGCAGACCGTCGGCCCCGTGATAGGTTCGCACTGCGGGCCCGGCACCCTCGGGGTAATTTTTATTGCGGACGAACGTCCGGTTAAATTGGAGAATAAATAAATGATAGAAGTTAAAGAGATAAGTTTAAGCGATAAAAGAGGTAAAAAAAAGTTTTTCAAGTTTCTGATAGACCTGTATAAGGGCAACAAATACGCCGCCCCCAATTTTTATTTCGACGAATTTGCAGAGTTCGACCCTGCGGTGAACGACGCGTTCAGGTTTGCCGATTGCAGAATGTTCCTTGCATATAAAGACGGCAAAATTGCGGGCAGAATAGCGGGCATATGGCACCGCGGCGCCAACGAGAAGTTCGGCAAAAACGAACTACGCTTCACCCGTTTCGACGTGATTGACGATTTCGAAGTTACCAAGGCGCTCTTTGCAAAGCTCTTCGACTGGGCAAAACAGCTCGGCATGAGCGAGATAATAGGCCCGATGAGCTTCTCCGACCTCAACGAGGAGGGAATGCTCGTAGACGGGTTCGACAAGGAGGCTTCGTACATAGAACTGTATAACTTCCCGTACTACGTAGAGCATATGGAAAAGCTCGGCGCGTACAAGGTGGTAGACTGGACGAGTTACGAGATAAAAGTGCCGAAGGAGCGCGACCCCCGCGCGCAGAGAATTTCGGAGATGCTCAAAAAGAAATACAATTTCAAAACTCTCGACATGGGGTATCTCTTCAAGCATAACAAAAAGGAGTTCGACAGGTACGGAATGAAGTGCCTCGACGTTTTGGACGAAGCGTTTGCGCCGCTGTTCGGCACCAGTCCTTTAAACGAAAAACAGAAGCGCAGGGAGCTTGAAACGATAAAACAGATTTTCGTGCCCGAGCTTGCCAGCGTCGTGGTTGATGAGAACGACGACGTGGTCGTTTACGGCTTTATGATGCCCCGCATAAGCGAGGCTATGCGCAAGGGCAGGGGACACATAATCCCGTTCGGACTTCCCGCGTTTTTAAAGGGTATGAAAAATATCGAGCGCGCCGACATGATGAGCGTCGGCGTTATCGGCAAATACGCAAACACGGGCGCCGTTGCGATGATAATCGATAACTGCCTCGAAGGGCTCATACGCAAGGGCGTAAAATACCTCGAAACGGGGCCCGAGCTCGAGGAGAACAGGCACATCCAGCAGCTCTGGAAAACTTATAATCCCGAACTTATCAAAAGGCGTCGCTGCTGGGGGCTTAAAGTAGAATAAAAGCAAACAGCCGTAAAAATATTCAATGCGCGGGCGGCCATAACTTTAAGGCCGCCCGCGCAAAATTATACCCGAAAATAAAAACGCGCTTTCAACAAGCCGCGTTTTTTCTTGCTAAAAGACGCGCAATTTTATATAATTGTATAGAAAAATCTTTTATTCCAAAGGCAAATTTTATTACAAGGCATGAAAAAACCAAACCAGTACATACGCAATTTCTGCATAATTGCGCACATAGACCACGGCAAGAGCACCCTCGCCGACAGAATCATGGAGCTCACGGGTCAGGTATCCGAGAGGGAAATGGAGGACCAGCTCCTCGACTCAATGGACATAGAGCGCGAGCGCGGAATTACCATAAAGCTCACGCCCGTGCGCATGTTCTATTCGGCTGACGACGGCAACGAATATGTTTTCAACCTGATTGATACCCCGGGCCACGTCGATTTCACTTACGAAGTTTCGCGTTCGCTCGCCGCTTGCGAGGGCGCGATTCTCGTCGTCGACGCCTCGCAGGGCATAGAGGCGCAGACGCTCGCAAACGTCTATCTCGCCTTGGAGAACGACCTCGAAATTCTGCCCGTCATAAACAAGATTGACCTGCCCTCCGCCCGCCCCGACGAGGCGAAAAAGGAGATAGAGGACGTAATAGGGCTCGACGCGTCGTACGCGCCCCTCGTCTCCGCCAAGGAGGGCACCAACATAAAGGAGATACTCGAAGATATCGTAAAGTATTTCCCCGCCCCCGACGGCGACTGCGACGCACCTTTAAAGGCGCTGATATTCGACAGTTACTACGATAACTACAAGGGCGTAATACTTTTCGTGCGGGTAAAGGACGGTTCCGTCAAAAAGGGCGACAAAATAAAAACTTTCCGCTCGGATAAGGTGTATGAGGTCACCGAAGTCGGCGTGTTTGCGCCGGGACTCTATGAAAAGAACGGGCTTGCCGCGGGCGAAGTCGGCTATATCGCCGCCTCTATCAAGAGCATACAGGACGTCGCCGTGGGCGACACCGTGATAAACGCCGAAAATCCCGCCGCCGAGCCGCTCCCCGGCTACAAAAAAGTACAGCCCGTCGTGTTCTGCGGAATTTACCCGCTCGACGGCAGCAAGTTCGGCGATTTGAAGGACGCGCTCATAAAGCTCCAGCTCAACGACGCCTCGCTCGTTTTCGAGCCCGACAACTCCGTCGCGCTCGGCTTCGGCTTCCGCTGCGGCTTTTTGGGACTTTTGCACATGGAGATTATCCAGGAGCGCATAGAGCGCGAATTTTCGCTCGACATTATAACCACCGCGCCCTCGGTAAGCTACAAGGTCGTAAAAACCGACGGCACTGAGATATTCGTCGACAACCCTTCGCATCTTCCCCCGCAGTCGGAGATTGACCACATGGAGGAGCCCATCGTCAAGGTGGACATCTATTCCCCGCCCGACTACCTCGGCCCCATAATGGATTTGTGCCGCGAAAAGCGCGGCGTGTTCAAGGAGATGAACTATCTCGACGCCAACCGCGTGCAGCTCGTGTACGAAATGCCGCTCAACGAGATTATATTCGAGTTCTTCGATTCGGTAAAGTCGCGCACGCGCGGCTACGCGAGCTTCGACTACGAGCTGATAGGCTATTCGTCCTCCAAACTCGTCAAGCTCGACATTCTCTTAAACGGCGAGGCGTGCGACGCGCTCTCCATGATAGTGCACGAAGATTCGGCATACACGCGCGGCAGAACGCTGTGCGAAAATCTCAAAGAGGCAATTCCCCGCCAGCTGTTCGAAATTCCCGTGCAGGCGGCAATCGGCGGCAAGATAATCGCGCGCGAAACGGTTAAGGCGATGCGCAAAGACGTGCTTGCAAAGTGCTACGGCGGCGACATTACTCGTAAGAAAAAACTTCTCGAAAAGCAGAAAGAGGGCAAAAAGCGCATGCGCACGATAGGCAGCGTGGAAGTCCCTTCCGAAGTTTTCATGCAGATTTTAAAGACGAATAAGGACTGAAATGAAAAATAAGGCGCCAAACGCAAACGAAGGTTTTTTTAATAAGGTGTACGAAGCGGTAAAGCGCGTTCCGCGCGGAAAAGTCACCACATACGGTGACGTGGCACGCCTTTGCGGCAACCCGCGCATGGCGCGCCAGGTGGGCTGGGCGCTGCACACAAACCCTCAGCCGGGCATAATACCCTGCCACAGGGTGGTCTTTTCAAACGGTTCCGTGTGCACGGGCTTCGCCTTCGGCGGGAAAGACGTACAAAAGGCAATGCTCGAAGACGAGGGCGTGGAAGTTTCGCCCGACTATAAAATCGACCTTAAAAAATACCGCTGGGAGATATAATGGCAGGAATTTACGTTCACATACCTTTTTGCAAAAGCAAATGCTCGTACTGCGACTTCACGTCCTTCCCCGATAAGCTGTGCTATGCAGAGAGCTACATGGCCTGCGTTTACAGGGAGATGAGCTTCAGAAGGAAGGAGCTTAAAGATTATTCCTTCGATACGCTCTATATAGGCGGCGGCACTCCGTCGGTGATTGACGAGAGCTATATCGGCATGCTCGTAGCTTCTGCGCGCAAAAACTTCAATCTTGCAAAAAATGCCGAAATAACAATCGAGCTCAACCCGGGCACGGTGACGGCGGACAAGATTGAGTTTTATAAAAAGTGCGGCATAAACAGGTTTTCCGTAGGGCTTCAGTCGGCGATAGACAGCCAGCTCGAGGATATCGGCAGAATTCACACCGCGCAGGACTTTAAAGATTGCGCCGCGCTTTTAAAAGGTGAAAATTTCAACGCCGACGTGCTCATAGGCTTAAAGGGGCAGACCGTCGACGACGTTGTTTACACCATAAATTTTGCCGCGGAGGCGGGCGCAAGCCACATTTCGATGTACGCGCTCACGCCCGAGGACGGCACGCCCATATACACGGAATACTTAAACGGCGAACTGCCCGACGGCGACGAGGTCGCCGCCCTCTACGACGCGGGTTATAAGCGCCTCAAAGAGCTCGGTTTTTACCGCTACGAAGTTTCCAATTTCTGCAAGCGCGGAAAGGAGAGCAGGCACAACTTAAACTACTGGCACAGGGGCGAATACATAGGCTTCGGCGTTTCGGCGTCGTCGTGCATAAAAAACGTCCGCTTTACCAACACTTTCGATTTGGACGAATACTTCAAATGCATCTTTTCCGAACATCTGCCCGTCATAAACTCCGAAGAGATTGACGAGGAGGGGCGGAAGTTCGAGTTCATTATGCTCACTCTCCGCACGGCAGAGGGGCTCGACGCCTTCGGGTATAAAAAGCTGTTCAAAACCGATTTTTTTGAGGAGCACAAAAAGGCGCTCGAAAAAGTTGCGCGCTATCTCGACATCGATGGCGACAGCGTGCGCATAAGGGACGAATATCTCTTCGTTCAGAACAGCATTATAATAGAATTTTTAGAGAGCTGAATTTATATGACGCAAAAAAATTATTCCGTACGCACCGCAGACGGGCGCGATACGGAGGAGATAAAAAATATTTTCCGTTCCGCCCGCGCATTTATGGCGGCTCACGGCAACCCGCAGTGGCAGGACGGCTACCCGTACGACGACGTGATTGAAGACTTTGTGCGCGGCGGCAATTTCCGCCTTATTGTTTGCGGCGGGGATATCGCCGCTGTGTACTCTGTGTTAGAAGGCGATGAGGAGTACGGCGAAATAGACGGCGAATGGCTCACGGGCAGCGGAGTTTGCGCCTTAGAAAACGGAGATGAAAAATTTTCCTATCTCGCGGCGCACACGCTCGCCGTTTCTCCCGACTTCCGCGGCCGAGGGCTTGCCCGCGCCGCTATACGGGAGGCGGAAGAGGAGGCTGAACGCAGAGGTTTTTCTTCCGTCCGCTTAGACACGCACGAGTGCAACAAGCCCATGCAGGCGCTTCTCTCGTCGGAGGGATTCACGCTGTGCGGCAGACTTTCTTCGCGCGGAGGAGGCTCGTTTATCTGTTTCGAAAAGCTGATAAAATCAAATAAATAATTTAATTTAAATTTATTTTATCAATAATTTACGCGGTTGTGCGGTCTGCCTTTTTTAAACGGCGGAAATGCATTATAAAAGAAGATAAAAGCGCCGTCCGGAAATTCCGGTCGGCGCTTCATTTTACTTAAAATTACTCTGTTTTAAGCAAATTCATAGTACTATGTGTGATATAAACGGCTTAAAATGAGGCTTTTATGGCGTTTTCAGGCATTTTCGGGCTTACGCTTTATATTCCCGCTCTGCGATTATTCTGCCCGATACCGCGTCGACCAGATAGGCGTGAATGTCGCCCTCGGTATCGCACACGCCCACGTAATAATAGCAATTTTCGTCGTATAAAAGCCTTATAAAAATTTCGCCGTTGAATATTCCGTTCCGCGTAAGGCTCTCGAACAATTTGCCGTCGTGTTCCCTCACGCAGCCCAGCGCCTTTTCCGCCGGCATTACGTTTTCGCCGGCAACCGAAACCAGCGTGTAATCCGCGGCGGTGCCGTCGGCATCAAGCGTTATGCTTATTTCGCTGCCCGAAATTTCCCCGCCGTAACTTAAATACCAGCAGTCTTTAACGCTCATGTAGCTCATCTCGCCTCCCGTCACGCTTTCGCCGGAAACGTTGACCGTTTCATAGCTTTCGCCGAGCGTGGCGTAAATCTCCACAAGCGCGCTCACGTCGCCCTTTACGCCGTCGGCGATGAAGGGGGATTCCTTGTTCGAGCAGTAAATTTTTATCTGAATGTCGTCGTCCTCATACATATAAATTGCAAACCGCTCTTCCGATATGTAGTCCGAATAGTCGGTCTCCCTCGTGCAGGCGGAGACCGTTGCAACCGCTGCCGCCGCAACCGCCGCAAAAATTAACGCAAATTTTCTCATACTATAAAATATATCCCGCCCCGCGCGTTTATGAATGTTTTTCAAACACTTGCTTTTTATTTTGCGCTGTGATAAAATAAATAAAATATCTGACGGAACTAAAAGTTCCGTTTTATAAACAGCGGTACACACTCTTGAAAAAGATTATCATAAAGTCCGCACTCACCACGCTCGGCGTGGTGGCGGGATGCGCCGTTTTCGTGTTCGCCGTGCTCAGCCTCGGTTTCCCGGGGACGCTTTGCGGCTGGTGTGAACAGCTCGGCAACTACGGCTTTGCCGTAAAGTACGCTTCGCTGTATTATTCGTACACGGGCGACGTTGCCGACCTTGCAAGGTGCGCCGACGACAGCATCCTCGCCGAAAACGACGGCTATATAATTGAATATTGCACGCAGCTCGTCGACGACGAAGGTTTCGCGCAGTATTGCACCGTGCGCGACAAGGAGATTAACGACGGCATCTCCGGCGACGAAAATTTCGGGGGCATAACTTTCAGTTACAGGCACTATATATACGGCGCCGTCTCTGCCGCCGAGTACCGCGCGGGGGAGAGCGACCTTGCCATAGGCTACGCCATCTCGTCTTTAAACGCGGGGTTCGACAGGACGAGCTTTTCCGCCCAGACATACTCGGAAAAAATAGAGGGATTTCCCGTGAACAACGCGCTCGGCTCGCTCTCTTTAAGGGTCATTGAAAATAAAGACAAAACCACGGGCGGCAAAATTTTAAAGGTGCTCGAAGGGGTAAGCCCCGACGGCGACGACGAGGGAATGTATCTTGCAACGCTCATGGTCGCCCTCGGCGGACTGTAAGCAAAGATAAGGCATAAACGCATTTTTAAGCGGCGTTTGCCGCATATGAAATTGCGGCGGGCGCCGCGCTTTACTATACTAAATTATCTTCGGTTAAGAGTTTTCACTTAATATATATTACAGAACAGGAGAATGGACTAATGAGTAAAATTGTCAAAGAAGCATTGACTTTCGACGACGTGCTGCTTATCCCCGGGGCTTCCGACGTGTTGCCTTCGACGGTCGATTTGAGCACCGTCCTCGCGCCGGGCATCAAACTCAACATACCTCTCGTCAGCGCCGCCATGGACACTGTTACGGAGAGCAAACTTGCCATTGCGATGGCAAGGGAGGGCGGCGTAGGCATAATTCACAAGAACATGTCTATCGAAGAGCAGGCGTCGCAGGTGGATAAAGTAAAGAGGAGCGAACACGGCGTTATAACCGACCCGTTTTTCCTCACCCCCGGCGAGCCCGTAAAGGCTGCCGTGGCGCTTATGGAAAAATACCGCATAAGCGGCGTTCCCATAACCGAAAACGGCAAACTCGTCGGCATTCTCACCAACCGCGACCTCCGCTTCGAAACCGATTTCGAGCAGCCCATATACAACGTGATGACCAAGGAGAACCTCGTGACCGCTCCCGAGGGCACTTCCCTTGCGGAGGCGCAGAAGATTCTCGGCAGACACAGGATAGAAAAGCTCCCCATAGTAGATAAAAACGGCTATCTCAAGGGGCTTATAACCATAAAGGATATCGAAAAGGCAATCCAGTACCCCAACAGCGCCAAGGATAAAAACGGCAGGCTGCTCGCGGGCGCCGCAATCGGCGATTCTCCCGACGTGCTCGACAGGGTTGCCGCGCTCGTCGCTTCCAAAGTCGACATCGTAGTTCTCGACTCGGCTCACGGACACAACTCGCGCATCATCGCAGCCGTTTCCAAGGTTAAAAAGGCCTTCCCCGGCCTTCCCCTCGTTGCGGGCAACGTGGTTACGGCGGAGGCGACCAAGGCTCTCATCGACGCGGGCGCCGACGTGGTAAAGGTAGGCATGGGCCCCGGCTCCATATGCACCACGCGAATCGTAGCAGGCATAGGCATGCCCCAGCTCACCGCGGTTATGGACTGCGCCGAGCAGGCGGACAAGATGGGCAAAAAGGTCATCGCCGACGGCGGCATTAAATACTCGGGCGATATAGTAAAGGCGATAGGCGCGGGCGGCGCGGCCGTCATGATTGGCTCGCTCTTTGCCGGCACTACCGAGTCCCCCGGCGAGCTCGAAATTTATCAGGGCAGGTCGTTCAAGTCCTACCGCGGCATGGGCTCGCTTCCCGCGATGGCTCAGGGCGGCAAAGACAGGTACTTCCAGTCCAACAACAAGAAGTTCGTTCCCGAGGGCGTCGAGGGACGCGTTCCTTACAGGGGCGCTCTCGCCGATATCATCTATCAGCTCATCGGCGGTCTGCGCGCAGGTATGGGTTATACGGGCATGCACAACATCGACGAGCTCCGCACCAAGGCAAAGTTCGTAAAGATGACTGCGGCGTCGCTCACCGAATCTCATCCCCACGACATCAACATCACCAAAGAGGCGCCCAACTACTCGCCCAAAAACTGAAACTTTTGAATAATTTACGGGCGGAAGCTTGATTTGCTTCCGCCGTAAAATATTTTGGCGGCGTTTTTGCCTGGCCGCGCGTAATTTCAAGGCAAAAATTTAAACAAAGGATTTATTTATGCAGCGCGAAAGAGTTCTGGTACTCGACTTCGGCGGTCAGTACAATCAGCTTATTGCAAGGCGCGTGCGCGAGCAGAACGTTTACTGCGACCTCGTGCCGTGCGACATGACTATACAAAAAATAAAGGAATACGCCCCCATAGGCATTATTTTCACGGGCGGGCCCAACAGCGTTTACGATAAAAACAGTCCCAAGGTCGATAAAGAAATTTTCGACCTCGGCATACCCGTCCTCGGCATCTGCTACGGCTGCCAGCTCACGGCATACACGCTGGGCGGCGTGGTGGAGCGCGCGTCGACTTCTGAATACGGCAAGGCGGAGGTCTACACAAAAACCAGCCCTTTAACCGAGGGCGTGCCCGAAACTTCCGTATGCTGGATGAGCCATACCGACAGAATAACAAAGCTCCCCGCGGGCTTTAATATGATTGCCCATTCCGATAACTGCCCCTATGCGGCTTTCGGAAGCGAAGAGCGCAAAATCTACGGCGTTCAGTTCCACCCCGAAGTGCAGCACACCGAATACGGCACTCAGATGCTCCGCAACTTCTTATACAACGTATGCGGCGCGCACGGCGACTGGACTATGTCGGGCTTCGTTGCCGAAAAGGTTAAGGAGCTCAAAGAAAAGATAGGCGATAAAAAGGTGCTCTGCGCCATGTCGGGCGGTGTTGATTCCGCCGTTGCGGCAACGCTCATTCATAAGGCGGTGGGGGATAAGCTCACCTGCGTGTTCGTCGACCACGGGCTTTTAAGAAAGTACGAGGCCGACGAGGTTATGAGCGTGTTCAAAGACGGCCTCGGCATGAACCTGATAAAGGTTGACGACGGCAAGATATTCCTCGAAAAATTGAAGGGCGTTTCCGACCCCGAAACAAAGCGCAAGATAATAGGCGAGCAGTTCATCCGCTCGTTTGAGAAGATATCCAAAGAGATTGGCGCGGTCGACTATCTCGTCCAGGGTACAATTTATCCCGACGTTATAGAGAGCGGCAAGGGCAAATCTGCCGTTATAAAGAGCCACCACAACGTCGGAGGCCTTCCCTCGGTTGTCGACTTCAAGGAAATTATCGAGCCTCTCCGCGACCTCTTTAAAGACGAGGTCAGAAAGGTGGGCTTCGAACTCGGACTCCCCAAAAACGTGGTAATGCGCCAGCCCTTCCCCGGCCCCGGACTTGCCATAAGAATCATGGGCGAGGTGACGGAGGAAAAGCTCGAAACTCTGCGCGATTCCGACTATATCCTGCGCGAAGAGATAGCAAAGGCGGGACTTGACGATAAAATCTGGCAATATTTCACCGTAATCACCAACAGCAAAACGGTTGGCGTGCAGGGTGACTTCCGCACGTACGAAAACGTAATCGCAATCCGCGCCGTGACCTCCGTCGACGCCATGACTGCCGACTGGGCGCGCATCCCTTATGACGTGCTGGAGATAATATCCAACCGCATAGTAAACGAAGTCCGCCACGCGAACAGGATAGTTTATGATATAACCTCCAAACCCCCCGCAACGATAGAGTGGGAGTGAGATTTTGCGCAAAGCGCAAAATCAACTATGATTGCGCAAGCAATCATATCATCACGTTGCGGCAGTGCCGCAACTAATCACTGTAAACGTTGCCGCTTTGCGGCAACTCTACACTAAAAACAAAAGGTCATGCGCAAGTGATAAGCGTTTTGCTTGGCAAAACGCGTGATGATTGCCATGCGGCAAGTGATGAGCTGATTTTGCAGTGTGTGATATTATGGCTGACAGTATACTGAGAGAAGAAACCAAGCAATTCGCCAAGAGGATAATATTTCTTTGTCGCGAACTCAAATCCAATGCAACAGAAAGTGTTCTGATAAACCAACTTTTGCGGTGCGGAACTTCCATCGGCGCCAACATAAGCGAGGCACAGTATTCGCAGGGTAAAAAGGATATGGTTTCCAAGTTTGAAATTGCCCTTAAAGAATGTAATGAGAGCGAATATTGGCTTGAACTTTTGTGTGATACGGGTTGTATTTCAGCAGAGGTGTTTTCATCTTTTAAAACAAACTGCATAAATATCCGTAGAATGCTGGTTGCGTCAGTTAAAAAACTTAAAGGAGATAAAAAATTTAGTGACTGCCCAACAGATGTGGGAGGGGTACCTCTCGGAAAGTAAAATTGCAGATTGCGGGTACGAGGCGTGGGAGTTCGGCGCCTCTCCCGACGAGCTTGCCGCTCTCGTAAAGAGCGGTATAAAGACGGCAACTTCCTCGGCATATGACTTGTATGCAAAGGATAGCGAACCTTTGCCGAAGGTCGGCGAATACAGCGTGATACTATCTTCAAGTGGCGAGGCAGTCTGTATTATTAAGACAATCAAAGTCGAAGTTTTGAAATACTGCGACGTCACCGAAGATTTTGCCTTTAAAGAGGGCGAGGGCGACAG
>ERZ1643250.1210-NODE-1210-length-23004-cov-10.303107_pt1 | contig 23004 bp, 17 predicted proteins | sample MGYA00579262_ERZ1643250 | MGnify/ENA primary metagenome ERZ1643250 (study PRJEB29033, sample SAMEA4952265) | chicken gut metagenome | biome: Broiler Chicken; feature: Gastrointestinal Tract; material: Caecum | place: Ireland | collected 2018 | study: Broiler... | reverse complement strand
TTTTGGAAACTCCTCGTTCCCATTTTGAAATTGTTTTGTCACTTATGTTCATTTGATTGGCTGATTGCAACTGGGTCAAATGCTTTTCGTTTCTCAGCCTATAAATAAGCTGACCGATTTTAAAATTATCCATATCTATTCCTCCCACATACTATTATAGATCGTGAAGCGAAAATTTCAATAAACGTTCCGTAGAGTTTCAGGAAATAAAATACAACTAAAACATAAAACTGCGTTTCGTTCTCATAATCAAACCCGAAATGTAAAATACCACATCTCCCGCAAATCCCAATTAAAATGACAACTCTTTAGATTGGAAGCCCTAATTATTCCCAATATCCCGACATTTCAAAGTCTACACAGTCAAACTCTGTAATATTGTCCCAATCCCTCGCCAAAATGACATTATCAACTTGTTCGGCCGTATACAACTCGTCCAATGTTTTATAGTAAGCGACGGTTTGCCTTTCAATATTTCCGCATCTTTGAAATGAACACATATCATTTTGATTTTTAAAGTTAATTATACCATATAAGTTCAAAATAATCTACTGCTGTGTATCAAACGGCAGGATTGTTCCTGCAAAATGTGTAATGTGACCTTCAGATTACACCCAAAATGAGAAAAGCCGCCGTCTGTTGACAGCGACCTTCCTTGTGCAGTGTTAGCAATAAATAAGCTCGTTTGATACGATTTCCATAGCGGCGTTTCGCAAGTTGTTCATCTTCTGTACCCAAGGCATTTGGTTTTCCACTTTGAGCGTTTCCGTTACGCCCTCTTTTTCCGAAAGCTGTTTTACCAGCCGAGAGAACATCTCCTCTGCCTGACGGTCAATATCAGCGAGATAACCATTTAACTTGCCACTGGTGAGCAGGGATGTATACAGCGCCTTGCGGTGGGTTTTGAGATAGCGTCGGTGCCGTTGTCCCCAGATGCCGATGTGTACAGCTTCTTCCTCCGGCAATTTCAGACAGGGCAGATAGTAGTCCCCTTGCAGTTCATACCAAAGTTCGTTCTGTTCGTTGTAGATGTACTTATCCATTTTGCAATCCTCCAATATGATTGATTTACCTACAATTCAATCATTCCGGCCGATTACAAAAGCACAAGGGAGAGGACTTCCTTACGAAGCCTCTCCCTTCCGGCTCTTTTCTTTGTTTGATTACTATTTTTGTCAGGTTTTGGAATTCTTCTTGGCCCAGAAAGGCGGAGTTTCGACTTCCTCCTGTAACTCTTGCAGGAAGGTTTTCATATTGCGGAGAACGGTGTCGCCGCCTTGCACCGCACTGAACCCATAGTTAACCAGCGCAACCCCGGCGGCAATCATCGCCATCGCAATGAGGATCACATAGAAAGGAACCTGAAATCGGCTGCCGCTGATATACAGAATAAGGAACAGCAGAACGAGAAAAATAATCGTTGGAATATTGAATCCCAAAGCGGCGGGTGAAATCCGGGCACTAATACGAGGATTCTTTTTCTTGTGGACATACCCCGTTAACAATGGGGTTGCGCCATTGGGTTCAAAGAAAGAGGATGTATGTTCCTTCAAGATTAAAAAATAGCCCTTGATTTTAAAAATCCGCAAATCATTCATTCCCGCCAGCCGAACGATTTTCCCTTCGGCTTCTTCGATGGGAAGCCAGGGCGGGATGGAAATTTTCTGTTTCATAGCGGCTCACTTCCTTCTTAGCCATTCATATCCGCAGGATATGACAGAACATGGACGAAAGCATCGATAAAATTCAGACTGAAGACCTGCTGTTACCCTATCTGCTATGATTATACCATACCTAATTTATATAAGTAAATATTTATAACAGACTTGTAATGATTAAAACAGTTTACCGCTACTTAATAGGCCACCGGTTTTCCTGTGCCGGCAGACTCATAGGCACAGCGTATGATGCGGGTGAGCATTTCTCCCTGTGCAAGGCCATATTCCGGAGCCTCCCGCTCCTCCGACTCCACCAGACGGGCAAACCGGACAATGGGATATTTCTCATCCTGCCACTCTTTTTCTACCGGAGAAAGCTCCTCAAAGCCGGGCATATGGGCGGATTTCAACAACAGACGGTAGTCGCTGGGGCCATTGCCGGAAACGATCGCCATTCCTTCTGTTCCCACCAGCTCCATCAAATTTACGCCGGGACAGGACACAAAGGAAGTCACAGCGGTTCCCATTGCGCCGTTTTCAAACTCCATCACCGTGGTGGAAAGCTCATCCCCACCGGTTCCGCAAAGCTCAGCCATGCGGCAGGTAACAGTTTTGGGGGTTCCGCAGAAAAAGGGCAGCATATACAGCCCGTGGCACCCCAGGTCGAGGGTCACGCCGCCGCCGGTCTGGGTCTGGTCAAACCAGTAGGCGGGCAGCATATTTTTATCCAGCGCCGCCCCGTGCGAACGGCGAAAATACATGGAGGTAATTTTGCCCAGCTTTCCTTCCTCAATCAGCTGATGGAGATAGCGATAAGGAGCGATAATTTTGGATTCCAGAGAGACCGCAAATTTTACCCCAGCTTCTGTAACCGCCTGACGAATTGCCTCACAGTCCTCCAGCGTCAATGCCATGGCCTTATCGGTAAAGATATGCTTTCCGGCTTTGGCAGCCGCCACAATGACCTCACGGTGGCGGGTGGTGGGACATTCTACCATCACAGCGTCTACATCCTCACGAGCCAGCACTTTGGAAAGTTCAGGTTCATATTCCGCTCCAAACTCCTCGGCATACTTGCGTCCCCGTTCTTCGTCTTCATCCCACACAGCGACAAATTTTCCACACCCACTCTTTAAAAGCTCTCCGGCAAACCAGCCTGTGTGAACATGCCACCCACTCAATAATGCAAAGCGTACCATCCTTTTTGCAACTCCTTTGATAGAGAAATATCACTGCGTTCATTGTAGTACAGTCAGGAAAAGGTGTCAATAAAATCCCTAAAATCTGTTTTTGGATGGGAGATTTTCTGATTCATTCTTGACAATTAAAAGCAATACTGGTAGAGTTATATTGTATCAGCCAAAAGGTTTTGTGCCTGATGGTGAATACCCATTTTGCTCCGCATCCCCTGAACCAAAAGGAACCCCGGTTCCTGCTGAAAAGGCGGCGTGAAGTCATTCGTCCGGCTGCGGCCGGGCTCCCTGTGTTGGGACTGCATGCGCCTTCGGGCGCTTTTTTTTATTTTTGGCAGGTTTGCGGAAAATCCAACCATTGAAAGGAAGCGAACTGCATGTACGACAAGTACTCTATGAAAGCGGAAGAATTTATCAGCGATGAAGAAATCAAAGCCAGTATTGCCTGGGCAGAAGAAAACAAAAACAATCTGGAACTGGTAAACCAGATTATCGACAAGAGCGCCGACCATAAAGGCCTGAGCCATCGGGAAGCCATCCTGCTGCTGCTGTGTGAAGACCGTGACGCTATCCAGCGGATTTTTGACCGTGCAGCGGAAATCAAAGACGCCTTTTATGGCAACCGTATCGTGATTTTTGCCCCGTTGTATCTCTCCAACTATTGCGTGAACGGATGTCTGTATTGCCCCTATCATTATAAAAACAAGCACATCGCCCGCCGTAAGCTCACCCAGGAAGAAATCCGCCAGGAAGTCATTGCCCTTCAGGATATGGGTCACAAGCGTCTGGCACTGGAAACCGGCGAAGACCCGGTAAACTGCCCCATTGACTATGTGCTGGAGAGTATCAAGACCATCTATTCCATCAAGCACAAAAACGGCGCTATCCGCCGGGTAAACGTGAACATCGCCGCCACCACGGTGGAAAATTACCGCAAGCTCAAGGAAGCCGGTATCGGCACCTATGTCCTGTTCCAGGAAACCTATAACAAAGAGCAGTATGAATATCTGCACCCCACAGGTCCCAAGCACAACTATGCTTATCATACCGAGGCAATGGACCGTGCCATGGAAGGCGGCATCGACGACGTGGGATGCGGCGTGCTGTTTGGCCTGAACCTCTATAAATATGATTTCGTGGGCATCCTCATGCACGCAGAGCATCTCGAAGCTGTCCACGGCGTAGGCCCCCACACCATCAGCGTCCCTCGTCTACGTAACGCCGACGATGTAGACGTATCCGATTATGAGAACGCTATCTCCGATGAACTGTTCCAGCGCATCGTGGCGGTTCTCCGTGTAGCAGTTCCCTACACCGGCATCATTGTGTCCACCCGTGAATCTCAGCGCACCCGTGAGATGGTGCTGCCCTATGGCGTTTCCCAGATCAGCGGCGGTTCCCGCACCACAGTTGGCGGCTATGCCGAGGAGCATCAGGAGGAAAACTCCGCTCAGTTTGAAGTGAGCGACCACCGTTCGCTGGACGAAGTGGTTCACTGGCTGCTGGAAAACGGCCATGTGCCCAGCTTCTGCACCGCCTGCTATCGGGAAGGCCGCACCGGAGACCGCTTTATGAGCCTGGTCAAGGCCGGTCAAATCCGCAACTGCTGCCATCCCAACGCCCTGATGACGTTGAAAGAGTACGCAGAAGATTATGCCAGCCCCGAAACCCACAAGCTGGCCTTGGAAGTGATTGAAAAGGAAGCCCAGACCATTCCCAACGAGAAAGTCCGGGAAAAGGTATTCGAGCATCTCCACGATATGGAGGGCGGAATGAGAGATTTCCGCTTCTAAAAAATATGTAGACAAAAAAGGAAGCCCGACAGAGCAATGCTCAGTCGGGCTTCCTTTTTCGTATTCTGAATCAGCTATACTGGACGCCATATTTTTTCATAGCGGCCTGATGTTCTTCATAGGTTTTGGAATAATGGTTCTGGTTGTCGTTACCAAAGAAGAAATAGAGATAATCGCTGGAGGCAGGATTTACCGCCGCCTGAATCGCACGATTTCCGGGATTACAGATCGGCCCGGCCGGGAGCCCGGAACACTTATAAGTATTATAAAGAGCGGCAAATTTACCGGTACTGCTCAAATAGGGGCTGCCGGTTACATAGTTATTAATATAATCCCGTGTGGGATCCATTTCCAGCTTCATGCCGGCTTCCAGACGGTTATAAATAACCGATGCTACCAGCGCCGCATTCTCTGCGCTGCGGGATTCCCGCTCTACAATGGACGCCACGATCAGCTGCTCACTGCTCAATCCGCCAGCCTTGGCGTTATAGTTGTTTAAGAGCTTTATCAATACATCCTGCGGATCGTCATCTACATAAAACTCATAGGTATCCGGGAACAGATATCCCTCCATCTTAAACGCACGATTGCTGTCAGACGGTACGGTAAACGATTTGGGCGTGTAGCTCTGGGAAACCGCCACAAATTCCTTGGCGCTGCAAACCCCGTTTTTCTCCAGTGTTTTGGCGATCTGTGCCACAGTATACCCTTCGGGAATCGTTACCCGAACCGTTTCAACCGGTTTGGGAGTGGATTTCGGCGTAGGCTTTGGAGTGGGTTTCGAAGTTTTATCGGAGCTGGAGCTGCCGTTTCCATTGTTTGAATTGTTTGAATTTTCTTTGTCAGAAGAAGACTGGTCACTGCTCTCAGCCTGACTTTCATATTCTGTCTTACTCTCTGTTTGAGAAGATTCAGAGGACTTTGAATCAGAGCTGGATGAATTTTGTGTAGAAGAAACTTCACTGTCAAACAGGGTGCCTTCTTCTCTGTTGAACATACTGCATGATGTGCAGAGAAAAACCAACGCCATTGCGGCAGCCAGGGCTTTTCCCAGCATTCCTTTTTTCACGAGGAAACATCACCTTTCCTGATTTTTCCCTATTATATACAGAAGGCGACACGAAAATCAAGTTTCTTTCTGTTAAAACTTTGTGAATCAGAATTCCATTATGATTCCGCATATCGGGCGAGGAATTTGCGGGTACGCTCCTCCTTCGGGTTTTCAATCACTTCTTTGGCTGCTCCCTGCTCCACAATCACGCCGTTATCCATAAACACCACCTGGTCTGCAACATCCCGTGCAAACGCCATCTCATGGGTAACGATAATCATAGTGGTTTTCTGCTCCGCCAAGCTGCGAATCACCTTTAGCACTTCGCCGGTCAGCTCCGGGTCAAGGGCGGAAGTCGGCTCGTCAAAGCACATAATATCCGGCTTCATGGCCAATGCACGGGCAATCGCCACCCGCTGCTGCTGCCCGCCCGAAAGCTGGTGCGGATAATGGTCTGCACGGTCGGCAAGCCCCATCTGCGCCAGAAGCTTTCTGGCGTTGGCTTCGATTTCGGCGGTGATTTCTTTTTTGCGGCTCTTATAATCGGGAGCAGACTTTGCCAGCAGCTCCGGTGCCAGCATCACGTTTTTCAGCGCCGTATACTGGGGAAACAGGTTAAAGGACTGGAATACCATGCCAAAATGCAGCCGCTTTTTGCGGACTTCCTTTTCTTTTTGCGTCGCCGGGTCATTGGCATCAAAAAGAGTTTCGCCACGAACCGAAATCTTTCCTCCATCCGGGCTTTCGAGAAAATTAAGGCAGCGCAGCAGGGTGGTTTTTCCGCTGCCGGACGACCCGATGATCGCCAGTGTCTGCCCTTCTTCCAAGTCAAAGCTGATATCCTGCAAAACCTGTACTTTTCCAAAATGTTTTTCGATATTCTGTACCTGTAAAACTGCCATGACTGCCCCTCCTTACCGGAAATAGCTGAGCCTGCGCTCGATATAACCGAACAACAGGGTCAAAATGCCCACGAAAATCAGATAATATACGCCGGTATAGAACAGGGGCCAGATGAGGCCGTCTGTTTTCATAAAGCTCTCGCCCACCTTGATCAGCTCGCTCACGGCGATGATGCGTGCCAGAGAGGTGTCCTTGACCAGAGTAATAATTTCGTTGGACATGGGCGGCACAATACGCTTAATCATTTGCAGCAAGGTGACCTTAAAGAAAATCTGTGTTTTGGTCATGCCCAACACCTGTCCGGCTTCCCGCTGTCCCACCGGCACGCCTTCGATGCCGCCCCGATAAATCACCGAGAAATAGCAGGAATAGTTGATGACAAACGCCGCAACTGTGGCAATAAAACGCCCACTGTTGCCGGAACCCCAAAAGTTATTGTCAAAAATCAGGCCGGGGCCATAATAGATCACCATCAATTGCAGCATCAGGGGCGTTCCCCGAATGACCCACACCACCAGATCGACCAGCAGCTTGATGGGGCGTATTTTCGCACAAGTCTTGGACCATTTTGGAGAGCTTGCAATCTTGGCCAAAAAGTGAAAAGGCTTCCACTTACTAATCGTCCCGCAAAATGACAGCAATCTTACCAGCGGCGCCCATTTGCTCATGGAGCCAAAAGCCACCAGCAGTCCCAGCGGCAAAGAAAACAGCAATGTGAGGGCAAACAGCTCCATTGTGGTGCCCATACCCTCCAGCAATGCGTTGGTAACGTTCCAGAACATGAAATCTCTCCATCCCTTATGTCATACTAAAGGCAGAGAACGGTTTCCCGCTCTCTGCCCGCTTTTCTGTTTTTCGTGCGTGGTTCGCTTATTTCTGCTCCACGATGTTATCCTTGATCCCGTATTTCTCGGCCAGCTCCATCATGGTGCCGTCCTCATACAGCTTGACAAACTGCTCGTTGATAAACTCGGTCAAATCGGAACCCTTGCGGCAGCCAACGCCATAATCTTCTTCGGTCAGCTCGATGGTTTTCACCAGATCTGGATAACTGGTGCCTTCGCCAATCATGGCGCCCGCCATCAGCAGGTCGATCACGCAGGCGTCCGAGGTACCGGCATCCACTTCCATCAAGGCAGCGGCCTGATCCTGTACGTCGTTGGTATTCAGTCCCTCTGCCAAAGCAGCTTCCTGACCGGCAGAACCGTCTTCTACCGCAATCAGCAGGTCTTTCAGACTGTCGGTTGTTGTGTACTTGTCGGCCATTTCCTTCTTCATCACCACAACCTGTGCGTTTTTCGCATAGGGATTGGTAGCAGAAGCGCCTTTGGTAATTTCGTCTGTGATGGTCATACCGTTCCAAGCGCAGTCAATGCTCTTGTTTTCCAGCTCCATCAGCTTTTTGCCCCATTCGATCACGGTAAACTGTACCTCTACGCCCAGAGCCTCGCCGATCTCTTTGGCCATGTCTGCATCAAAGCCGATCCATTCGCCGTTCTCGTCCTTATAATCCATGGGGGCAAAATCGGTGATGCCTACCACCAGCGTGCCTTTTTCCTTGATGTATTCCACATCACTGCCGGTTGTTTCCTGTGTAGAAGTGTTGGAATCTTCCTTTTGGGAATCGGCTGCCGAAGAAGCACCGCCGGCACTGGCGCAGGAAGCCATCGACAGGCACATACCTGCCGCCAACAAAAGGGAAAGGATTTTCTTCATCATATGGAGTTCCTCCTCGTTATCGGTTCCGGGATACTGTTATCTACCGGAAACCAAATTGTTTCCGCTTTTGTATTTTATCATACTAACGCAATAATGTAAAGTACTAAAAATCTTATTTTTTCTGGAAAGCCAATCGTGGGCTGCCGTTTGCCAGAAAAATCTTTCCACAAAACCGGAAGCCTTTCTTTTTGAGGAGGTTCTGCATCGGCAGATTATCCTGATGGGTATCGATTCTCAAATTGGGGAACTGCTCAAAACACCAGTCAAGGCAAAAACCCGCCGCCCCTTTTATAACGCTGGGAGAAGCCACCCGATGCACCACCGCATACGGAGCATCATCCAGCCATTCCCCCTCATAAATTTTGTGATAGGTTTCATCGGGGCCGGGGGCAAAATAAAAGACAGCCGCTGTTTTTTCACCGTCACAGCAAACATAAAGATTTCCCGAAGCAATATCCCGCTCCACCTGTTCCACAGGCGGGTAAGTGCTCCCCCACTGACCGGGATTTCCATGAGCGGCCATAAATTCTCTGGCCATCTGATACAGGTTGAGGATTGCTTCCAAATCATAATTTTCCGCTTTTCTAATTTGCATGGTTTTCCGCCTTTCTATAAAACACCCGGCTTCCTCCGAGCAGAGAAAGCCGGGTGCTATCTGTTACACAGTCAATTTTATTCCATGGCTCTTTTTTGCGAAATTTTCATCAGCCACAGGAAGCCCAACGTCAACACCATTCCCACCGGCAGGCAAATCCAGGGATTCTGTACAAATCCCGCCAAGATATACACCACAAACGAAATTGCTGCCACTGTCAGGGCATAGGGCAATTGGGTGGATACATGGTTCACATGCTCACATTGCGCCCCGGCAGACGCCATAATGGTGGTATCCGAAATGGGCGAACAGTGGTCGCCGCACACAGCACCCGCCATACAGGCCGAGATGGAAATAATCATCAGTTCGTGTGATGTGCCGCTGAACACCTCTACCACAATGGGAATCAGGATGCCAAAGGTACCCCAGGAGGTTCCGGTGGCAAAGGCCAGGCCGCAGCCCACCAGGAAGATAATGGCAGGCAACAGCATCATAAAGCTGTCGGCAGATTCCTTCATGGCAGCCTCTACAAATTCTCCGGCACCCAAGGTATCGGTCATGGATTTCAGGCTCCATGCAAAGGTAAGGATGAGGATAGCGGGAACCATTGCCTTAAAGCCCTCTGGCAGGCAGGCCATACACTGCTTGAAGCTAAGCACACGGCGTACCAGATAGAGAATCACCGTGACAACCAGTCCAAAGATACTGCCCATCGCCAGTCCTACGGAAGCATCACTTTGAGAAAATGCGGTGACAAAATCAGTGCCGCTGAAGAAACCGCCGGTATAGATCATACCGATCACGCAGAACACGATCAGGCAGATGATCGGAATCACCAGATCCAGCACTTTTCCCTTTTCCGACTCCGACTGCTTATCGTCTGTGGCATAGGGGCTTGCGCCGGTGGTAAAGAGGTCGCCTTTGAGGGCGGCGTTGCGTTCATGAATCGCCATGGGGCCATAGTCCACCTTCATGGTGGCCAGACCGATCATCATGACAATGGTAAACAGGGCATAAAAGTTATAGGGGATTGCGCTGATGAACAGGGAGAAGCCATCCTCCCCTTTTACAAAACCGGTCACTGCTGCCGCCCAAGAAGAAATCGGGGCAATGATACACACAGGCGCAGCCGTTGCATCGATAAGATAAGAGAGCTTGGCACGGGAAATACGATGTTTATCCGTAACCGGACGCATAACGCTGCCAACGGTCAGACAGTTGAAATAGTCGTCAATAAAAATCAGGACGCCCAGCGCAATGGTGGCCAGCTGCGCTCCAACACGGGAGTGAATCTTGCGGCTTGCCCAGCGTCCAAACGCCGCCGAACCTCCGGCACGGTTCATCAGGCAAACCATGGTGCCCAGAATGACCAGGAATACCAGGATGCCTACATTATAAGGATCGGACAGCACCTTGACAATGCCGTTTTCCAGCACATTGTTTACCGTACCCTCGAAATTAAAGTCGGCAGCAAACAGTGCGCCCACCAAAATACCGATAAACAGCGAACTGTATACCTCTTTGGTAATCAGCGCCAGACCAATTGCCACAATCGGCGGCACCAACGCCCAAAACGTTGCGTACATGGAAGATTTGGGCGCTTCTTCCACAACTTCTTCTGCAAAAACTGTTACGGAAAACAGGGCGGCGATGACCAGCATCAGCCCCAACACCGTAAACAGCTTGCGCCGGGTGGTTTTCTTCATTTGATAATTCCTCCTCTGAACTTCCTTTATCCATGAACGTCCTTTGTCCATGAACTTCCTATGCCCAGCACGGATAAGCACAGCCAAAGCCGCATTTGCAGTTTGTTAAAACAGGCGTTCCTCATAAAAAATACCCATGGAACGCACCTGTCAGCAGGAAGCGGCCATGGGTAAAATCATTTTTTCCCGATGATAGCGCTCCACATCCGTGACAGCCCGCTGCATCTTTTGCAGCGGGCCAGAGCCGGAGCCTGGGCGAACTTCCGACCCTTCGGCGGACGTCCCTTTCCATCCGGCCCGTTTGCCCCTGACGCCGGTGTACTGATGAAGTCCGCACCTCTACCATTCTTTTATCTGCTTTTTACCACAGTTCCTGCGAAAAGTCAAGGGGATTTCTCCTTTTCTGCCAAATCCATTCCAAAGCAATGAATTTTCCAGTGATTTCTTGCTTTTTTTCCAATTTAGGTATCCCGTCTACCGGCAAAATATGCTATACTAAATAAATTAGGGACAAAACATTTTGTTTTGCCATTTTTCACCAATCAAGTAAGACACCGTTCTCCCTTCGCTGATTCTGTTGTGGGAGAACGAGAAAGGCTGATAGATAAGTATGATCGAAAAAAGAAATAATCTCTCTGATACCAAAAGGAACGGCGTAAAAGAAGAACGCACCAGAGGAGAAGACATCATTGCCGGACGCAATGCCGTTAGCGAGGCGCTGCGTGCAGGGCGCACCATCGACAGCCTGTATGTGGTTCGTGGTACGCACACCGGCCCGATTTCTGCGCTGATCGCCAAAGCCAAAAAAGCGGGGGCTGCTATCAAAGAAGCTGACGCCCGCAAGCTGGACGCCATGTGCGGCAACGCCAACCATCAGGGGGTAGTGGCGGTGGCGGCCGTTAAGGAGTTTTCACAGATGGAGGATATTTTCCGTCTGGCAGAAGAACGTGGCGAAGCCCCGTTCCTGATTTTGTGTGACGAACTGGAAGACCCGCATAACCTGGGGGCTGTCATCCGGATTGCCGAATGTGCCGGCGCACACGGCGTGGTAATTCCCAAGCGGCGCTCTGTTGGGCTTACCTATGCGGTGGGAAAAGCCTCTGCCGGTGCGGTGGAATATGTGCCGGTGGTGCGGGTTAATAACATGGCCAACACGATTGACGAATTGAAAGAACGTGGCGTGTGGATCTACACGGCCGATATGGACGGCGAAAGCTGGTGCGGTGTGGATTACAGCGGCCCTGTTGCCGTGGTAGTGGGCAGCGAAGGCTCCGGCGTAAGCCGTCTGGTAAAAGAAAAATCCGATTTTGTGATATCCCTTCCCATGCGGGGAAATATAAATTCGCTGAATGCTTCTGTGGCCTGCGGAATCGTATGCTATGAGATTGCACGCCAGCGGGCCGGAATCAAGGCACGTTGACCGGCGAATCGTGAAATTCTGAAAAGGGAAGTGTGGATGATTTCATGAATGATGAAAACCGTTCAAAAGATCAATTGCTGGAAGAAATCCTGCAGGAAGCCCATTCCCTGCGGGAATCAAAAAAAGAAACCGGGGAGATTGCCAAATCAGAACCGGTAAAAGAGCCTGTACCGGAAAGCGCCCCCCAACGGGAACCTGCTTCTTCTCCCGCCCCTGTGCAGGAACCGCCTGCCAGACGGCGCAGCATCCGGAACGGCGGCCTGCGCCGCCTGTTCCAGCGGAATCGCCGCCGGTATGAGGAATATGACGAAGAACAGGATATCTACTATGGGATGCAGCTCAAGCCCATCGAAGAATATCAAAAGGAATTTGGCGATACAGAGGAAAGCGAACCAGCTTCTCAAACCGAAAACCGCCCGACCGAGCAGTATTCCTTTCTGTTCGACAACACCCCCGAAGACGAGCTCGACGAGGAAATTGCCACCCGTTTCCGGGAGCTTCATGAAGAACGCCATCGCCGGGTGAAAGAAGCGCTGGAATCGGAAGGGCTGGATTTTCATCAGGTGGTTTCGGAATACGGAGAGATTCGCCCGCTTCCCAAAAAGACCGGAATCGACCACGGGCAGGAGATTTTCTCCGTCAGTCCCGGAAAACAGCCGGAACCGGTGGTGATAGAAGCGCCGGTTTCCAAGCCGGAGCCGGAAGAAAAACCTCTCCCACAAAAGGAGAACTCCCCTCTCGAAGTACCCGCTCCCACGGCGCAAGCGCCAGCAGCCGAGCCGCAGCATCATGAGGAGCCTTCTCCCGTGCAGCCGGAAACACCCGCTCGCATCAAAGTTTTGCCTGTATCCGACCCGGAATATACGGTAGATGCGATTCTGGAGCAGGTGCGGCAAAAGAATCTGCGAAAAGCATCGATTGCAAAGCCGCCCATAGAGGACTCTACATTCGAACCGGAAGCAGTTTTGCAACCTGAAAAAGAAACTCCCATCGAGGAAGAAGCTCCCGCCGAACCTGAGGTCATCGCTGTGGAAGAAGCTCCCTCCGAGCCTGAGGCCACCGCCGAGGAAGAAGTCCCTGCCGAACCTGAGGTCAACGCTGAGAAAGAAGCCCCTGCCGAATCTGAGGCCAGCGCTGTGGAAGAAACCTCTGCCGAGCCTGAGGCCACCGTCGAGGAAGAACCCCCTGCCGAGCCTGAGGCCACCGCTGAGGAAGAGGCCCCCGCCGAACCTGCGGCCAATACCGAGGAACAAACCTCTGTTGAGTCTAAAGACGATGCCAAGGAAGAATCCCCCGCCAAACCTGCGGAAAAGAGCGCTGTAAAATCAGCTGCTTCTTCCATCAAAAAAAAGCTGTATTCCATTCCCATTTCTGTAAAATCGAAACCGGATATACATATCTCTCACAATGCCGAGGCCCCCGGTTCGGGGAACCCATTTGTGGATGAAACGCCCCGGCAGCCCAAAATGCCACGGGAATCCAGAGAAGGCCCCTCTTATGCGCCGCATTTAAAGCCGGTCCATCTGATGGATTTGGATGTGCTGGACTTTGCTCTGCGGGAAGAATCCAAATTCTATGCCGAACAGGCACGCAAAGAGATGGAAGCCGAAGCCGCCCGCCGGAAAAAGAAAAATCGCAAGCTGAAAACCCAGAAAGCCATTCAAAAAGGGTTTGCTCTCAACGGGGAAGAACCCGAAAACGACCCCAACGAGGAACCGGCAGCTGCACAGGAGGTGCTGGAGGACTTCAACACCCCTTCGGATGCGCCGTCTGTTTCACACGACCTGAAAACCGGGATGCGGGAGCTGCTGCTGCGGGTGATGTTCACCGGGCTTTGTACGGTTCTTCTGGGCGTTTTTGGACTGGTCGGTGAATTTCACTCCCTTTTCTCATGGGCTGGAGAAATCCCCCCCACAGTGTATATGATTCTCAATCTGGTATTCCTGCTTCTCTGCATGGCGGTGTGTTTCCGCATGTTATGGCATGGAATCAAATCATTGTTTACCTTTAAGGCCAATTCAGACAGCGGGCTTTCCCTTGCGGTATTTGCCGTACTGGTACAATCAATTTATGCCTGTTTCTTCCCGAATCAGATCATGAGTGGTTCGCTTCATCTCTATTCTGTATTGGCCGCCGGTGGGCTTTTCCTCAACTCTCTGGGAAAACTGGTGATGAGCCGCCGTATTTGGAACAATTTCCGTTTTGTGGCTTCCCGTGAATCCAAATACGCCGTTCAGCTTTATGACGACTACAATACTTCTCTCAAACTCGCCAAAGACTGTGTAATCGATTCCCCGGTCATTGCATATCAGCACAAAACCGGATTTTTATCCCGTTTCCTGCAATATTCCTATGAACCTGACCCGCTGGAAACCAACAGCCAGACGCTGGCGCCTATCGGCCTGATTGCCTCTCTGGCACTGTGTATTGCCTGCCTGGTGCTTTCTCAAAGCGCCGCAGAGGCCATTTCCGCCTTTGCCGCCTGTGCCTGTATCTGCGTTCCCTTTACCAGTATGCTGGCAGGGAATCTGCTGCTTGGAAAGCTCGCCGCACTGGGCAAAAAATGCGGTGCCATGGCGGTGGGATATCCGGCTGTGGAAAAATTCAGCTCTGTCAATGCGGTGATGATGGACGCACAGGAGCTGTATCCCAAAGGAACCATCATTCTGAACGGAATCAAAACATTTGGCAACCAGCGGATTGATGAAGCGATTCTGGAAGCCACTGCGCTGATGTGTGCAGCAGGCGGCCCGCTGGTAAGCGTATTCGATCAGATCATCAAAACCCGGCGGGAAATCCTCCCCAGAGTGGATAAGCCGGTTTATGAAGACGGCCGGGGCGTTACCGGCTGGGTATCCGGGCATCGGGTATTGGTGGGAAATCGTGACCTGCTGGCAGCACACCAGATCGACCCGCCTTCCCATGATTTTGAAAACCGTCACACCACCAACGGCCGCAAAGCGGTATATCTGGCAGTTGGTGGACAGCTGGTGGCGCTTTTCCTGCTCACCTATCGCTCCGACTCCCATCGTGCCAGAGAACTCCAGCGCATGGAAACCAACGGGATCAGCATGATTCTGCGTACCTGCGACCCCAACATCACTGCCCAGTCGGTGGCCTCCTCCTTTGGGCTTGACCCCCATTCCGTCCGCATCCTGCCGGATACACTGGGTCAAGAGCTGGTTCGGGTAACCAGCAACACGACAAAAACCGCCGGCGCTATGCTGGCAACCAAAGGGCGTACTGCTTCCATGTGCCGGATTCTGTCGGGCTGTGTCCGCACCCGCAGCAATCTCACACTGGCTGTTGTCATGCAGACAGTCGCTGTCATTCTGGGCTTTGTACTGGTAGCATTTTTGGCCTGTTATTCGGGCTTGCAGCAGCTATCCACCTTGACGCTGCTGCTTTATGAAGCCTTCTGGTCTTTTGCCATCCTGTTTTTCCCAAGACTGCATAAACCGTAATCGGGCGCTGCCCATTTGGAGGGATTTCTTTGTTATTTCAAAAGTATGCCGGTACCCACATGCTCCGGCGGACGCTGGGGATGCTGGCTTCGGTGTTCCTGATGGGCGCTACCCTGTCTGTGCTGATCTGGACCAATCTGGGAACCGACCCATGTACCTGCATGAATCTGGGCATTTCAGGCGTTACTCATATCAGCTTTGGTACCTGCCAGCTGGGAATGAACCTGCTCATGCTGATCGTCGTTTTGGCGTGCAACCGCCGCATGATCGGCCTCGGTACACTGGGCAATATGGTTCTGGTGGGGTATGTTTCCGACTTTTTCACCTGGATCTGGAGCCAGTGCCTGCCGCCCTCATCAGAATGGGGGCTGGCGCTCCGGCTGATTGTCATGGTTCCGGTTCTTATCCTGTTTGTGGCGGCAGCCGCTGCCTATATGACCGCAAATCTGGGAATGGCCCCCTATGACTGCATCCCCTTCCTGATCGTCAACCGCTGGCGGAAGCTGCCCTTCTTTGCGGTTCGGGTTACCTGGGATGCTCTGGCTATTCTCACCGGCTTCCTGCTGGGAAGTACAGTAGGGGTCGTTACAGTGTTGATTGCTCTGGCAATCGGGCCGGTAGTTGCATGGTTGGGTAAATTTTTTGCCAAATACCTTTATAAAATTGATTCGATTGCCTGATTTTCGCCAGCAATCGCATTTACAAAAACCTGTTCTGGCCTGATTCCGGAGCAGGTTTTTCTATAAGCCGAGGCGTTCCTTTTTGGGAACGCCTTTTTCTTTTCCCTAGGGGCTATCTGAAAAGTCGAAATTATTGTCTTTTCCTACAATCAATGGCAGCTACTACGTTAAAAATACTCGGAATCCATCAAGGATTCCTGCGTTTTTTGCCTTGTATCTGCCTATTGCCTGTGGAAAATTCTTCAATTTCTTTGTTTTCAGAAACGCCCCAGAGAAATCAAAACTTAACGATGATTGGGATAAACATCCAATAAATTGATTAAATATTTATGAATATTATTGAAAACACAAATTACCGGTTGTATTATCTGTAAATGTGCGATATAATTATCAAGAAATTCGCAATCTTAATTGTTACATTTTAACGGCAAATCATGAACCTTGTTTTTTTATCAGACCGGGGAGCAGGACCGTTACAAACAGCGGGTTTCCAGCGGGTTTCCGCTGCGCTGCAAAATGCAGCGAACATGGAAGGAGTGTTCTGGCAATATGAAACTTTATCAAGCAAGGAATATTATCAATCTGGCTTTGGCCGGCCACAGCGGCTCGGGCAAAACCTCTCTGGCGGAAGCCATGCTGTATCTGGCCGGCTCCTCCGACAGACGTGGCAAAATTGCAGACGGCAACACGGTGTGTGACTATGATCCCGAAGAAATCCGCCGTAAGTCTTCTGTATCCGCTGCTGTGGCGCCTTTTGAGTGGAAGAACCACAAAATCAACCTTCTCGACGCCCCGGGTCTGTTTGATTTTGAAAGCGGACTGTGCGAATCTGTCCGGGCTGCCGATACGGTATTGATCGCCGTTTCCGGAAAGTCCGGTGTTGCAGTCGGCACCGAAAAAGCTTTTGCAGCCGCTCAGAAGCGTGGGCTGGCTAAAATGATTTTTGTCAATGGCCTGTGCGATGAAAGCGCACGGTTCTATCGTGTATTTGAGGATTTGAAAGCAAGCTTTGGCCCCTCTGTCTGCCCTGTGGTCGTTCCCTACATCGTAGATGGCCAGGCCAATATCTATATTAATATTCTTGAATATAAGGCATACGATTATTCCGACGGCAAGCCGGTTGTGGTTCCCATGCCTGATATGGGAGATCGTCTGGAAGGCTTGCGTACTGCTATTTATGAAGCGGTTGCCGAAACCAGCGACGAAATGTTTGAAAAATATTTCTCCGGCGAGCCTTTTACTCCCGAAGAAGTAATCGTAGGCGTTAGCAAAGGCGTGAAGAACGGCACCATTACCCCTGTGTTCTGCGGCGATGCCATGCTGATGAGAGGTATGGAGCAGTTCATGGACGGCCTGACCTGGCTGGCTCCCAAGGCTGATGAAAAAGCCGAGGAACTGGCTATGGATGTAGACGGCAACCCGGTAGAGCTGTCTGTCAACGAAGACGCCGCCACCGCTGCGATTGTCTTTAAGACTGTGGCCGACCCGTTTATCGGCCGTCTGTCCTATGTCAAAGTCATTTCCGGTAAGGTTTCCACCGAAACCCCGCTGATAAATATGCGTACCGGTGCTACCGAGCGCATCGGCAAAACCGTGATGCTCTGCGGCAAAAAGCAGGAAGATGTCAAGTACATCCCCGCCGGTGATATCGGAGCGATTCCCAAGCTCACCGGTACCCTTACCGGCGACACTCTTTGCTCTCCCGCACGCAAGGTTGTGCTGGACGGCATCGACTATCCCAACGCCACCCTTTCGATGGCCATCCTGCCCAAAAATAAGGGCGATGAAGATAAAGTCGCACAGGGCGTTTTCCGTTTGATGGAAGAAGATCCCGCTATCCGGTTTGTCAACAACACCGAAACCCACCAGATGGTGATTTCCGGTTTGGGTGAACAGCATCTGGACGTGCTGGTTTCCCGCTTAAAGACCAAGTTTGGTGTAGAGGTCACATTGGAGAAGCCCCGTGTTGCCTATCGTGAAACCATCCGCAAAAAGGTACAGGTACAGGGTCGCCACAAGAAGCAGACCGGCGGTCACGGCCAGTTTGGCGATGTGTGGATTGAATTTGAGCCGTGCGATTGCGAGGGACTGGAGTTTGGCGAGCGTGTGGTAGGCGGTGCTGTTCCCAAGGGATTCTTCCCCGCTGTGGAAAAAGGACTGCGTGAGTGCATCAACAAGGGCCCGCTGGCCGGATATCCAGTGGTTGGCCTGAAAGCTACTCTGTATGACGGCTCCTACCACCCGGTGGACTCCTCTGAAATGTCCTTTAAGATGGCCGCTACGCTGGCTTATAAGGCCGGTATGCCGCAGGCAAACCCTGTGCTGCTGGAACCCATCGGCACTCTGATGGCAACTGTTCCCGATGCCAACATGGGCGATATTATGGGTGAAGTCAACAAGCGCCGTGGCCGTGTGCTGGGCATGGAGCCTGCTGGAAACGGTATGCAAACAGTTCAGGCAGACGTTCCGATGGCAGAGATGCACGACTTCTCCACCTATGTACGCCAGGTTACACAGGGTAGAGGAAGCTATACCTTTGAATTTGTCCGCTATGAAGAAGCGCCTGCTCAGGTAGCCGCCAAGGTGATCGAAGAAGCCAAGGCAATGGGACAGGTGGAGTAAAGCATTGGTTTATATCCAAAACATCAAAGCTATAGCTTATTTGTAAAGCAGTAATTTATTTATGAAAAGCACACCGCTTGTTAGATAGTAATAGCTAGCAAACGGTGTGCTTTATTATATAAATAATTTACCAAGAATATTGTAGTCTAAAAAACCTGCTGCCTGATTTTACCAGACAGCAGGTTTTTTGAGCGGATATAATAAGTTTTTGATATTTTCTCACATAAACCGGAAAAAGAATAAATAAATCACCAGAAGGAAGACCAAAATCACCACGATCAGCACCGGTACAAATACCGCAAGTGCCGCCAGAATCATAGCCAGACGGTCGTTCTTTTCGAGCGGAAGCTGCTTGCGTTCTTCCTCAAACCGCTCCTCGGCCTTTTTTACGTCGATGATACGGTTGATCTTTTTTCCGAAAAACATGAGCTCTTATCCTTTCTTACCATGAAGCGGGAAGTGGCAGGCAACATAGTGGTTGTTTCCTACATCGATCCACTCCGGCACTTCTTCTTTACACTTCTGCTGGCAATAACGGCAGCGGGTGTGGAACTTACAGCCAGACGGAGGATTCACCGGGCTGGGAATATCGCCTTCCAGCAGAATCCGTTCACGCTTGTCCTCCTCGTCCACCACCGGGATTGCAGACAGCAGGGCCTCGGTATAGGGATGCATGGTATTGTCGAACAGTTCCTGTGTGGGAGCCAGCTCCACCATGTTGCCCAGATACATAACGCCGATACGGTCACTGATATATTTCACAACGCTCAGGTCATGGGTAATAAACAGATACGTCAGCTTCTGCTTTTCTTTCAAATCAGAAAGCAGGTTCAAAATCTGAGACTGGATGGATACGTCCAGAGCGGAAACCGCTTCGTCGCAGACCACAAAACGGGGTTTGAGCGCCAAGCTACGGGCAATACCGATTCTCTGGCGCTGTCCGCCGGAGAACTGATGGGGATAACGGCCAAACATATAGGTTGCAAGGCCACAGTTTTCCATTACCTCAAAGATATAATCCCGCATAGCCTGATCGCCACGCTTATACACCCCGTGAGAGGTGAGGCCCTCGCCGATGATCTGTCCCACCGTCATACGGGGGTTCAAAGAGGAATAGGGATCCTGGAAAATCAGCTGAAGGTCTTTTCTCAAAACCCGGATTTCTTCTTTGGAGAGCTTTTTCAGGTCGATTTCTTTTCCATCTTTATGATAGATCACATCGCCGTGCGTCTGGGGATAGAGCTGCAGCAGGGTACGTCCAAAGGTAGACTTACCGCAGCCGGACTCACCCACCAGACCGAGCGTTTCGCCCTCGTAAATGTCCAGCGTAATGCCGTCGTTTGCACGAACATAGCGCTGCTTTTCACGAAGCTTTGTCTTTTTTACAGGGAAGTACTGCTTGAGGTCACGCACCTCTAACAGGACTTTTTTATTCTCATTCTGCATGTTCGTTTCTCACCGCCTTCTCTGCATAAAAACACCGGACGAGATGATTCGGCGCAACCTCCTGCAGGGGAGGCTCGGACTCTTTGCACTTCTGGGTGCAATACTTGCAGCGGGGAGCAAACTTACATCCCTGCGGCAGGTACAGCGGGTTCGGCACTGCGCCGGGAATCGCTTCCAGGCGCTGGCCCTTTGGCGTATTCAGACGGGGAATCGAAATCATCAGGCCCTCGGTATACGGGTGGGAATAAACGCCGTTGTGGAAAATCGTCTTTGCGTCTGCTTTTTCTACGATCTGTCCACAATACATCACAGCCACTTCGTCTGCCATCTCGTGGATAACGCCAAGGTCATGGGTGATGAACAAAATAGAAGTGCCGGTCTGCTCTTTCAGCTCGTTCATCAGCTTCAGGATCTGTGCCTGGATGGTCACGTCCAAAGCCGTGGTCGGCTCGTCGGCGATCAGCAGCTTGGGCTTACAGGCCAGCGCCATAGCGATCATAACTCTCTGACGCATACCGCCCGACAGCTGGAAGGGATACTGCTTGGCAACACGATCCGGATTGGGGATCTTTACGTCGGCAAGCAGGCTGGCAACTCTGGCACGAGCCTCTTTTTTGCTCAGCTTCTGGTGAATCTGCAATACCTCACCGATCTGACGCTCCACCGTAAACACCGGGTTCAGCGAGGTCATCGGCTCCTGGAAAATAACAGAAATCTCGTTGCCACGGATATGATACATATCCTTATCGGTAGCCGCAAGAATATCACGGCCGTTAAAGGTGATGTTGCCGCTTTCAATATATCCATTGCCATCAAGCAGTTTGATAATACTCATGGCGGAAACACTTTTGCCAGAGCCGGACTCGCCCACAATGCCGAGGGTTTTTCCGGAATCAAGGCTGTATGTGACGTCATTCACAGCCTTGACAATCCCTTTTTTCGTTTTGAAATAGGTGTGCAGGTTTTTCACTTCAAGCAAACTCATTGTGCGGCTCACCTCTCTTTCGACTTCGGATCAATGGCGTCACGCAGGCCGTCACCGATACAGTTAATACTAATGGTGCAGATACCAAGCACAGAGGCCGGGAACACCCAACGCCACCAGTAGTTCTCGATTACCTGTCCATTCTGTGCGCCGGTGAGCATATTACCCCAAGTAGCGTTCGGCTCGTTTACACCAAAGCCGATGAAGGACAGCGAAGACTCTGTTAACATACAGGTTGCAAAGTCGAGCGTTGCGTTAACGATAATAACCGTTACGATGTTGGGCAGGATGTGGCGGAAAATGATACCAAATTCCCGGACACCCAGCGCACGGGCAGCGGTAACAAACTCCTGCTCACGCTCTGCCAGCACACTGCCACGAACCAGACGGGCAATGCCGGGCCAGGACAGCAAACCTAGGATACACATGATCAATATGATACGTTGTGTTTCGTTGATGCTGTTTCCAAGGATAGACGACAAAATAATACAGAATGGTAGGAAAGGAATCGAAGAAACGATCTCTGCCAAACGCATGAGAAGGTTGTCCACCTTTCCGCCCTTATAACCGGAAACACCGCCGATCAGAATACCGATAATACTGGAGATGATAACCGCAATTGCGCCAACAGTCATGGTCATACGGCCGCCAACCAGCAAACGGCGGAACACGTCACGTCCAAATGCGTCGGTACCCATCAGATAGCCTTTCAGACCCCATGCAGATACCTTGCCGCTCTCGGAAATGGCGTAGTTGGCATAATAGCCAGCGTCCACTTCGGCAATCTTCTCGCCCACAGCAGGAGCGCTTGCCTGGCCGTGGGTATTATCGCCCCAGCTATACAGAGTACCGTCCTGCAGGATGGCTGTAAAGTGGTAACGACCAGCGGAAATGGAAGCCACCTTGCCCTGAATCTCCTCAGGAATATTCAAGGTTCCCTTGATGTTGTTGCCCCAGGTATACACCTTTCCGTCAGAAGTAACCGCAGCGGCACTTTCGTCTGTCAGAGCGATATCAACTACTTTGCCCTGAATTTCCTCAGGAATCTTGGTATAGGCAGAGGTTTTGTTCGTCAGCGGAACAACCTCACCGTCTTTTGTCAGAACCATTACGATATTGGTGCTGGCGGCAAACTTCTCAATGTTGCCCTGCACCCCTTCGGGATAGCTGATATTCAACAGGTACTGGCTGCCCCAGTTATACATCTCACCGTCTTCTGTCAGAGCCAGAGAGATCTGATAGCCAGCCATAATCTGCTTGATTTCGTTGCCCGGAGTACGCAGATCCATCGGAATGGAATCTAGACCCATACGGTTGTTACCCCAGGTAAAGATCTGTCCTTCTTCGTTGGCAGCGACCACATGGTCAAGGCCGGCGGAGATCATGGTGAGTCTGCCGGTTTCTTCGGTAGACGGAATATTCTTCAGTTTCTCTGTCGGGAAGGTTCCCCATTCATAAACGTTTCCGTCCTTATCAAGACCTACCGAGAAGGTACTTCCCACCGAAAGCTGTTCTGCATTGTTTGCCAGGTTAGAGGGAACGCTCAGCATATTAAAGCCGGGCGCCACGTTAGCCTGTGTTACATCCTGATAGTACAAATCAATCGGGAAGAAAAAGGGCAGGATGATGCAGCAGATAAAAATCACGATAAACAGAACCATACCTGTTATGGCAATCTTATCACGAACAAAAGAATGGACTACCATTTGCAGGGGGCTCTGAAGAACCTCCTCTTCTTCCTGAGGAAGACCGCCCATTACCATACGCTG
>ERZ1643250.1209-NODE-1209-length-23031-cov-28.405771_pt1 | contig 23031 bp, 18 predicted proteins | sample MGYA00579262_ERZ1643250 | MGnify/ENA primary metagenome ERZ1643250 (study PRJEB29033, sample SAMEA4952265) | chicken gut metagenome | biome: Broiler Chicken; feature: Gastrointestinal Tract; material: Caecum | place: Ireland | collected 2018 | study: Broiler... | reverse complement strand
AAATTTTCTCAATGTCGTTATTCATTATCTGTCTACCCTTTGAATTCATAATTTTACCAATGATCCGATTCTAGCATGATTTTGAATTTATTTAAAGCTTTTTAGTGCTTAAATTGTATAATTTGTTCATTTATTGTCTATATGGACTATAAATTGTTCGGGTTTTAGCGGAAGATAGTATTTTAGTAATTGAATATCACTTTTTTGGATAAACATAAAAACAGCATTCTTTCAGCCAATGCTTTAGGAATACTGTTTTTGCTTTAAATCTTCTTAATCATATGGTCATAAGTACGATCGCCAATCGTCATCGATTTTTCAATTTCATAACCCTTATGCTTGTATAAAGCTTGCGCACGTGGATTTTCTTTGTCCACATTTAAGCTGATAATATGATAGCCATGAGCTAACGCTACTTGTTCTGCCTCGTCCATCAGACGACTAGCAATGTGTTCACCCCAATGGTCGGGATGTACAGCTAACGCATCAATATACCACTCGTGTGGCCAAGCTTCTTGATCATCAAAAATCACGGTTGAAATGGGTAAACCAGCATCTGCATAGTTATGGCGCAAGACAACATCGATGATCTTCTGGTCCTTATAAGGATACATATCTAAAATTCCGGTCACCTTACCATGATCTTCAGCTACCCAAATTCGGCGGTATGAATAGCGATAATCCTCGGAAATGAACCCTAATTTCATTAAGCTATAGAATTGATCTTCTGGCAAAGATTCAATCGACTTCATCTGCATTTCATCAAAAATTTGTTTTAATATCGGATAAACAAAGGGAAAATCCGACTTTCTTGCTCGTCTAATAATCATTACTTTCTCCTTAAAAACTATTCATCATCATGATCATTTTCAAACAAATCAACATCATCGACTACATCGAACTTGATTGGGTTTTCTACTTGATTTTTTAACAGGTCAAATATAGTAGTTGCCTTCGGTTCCAGCAATTTGCAGTCATGCATTAAGCGATATAAGGCGAAGAGCTGCGTATAAGTAGCTCGAATCAACAGTCCATCCACCTGATAAGCGGCATCATTATCATCTACTTGCATCACAGTAGTTAAATAGTCACGCAGTTTTCTTTCATCATAATCTTGGCCCATCATTTCTTTTAGCGCCGGATCCAAGTCAGCATAAGTTTGCGATAACTTAGTGATTCGTTCAAAATTGTAAGCCAAATCAACATTAATTAGTTCAACACTATCCTGGTCTATTTTGCCTTGGTTCTTGCTAATCTCACTAGCGAGGTCATCGATTGCCTCACCAAAGGCACCAAAAACATAATCAAGCGTTAGTTGAGTTTCTAACTGCTCCGGCTCCATCTCAACTAATTGAGTCGCATTTTGTGCATTCCAAGCAAAAGAAGGACTCAAAACTCTTCCTGGCGTTTGGAACAGGATCCCTAATAACCCTTGCTTAGCAGAGTACTGCACATTGATTGAACCAGGTTCAAAATCGCAACGTTGAGCCAAATTTTCTGCGGCAGATTGAATTTTAGGATATAGCTCAGCTACAATTCCTGAAGCATCACCCTGATTATTGTCAATGACGATTGAACCATTTTGCCAGGTATCATGTGGATTATTTTCATCTAAAACAGAGAAATTAGGATCTGCAGTAAAACCAGCATCAATATCTTGGTTAGGTAAATAAATTAGTGAGTGACCTAAAAAGTTGGTAATTGCATCTGCAGCTTGATCATCACCGATCGAATCAATGTACGCTTGTAAACTATAGAGGTACCCATAGCCTAGCTTATTAATAATCTCAATTAAATCATTCTTGTCTTCGTTGTTGCTAGCTTGAACATAGCTACGCAGTTTTTGCCGCAAATCATTCAATGATCTTTCATTAGTGCTAGCTAGGTAGTTGTCAACGTCAGGGATACTGAGAGAAAAGCCAAAAATCAAACGATATAAGTAGTCCAGATCGGCACAATAAGCATCCCAATCATCATCACTAATTTGTCCTGCGGTGTCTTGCAAATCACGGGCAAAATTAAGGATAAACGAAATGGCTAAATGAGCCGCACATTGCTCTACACTCTCATTTTCAATCATTGTTGCAATCTTAGTACCTAGAATATCATTTCGAAAAATCATCACATCATTAGGCGACTGCAAATACACAATCAAATCATGTTGTGCTTCATCATACTCTACTCCAAAGGCACCTACAGGAATAAGATTATTTTGTACTAATAGCTCGCTAGCCTGACGAAATTTAGTAGCCAATTTTTCAGCCTCTGGTCGCTTGATTGGATCACCTATCAAATTGCTTGAATTATCACTATCAGTTTGCTCAACATTAGCAGGTGCATCTTTTAACAAAGAAAAGTCAGGATCTGGCTTGAACAAGTATGAATCATTGGGGATCTCCATTGTCATATGATGAACTAAACGACCAATTGCTTCAGCATCATCAGTTGAGCGCTGGACTTCCTTAGAAATAGCCAATAAATACGCGTCTGGCAGCTCTGCCAATTTGCTTTCAGTCTGCGCTAATATATCTGCTCCATATAAGCCACTAGCAGTTAAAGCCTTTTGCAAATTTTCTCGTATTTCCACTATAGAGGTACCTGCTGTATCACGATAGTAATTATTAATCGTTTCATTTTTTCGCGTCAACCTATACCAAACGTTGTAAAGATAATCCACATCCTGACGTAATTGTGTAGAATCAAGTTCAGCACGTCGTTCAGGAGCTGTGGCATCAAAAAAACTACCTGCTAAACTAACAATAATTCCTTCACCGTTAGAAGCGTCATCTTGCTCAAGTAAATAATCATAAGTTTGATCATTTAAAAACATGCTCGGAATTATTAAATTGTTAGGCGTTTGTAGGTAAAGATAAAGATCGTCTTCATCAGAATCGAGTTCAGTATTCAAAGAATTAGGAACAATGCAGCCAAGACTGTAAATCCACTCAATTGCATTATTGACTTTGTTAATTACTTGTTTTAGTTTTGCATCTTCAGTCATGGAAAAAACCCCTTTATTATCAAAAAAGCCGTAAGCAATTACATTTTCACATATTTACGCCTTGATTGCATTCCTTTTGACAATCAAAAAAAAGATGAAGCATCAAATCCTCATCTTTGGTCTATTTCAACTCTTCAAAAAAACCTTGCTTCTTCAAAATCTCTAAATATCGGTGAACTGCATCAGGCCAAGTTGGTAAAGGCTTAAAACCATTTTTAACCAGCTTACTCTTATCCAAGCGTGAGTTAAATGGCCGCACCGCTTTGGACAAACCATATTCTTCAGTCGTTACCGGTGTTACCTTGGTATCGTAGCCTGCTTGACGATAAATTTCTTTAGTAAAATCGTACCAAGAAATATAGCCTGTTTTAGTACCATTATCGTCAAAACCGCTAGCAGTCTCAGACAATTCGCTATTAGTCGTATGGTAATAACCGTATTTATCAGTTTCTATCATATCAACCAGCAAGCGTGCTAGATCAAAAGTATAAGTTGGCGTACCAATTTGGTCATTAACCACCTTAACTTCATCATGACTTTTGCCTACTTTAAGCATCGTTTTGATAAAATTATGACCATTAATGCTAAAAACCCAAGCGATTTTGAATTTACAAGGAACCCAGTAAAAATTGTGCATCCCCCGCCCCGATCGTCATCTCTCGAATTTCATTAAGTGAAAAACCCAAATATTTCAGTAGCAAAATCTGTTGCAATTTGGCAAAATCTTGATCTGTATATCGCCGCGCACCACTCTTAGTACGCGCAGCTGGCTTTAATAAATTTTTCTGATCATAATAGCGAATCGTACGAATTGAGACATGCGCTTTTTCCGCAAACTCGCCGCTTGTGTAGTATTGAGTCATGTTAATTATCTTTATGAAATACTAAACGTTAAAACTAGTCCAGTCAACTCAAACCAAGGTAGCATTTTTTACAGTCAACAACGCTAATAATCATACATCTCTTCATCTAATTGCTTATTCATTAGCTTCTTGATTTCATTAAAAGTATTAAGTAAAGTTTCAAAGTTATCCAAAGCTTGTTTCACTAACTTTTGTAATTTTTGCTCATTTTCTATATATTTATAAGTTTACGAGATTGAGGGCATGCTTTCAAATAAATTCAATGGAACTTACTTTACATTTACTAACCCAACAGTTGATTATGTCCTAGAAATATTTTTATGTTATCAATTTGCTGCTGACATTGTCGAACCTTTATACTGATCCAATGCCGATTGCAAGTCTTTATCAGTGATTTTTACTTTTTGATCTTTTAACACTTGGCTAATTACATTTTTCATCACAGTAGAGTTTGCAGCCCATTTATTATAAAGCTCCTTAGTTAGTTCTGCCTTGCTACTTTCAAAATTTCCCTTATCTGGGTGTTTAACCATTTTTATTATTTCATATCCATTAGTGACTTTTACTGGCGTTTTGGTATATTCGCCATCCTTAAGCTTATATGCTGCATTTTTAAAAGTTGAATCTAAATTTTTATTTTCTTGATTAAATGCAGCTAATTTTCCGCCATCGCTACTTGTAGAACTATCTACAGAATACTTTTTAGCTAAGCTTGAAAAACTCTCACCATTATTTAGCTGCTCAATAACTTGTTCAGCTGTTGTTTTACTAGTAGTCAGAATATGCTGCACACTGACTGAAGGCTGATAATCTTTCCATGCTGCCTTCAATTGTTTATCCGTCGGCTTAATTTGAGATTCCAAAGCAATTCGACTAAGTAAATTGATTTGAATCATTCTTTTAAAAGATGCTTTAGTATATGCACCCTGGGCTAAAAAGTTATCGAATTGTGAACCATAACGTTCCTTATAGTTGCTGTACTCAGTATTGACTTTTTTAACATCCAATTTTTTACCATATTGTGCTTTTAAAGCATCATAAATTAATAAATTAGCTAAAATGGTCTTACTTGAGGGGGACGATTTAAGTTCTTTATAAAATTCTTCTTGAGTAACTTTCTTATCTTTCCCATATTGTGCAACTTCAGCATTATTTGATGTAGAGCATCCAGCCAAGCCCAACAAAGAAAAAACAGTTGCAGTCATCATTAAATTTTTTAATAATTTATCCATCTTGTCTGCTCCAAAAAATATATCATTAAATTATTAAAAGTATTAAAGCAGATTTTAACTTTAATTTCAACTAAATTATAAAATAACAAATAATAAGCTATACAATTTTAAAATCATTTTTTCTTTTTGATGTTATTTTCAGAATTAATAAGTCTTCTTGAGATTAAAATTATTTTTCATTTATTAATCAAAATAAAAAAATTAGTATGAAATTTCTGTTGCTTTTTATGATCTTTCTCAATATAATATTTGATTAATATTAGTAATATTAAATTGAAATAAAAATTATTAATATTAATTAAAAATTAAAGCCTTATTATTAATTATTTTGGAGGGCTATTTTATGAAGAGAAATAAATATGCAGGGGTATTGGTTTGTGCTGCTACCCTATCTGTCGTATCTGTGTTTGCCACTGCCGAACAACAAGTTAAGGCTAGTGTTGAAAGTCAAACCAAAACTGTTGCAAAAAGTACTCAAGCAGCAGAATCTGCTACAACCGGTTTAACTAACAAAGCAATTGAAGCACAATTAGCAGCAAAAGGAGTTAATCTTAAGCACTTAACTCCTAAGCAAAAGCAAGACGTATACGTTGATGTGATTGTTCAATTGTCAGCTGCACCAGCTGCTACTAATGGCTCAGTAAGTGCTAATTCAAGCAGCGCAGAAATTGAGCAAGCTTCCAAAGAAGTAATTGCCAATCAAGCTTCTATTAAGGAAAAAGTTAAAGCTATTACTAACCAAGCAATTGGTAAAAGTTACGGTTACGTAGTTAATGGATTTGCTACCAAGGCAAAAGTAAAAGATATTCAAAAATTAAGAAATATTCCTGGCGTTAAATCTGTAACTTTAGCCAAAGTTTATTACGCTAATGACTCTTCAGCCGATGATATGGCTAACGTTTCAACCGTTTGGAACAATTATAAATACAAAGGTGAAGGTACTGTTGTTTCTATCATTGATACTGGTATCGATCCGAACCATAAGGATTTGCGCTTAAGTGATGATTCCAAGGCAAAATTGACCAAAGATAAAGTTAATGCCTTTACTAAAGAAACTGGTTATGGTCGTTACTTTACTGATAAAGTACCATACGGTCACAATTATTCAGACAATAATGACAATATTACCGATGATAATCCTAGCGAACAACACGGAATGCACGTTGCTGGTATTGTTGCTGCCAACGGTACTGCTGCTAACTCTGTTAACTCCGTTGTTGGCGTTGCTCCAGAAGCTCAGTTATTAGCTATGAAAGCTTTTTCTAATTCAGATAGCTCAGCTTCTACTGATTCTACTAGTATCATTGGCGCAATCGACGACTCTGCTAAGCTTGGCGCTGATGTCTTAAACATGTCATTAGGTTCAGTTTCTGGTCAACAAAATGAAGATGACCCAGAAGTTGCTGCTGTTGAACGTGCTACTAAAAAAGGTACTGCAGCCGTAATTTCTGCTGGTAACTCCGGTACTTCAAATTCAGAAACTGAAGGTGTTAATAAAGCTTACTACGGTAACCCTGACATGGAAACTCTTGGTAGTCCCGGTACTGCAAGAAGTGCAACAACTGTTGCTTCTGCTGAAAATACTAAGGCTACTACTGATGGAGTGACTATTACATCTGCCGATGGTAAAACTACTATTGTAAATCCAGAAGCTACTCAACTTTCAGAAGGTACTGATCGTGCTTTCTTTAATGATAAAAAATTTTACGTCGTAAAAGACAAGAATGACAAATTAGGCACAGGTGCTGCCAAACAATATACTTCTGCTGTGAAAGGTAAAATTGCAATCGTCAAACGTGGTGATCTTACTTTTACTGATAAGCAGAAATACGCCCAAGAAGCCGGTGCTGCTGGTTTAATAATTGTTAACAATAAACCTGGCGATATGACTGGTATGTCACTTACTGCTGGCTTCCCTACTGCCGGTTTATCAGCCTCAGCAGGAGAAGAATTAGTAAAATACGTTGAAGCCCATCCTGATGAAGCATTGAAAGTAAGCATTGTTGTCCAGGCTTTGAATAACTCTGCTCGTCAAACAGACTTAATGTCTGATTTCACTTCATATGGTCCTGCTTCTAACTTAGCATTTAAGCCTGATATCTCGGCACCTGGTGGACATATCTGGTCCACTCAAAACAACAATGGTTACACTAACATGTCTGGTACTTCAATGGCTTCTCCATTTATTGCTGGTACCCAAGCACTTGTTAGTCAAACAATGAATGACAAGAATGGTGCTTTCTACACAACTTATCAAAAAATGAGTCCAGAAGAAAGAACTGCATTTATCAAAACTTTAGAAATGAATACTGCAAGTATTCAACCTGATATCAGCCATGATAATGTTATCGTTTCTCCACGTAGACAAGGTGCTGGTTTTATCAACGCCCAAGCTACTATCCAAGCTCTAGCTAAAAATCCTTCAACTGTAGTCAGCAGTGATGGCTATCCTGGTGTAGAACTCAAGAGTTTTAAAAATAGAAATCTTAAATTCCAAGTTAAATTTACTAATCGTACCAATAAACCTTTAACTTACAAATTAGCAAATAATGGTAAAGATTCTGATGTTTACACCTCTGCTACTGATGGCTCTGCAGTTTTATATGATAAGAAGATTGACGGAGCTTCAATTAAAGCTAGTGGTGACGTTGTAGTTCCTGCAAATTCTACTAAGGAACTCACTTTAACTCTGACTTTACCTGCTAACTTTAATGAAAATCAATATGTTGAAGGTTTCCTAACATTTAATGGATCAGACTCCTCACAATTACGTCTCCCATATATGGGCTTTTTTGGTGATTGGGCAAGTTCAGATCTTCCAATCTTTGCTAGTCTCAATGATCCAGATGTATTCCAGCCTGACAATAATATGTTTGGAACTTTAGTAACTGTAGGTAACAGTGCAGATAATACTAACCCAGGCTTAAGTAGAGACGCTTCTGGTAATTTACGTTTTGATCCTTCAAAATTTGCAATTTCTAATGCTAAAAATGCACAATACAAGTGGTTTAAGCCTACTTACTACTTGTATAGAAACGCTAACAACGTTAAGATCCAAATTTTGGATAAAAATGGTAAAGTAATCAATACTTTAGCTTCTTTGAGTAATGCAACCAAGACTTATTATGAGTCACAAGAGCAAAGCTATACTTACTTTAACGATGCTCCTTCTTGGGATGGTACATACTTCGATCAGCAAGCTAACAAGACTGTTAATGCTCCTGACGGAAACTATACTTATAGAATTTCTGCAACTGTTAATGGAACAAATACTGAACAGCATTATGATATCCCAGTCAAAGTTGACAGTGTTGCACCTGTAGTAAAGAATCTTAAATTAGAATCAAGCAAGATCAAAGATAATAAAGGGCAAGAACAAACTCGTTATTACTTGTCTGCAGAAGCAAAAGATGAACTTAGTGGTTTAAGTGGTGAGGTAAATGTTTCTGTCAATGGCGTTTCAAGTCAACTAGAATATGATCCTACTGTTAAAGCAGATAAAGATGGCTTCAAGAAAGTGGAAATCGACTTATCTCCAGCTCAAGTAAAGGCGCTTCAAGCAGGTACAAATAGCTTTTCTGTTGCATTATTCGATAATGCCGCAAATGCAGGTACTACTTCAGGTGAAGGCAATAAGCCAGGTGAAACCAGCTTCGGCTTAGTTCTTAGAAATGGTGGATTGCCAGACAAGATCTCATCACAAACTAAGAACTACAATGCAAAAAGTGGTACTTATGTATTCTCTGGTACTTACCCAAGTAAAGTCTATGGAACTTACACTGATAAAGATGGTCATACTCATGACTTTAGCGTAGAAAGTGATGACAACAAGTTATTTACCGCAGAACTTCCACTTTCTCAAGACGATTACAAGACTACTATTGCTCTTTATGCTGATTCTGATCATAAGACTTTGCTTAAGAAACAAGACATTACTGTAAGCTTAGTCCCAGCTAAAGTTGAAAGCCTATCAGTTGATAAGAATGATACTTATGATGTAACCAAAGATAAATCAGCCACATTAGCCCAAACTTCTGAAAGCACTGCAAAACTTTCGGGTAAAGTAAGTGCTGACACTAAGACTTTAGTGATTAAACAAAAAGGTCAGAAAGATGTTCCAGTTGAACTTAACGCTGATCACACATTTAGTACTGAATTACCAGTAAGTTTTGGTGAAAATAGTTTTACTCTTGTTGCAACTGACGCTGACGGCAACTCATCTAGCGTAGTACAAACAATTAAATCTAGTGATCGTGGTAAAACTACTGTTTCAAGTAGTGATGTTACCTTCAATAACGGCATCAAGTGGGGTACTCGTAACGTTAATGCCAAGACTAAAAACTACAATCCTAAGACTGGTAAGTTAATCCTTACTGGTAAAGTAAAAAGACCAACTACCACTTTGCAAATTGGTGGTAAAAACGTAAAGATTAATTCAGATCAAACATTTAGAGTAGTACTAAACATTGGCACTCATGGCGCTAAGATCTTTTCAGCATTGATTGGTGATTCAACTGTTAGAGAAACTACTCAAGAGAGATTGAGCTTCTATGTAGACGCTGAAGCTCCTACTCTAAACTTAGATAGTGAAAACACTGTATACACTAATAAGGGTAAGTTTACGATTTCGGGTACTGTAAGTGATGACTATAAATTCTATGACTTGTCAATCAATGGTAATGACGTTGAAACTAGTTGGAGTGATGTTGATTACAATAGTAAAGAAGGTATCAAAAAGAACTTTAAGCACGAAGTTGATTTGAAGAAAGGTAAGAATACTTTCAACGTTAAAGTAACTGATTCCCAAGGAAATTCGAGTTCACAAGCATTAGTTGTCTACTATGAACCTGCTAAGACTTTAGCTGAGCCTAGCGTAGAACAAGTTGTTGCAAAAGATGGTAAATCCTCAACCCTTAAAGCAACTACTGATGAAGCTGAAGCTAAGGTAGTTTACAGCATTGATAACGGAAAAACATTCAATGATGTACCAGTCGATGGCTTTAAACTTACTAAAAACGGGACCGTACAATTCAAGACAGTTGATAAATATGGCAATGAATCCAAAATTAAGTCTGTAGAAGTTAAGGATCTTAATCAAGAAACTAAGCCTAGTGAAGATGAAGATTTAGCCAAGGCTAAGGAAGATCTTCAAACTAAAGTTGATGCTGGCGAAAAGAAGGACTTAAGCAAATTTACTGATGAATCTAAGAAGAACTTTAATGAAGCTTTGAAGAAAGCTAAAGATGTTTTAGCTGACAAGAATGCTAAATTGTCTGACCTTCAAGATGCTGCTAAGGCTTTAGAGAAGGCTGAACAAGCATTGACCGAAAAGCCTGCTGAACCATCCAAGGATGACAACAAACCTAGCGAAGATAAAGAATTAGCTAAGGCTAAGGAAGATCTTCAAACTAAGGTTGATGCTGGTAAAAAGAAGGATCTTGATAAATACACTGATGAATCTAAGAAGAACTTTAACAATGCTTTAAAGAAGGCTGAAGATGTCTTAGCTGACAAGAATGCTAAATTGTCTGACCTTCAAGATGCTGCTAAGGATCTAGACAAGGCTGAACAAGCATTGACTGAAAAGCCTGCTGAACCATCCAAGGATGACAACAAGCCTAGCGAAGATAAAGAATTAGCTAAGGCTAAGGAAGATCTTCAAACTAAGGTTGATGCTGGTAAAAAGAAGGATCTTGATAAATACACTGATGAATCTAAGAAAAACTTTAATGAAGCTTTGAAGAAAGCTAAAGATGTTTTAGCTGACAAGAATGCTAAGTTGTCTGACCTTCAAGATGCTGCTAAGGATCTAGACAAGGCTGAACAAGCATTAGCTGAAAAGTCTACCCAGCCTTCTACTCCATTGCTTCCAGGAAATAATAATACTGCATCAAGCAGCAACCAACTTTGGGGCAATCAAACTGTAACTCCTGCTCACGATGAAAAAGACACCAAGAAAAATGACAACAAGAGTACAACAGAAGATGGCAAGGACACTAAAGTAATGTTCAAGTCAACTCTTTATACTAAAGACCTTAAAAAGACAAAGAGTTCTGCCAAAGCTTACAGTTTTCTTAATCTAGTTACCGAAGAAGGGAAACTTAAGGTTTACACATTTAGCGGTCAACACTTCTATAAGATTGTCGGCCAGGATGCATATATTCGTGTAAGAAATGTTACCGGTACTAAAGTGACATTGAAGAGAAATTCATTTGTTTACCAATCTAATGGTAAGAAAGCATCACATAAACTTCTCAAGAAAGGCACTACTATCACTGTTTACGGTGATCAATACAAGGCACTCAAACATTACAAGAAGTATGCTTACAGAGTCGGCGAAAGCAAATATATAAAGAGTGTCAACATTAACAAAGTCAATCTTGTAAAATAAAAATCTAAAAAATTATTTAGCTAGTTTTAGACATTTGCTCTAAATAAAAATCCTGCTAATTCAGTACATAATGTGTACTGGGATTTAGTAGGATTTTTTGATTTTGGGATTTTTATAAGTAAAGTTAAAAATTACACAGAAAGAACATCACATCTATCCATCAATAATATTTAAACTTGAACTAATTCCTAAACCAGTAGCTCTATTATTTAACATTAATTCAGCTTCAGTCCTAGTATGGAATACCGCCAGCTACTTTTATACCAATTTGACCATCAGTGGCTTCAAACATTACCCTTACATCTTCAACTTTAGCAATCGTTGAACATGCGCCAAAAGGGAAACCAATTACTGTTACAGCTTTAATATTAGTACCTTTCAAAAGTTGACTAACGTGTCTTACTCAGCAGAGTTGACGCATACCGAATGAAACCTATATTGCTTTGCTTCTGCCACAACTCTATCAATTTCCTTTTCCGTAGCACTCGGAACTAACAAAGTATGATCAATATAATTATTTAAACCATTCATCTCCTTAGTTTGTTCTCATTACTGTAGAACTAACTAAATCATCAAGTTTTTTATTTGACTTAAAATGTCCTTGGTATTAAAAATATATGATCTTGCCACAAATATATTGCATCCCGTTGAAGCAGCAAGAATAATATTCTGATCATTAACTCCCCCGTCAACCTCAATTGAGATAGATGAAAGGTTACTTTTTATTAACTGGTCAACTTGTTTAATTCTTTTAGGAGTATCTGGCAAAAAGCTTTGTCCACCAAAGCCAGGATTAACAGACATAATCAGTATTTGATCTAAATAGTTAAGATGCATCACTAGACTTGATACTGGTGTTTTCGGATTAGGTACTAATCCTGCTTTCACGTTATGATTATGTAAATACTTAAGCCAATAATTCACTTGAGAAGTAGCTTCATAATGAAATTCAATAATATGCTGCAATAAATGCTGGGATAAAACGAGATAAATTATCACTCATCAGATGTACTTTAATGATAGAAAGTGGAAATTTTTCTTTAAAATCTTTTACGAATTTTGGACTGAAAGATAAATTTGGTACAAAATGTCCGTCCATGATATCAATATGAAATCTCTTTGTTCCTGCCAGAATTACAGCTTGAATACTCTGTGTTAACTCAAAACTATTAACATCTAATATTGATGGTGCTATTATCATTAGTTTCTCCTAAAAAAGAGTCCAACCTCTTAAAAATTTGAGATCAAACTCTTCTTAATACAGATTACAAATTTAAAGTTGTAAATTATAAAATTCACTAATTTTTGTTCTATCGATTATAGCGGGGAAAAGTATAAGTCCTTGCCATTATTGAATTAATTGTTTTACTTTTTTTATTGTACTTTCACACTCTGCAGTCTTAAAATTCGTAACATCTAAAAAAATCGTAGTACCGAGTTTAAAATTTGATAGTTACGCTTTTTATTAAAGGCATCATACTTTGATTTTGTAAGCTTTATTTTAATTTTGCTTCAATTCTTAATTACATCACCTTTAATGATAATGGCTCATTAAATTGACCTAAATGTCTACTAGAGTCTAAATCACGCTTTTGTTGACGTTCATATAAAACATTAGGATCAGCGATTAAAGTAATCGTAATTATCTGATAATTATAACTTTTAGCAATTTTCTCAAGTACGTCGTGTTACTTATAGCTGAATGGATAGTCTGAAATAATTGATTTCTTTTCTTTCATCAATCTTTGTACATCATCATAGAACATACTATATGCTTGCCTATCTAATTCTGCTCTTTGACTTAAATTATCAAAGCCTTTTTCGTAATATAGTTGTTCCTTGAACACATCAATTGATGATTCAAAGAAAAAGTTAGGAATTTCTTTTCTAATCCAGTTGTCAAAATATGATTTTCCTGTACCTGGACACCCAGCTAACAAAAGAAGCGTCTTTTTCGCCGGTTATCACACTTTCAAATTACTTATTCATACGCGTGATGCTAGTTAAATCGTTCTAGGCAATAGGCTAAATCTATGCAAAAAGCCAGATCTCTCACGAAACCTGACTTTTTGTACTTTCAACTTTCATATTAATTAAAAGTTCAAGTAATTTAGTATCTTTTTCTAGTACTATTATCTATATGATCATTTAGTAACTGCATTTTTAGCAGGATGCTGAAGCATTGTAAACACAGTAGCAATAATTAACACTACTAATGCTGGAAATGCGAGTGCAGCCGTTACTCCGAACAATGCACTTCCAATAATCCCCAAGATTGGACCCACAATGGAGATATTAGCCTTTTTTGATTTAACCAAGGCAACAATATTTAATACAACACCGACCCAGGCCATAATATAGAAGAAGGCACTTGCTCCACCTGTCGCATTTCCTCCAGTAGTTGCATCAGAAAAAGCTGTCCCAAAGATCACAAACCAAGATACTGCAAATAAAACACAATTTACAATATCCAAAATACCAGTCCACATATTAATCTTCAACTTCATCATTAGATCCTCCAAGTAATTTAGTTTTTCTGTTGAATATTAAAATTCTTCAAATTAGCTAGATAAATTGATCCACCGATAATCGCAAGAATTCCGCCTACCCAGCCTAAAGCAGGAATTAAAGAAATAGCTCCACCAACGATTAACAATACATTTGATGATGTTTTTACTTCATCCATCCCTTTGTAATAAACCGCTCCGATAATCCCTAATGCTAAAATAGCAATCTTAATAAGATACAAAGCAATGGTAACAATGGTAAAAGCGGTGTAATTTTCACTACCAGACTCTGCAGCAGCTGCTGCAACCATAAACCAAATACCGAAAAGTAAGATAATTCCTCCCGCTAATCCTACAATTCCATTGGTTAACGCCAAATTTTTACTTTTCATTGAAAAGCCTCATAAAGTAAATCAGCTTTTATAGTCATCAGTATTTTGGACCAATTTTGTATCTCAAACGTAAATTTGAAATGTAACACTAAGTATTAAACAAGAAGACCATAAAACCTAAACTTAAAGTAACAAATAATCAAAAAACTAATCATTCAAATGGCTCATTGCGTATTGAACTTGATCTGAAGTAAATCCTTCTCCGCCATCATCGATACTAGAGCTCAATTGTTCCTGAACATCAGATCTAGACAAATGTTCCTCTTTAAGATAATTTCTTGCACATTTCAATGCATTTTCATTCCAATCAGCATTCAAATGATCAACAGCATACTGTCCAGCGTCTTGTGTGAATCCTTCTCCGTCTTTTGATGTTAGCTGATCTAATAACCCTGCTTTACTCATAGGTTGATCTTCATCATAATCTTTAGCTGTAGCCAGAGCATTTTCATATTCACTTGGAACTTTGCTTTTTGAACCAGAGCTAGATTCTTCATTAGACTCTGAATTTGTACTACTGCTCTTCTTATGATTTACCTTAGTGACTGTATGACTAGATTCACTACTTGAATCCTCATCAGAACATCCACTTAGTGTACCAATTCCACTAGCCAACAAGATTGATACTAGTCCGAATGTAAATAATTTATGTTTCATTTATATCTCCCACTAATAAAACATTTATTCTATAAAAAAACATACTATAACATTAAACCATATTATTTTAATACATATCGAGACTGTAAAATAGTTTGTGTAAGGATGAATGATTCCTTAAATTTATTTCTTTAAACATTAGAAAAAGGAGTTCCTTTCTCGTATGATTGGTTTGAACAAAAAAACACATACAGAAAGAAGAACTCCTTCATGAATGATTTTACCAAAGATTTTGCTCAAGCTCTATTCAATCCAGACAAAATAAATGATTTATTGCGCAAAGAGCTACAACAGGCTGTTAATAACTTGCTAGAAGCTGAATTGACTGCCTTTCTGGGCTATGATCCCTATGCCAGAAATGGCTGGAATACTGGCAATTCTAGAAATGGTGCTTATTTCCGCAAGGTTGAAACCCAGTTTGGGCCAATTGAAATACAAGTGCCTCGAGACCGCAATTGACAGTTCCATCAGCACACGCTACCTGACTACAAACAGCACTCTGATGTCTTGGAAAGCATGGTCATCAAGCGCAAAGCCAAGCCTAAGGCGGAATTTCCAACTGAACAGTCGCTTGATACATTTATTGGCATCCAGGCAATAAACTACAATGACCGCTATTTCAACCGGATTCATAAAGGCTTTGGTCAGGTTCAGGACACCTTAGAATCCTACTTTGATTAAATAAATAATTAAAAAATCAATTTACGAGAAAGATCTATTTACACAAAAGATTTGACAGTTTCTGTTTTACAGTCTCAACAATTGTAATTATCATTTTATGTTAATTACAATTGTTTAATGTTCTTTACAATACCTGATTTTTTAAACAACTCATAGAATTCGTTAATGGTATCTTTAGTTTGATAAAAATTTCTACCCGTTTGTCTTCCTCGGCAGAAAGTGAAGTAAAGTTTTTCTTTAGCACGTGAAATTGCCACAAAAAATGCTTTACGATCAGACTCAGGTTGTTTTGAAAAACTCCAAAAAGCACTATCTTCTAATCCAATAAAGTAAACAGAATTATATTCCAGCCCTTTACTCTTATGTATAGTTAACGTTGCTATTGAATTCTTTCCTAAATAATTATCAATTATTTTCTTCCATATTTCTTTGATGTCAGAATTTAATTCATTTATTGATCCACATTCTTTAAGCTGTTCTATAAATTGAGTTTTCGTTCTATTTAATTGATTTATTTCTAAGTATTCTGGATAGTAGTCTTGAATCCTATTAATCGTAAAAAAGTCTATTATAGATTCTACGATTTTACAGTAATAATTACTTTTTGATCCATTCTCATGGACTTGAACCAATAGATTTTTAAACAGCTTATCAAGAAATACATTTAATTTTTTGATATATTTTTGTTCCATTTCAGCATCATCTAAATTAATAAGAAATATTTTAGAAGTTTCATCTACTAGTTCTTGCCATTCCTGCCCATTTATCACATTAATAGATGCTAAAATCATCTTCAAAATCAACTTAACTATAGGTTCAGAGAAAGTTTCAGTATACTTTGATTCAACCCTAACAGTTACATTTTTAGTTTTTAAATACTCTTTTATATTTCTTATGTAATCTTCCGGGCGTTGTTTTACTAATATAGCAATTTCTGAGGGTTTAACACCCATACGTATTTCTTTTATAATACTTTCCCCAACAATTTCAGCTTCTTTTGAGGGTTCGCTAGTTTCAATTAGAAAAACTTTCCCTTCATCCTTATTTTTATTAATTATTATGTCAGGGTTTATATCCTTATCTATTTTTTCATACATAAGTTTTTGTAATTTCACTATATTTAAAGCTGATCGATGATTTTCTTTTAAAAATACTTTTGTTGCTCTAAATTCACGCGTATACTTTTCAAAAATTTCTTTATCCGCACCAGCCCATAACATTATTTGTTGCTTATTATCCCCTACAGCCGTAATTTTACTTTCACTATTTAAAAAACATTCACGGAAAATTTCATATTGTAAAACCGTAGTATCTTGAAATTCATCTAGAAACACAAAGGGAAAAGCTGATCGAATAATATGTCTTACATATTTATTATGCTGAATAATATATAATGCTAGTCTAGAAATCATTTCAAAAGTCAAATATGTTTTTTCTTCTCCCATTAACATATACTTCCAAAATTTATAATTATGACTCCGAGAGTTTATATCATTCAAATCTACTTTCAAAAGATCATTTACAGCATTTCTATCAGGGGCATAGCCAAATGCATGTTCATATATTTTCGTTTGAGTTGAATTAGAAGGAATTTCATACTGAGGTCTGGGTCGTAAATCTTTTGGCAATACTAAATAAAATCTGTCCACTATTAATTTAGCAAAAGCATCAAAAGTTTTTGAAATAAATCTACTTCCCTCTTTTTTACCAACTCTTTTTGAAACTCTCTCTTTAATATTTTCAGCAGCATCACGCTTAAAACTTATTGCTAAAATATTAAAAGGGGCAGGACATGATCCTGTTTGAAATAAATATGATGCTTTCTGAGCTAATAATTCTGTTTTTCCTGCTCCTGGGCCTGCTTGAACCAAAATATTATCATTTGTAATAATAGCTTCTTTTGCATTTGCTTCTAAAACTATCCCATCACTAGGTTTCCATTGATCCTTATTCATCATTTTTCTTATCCAATTTAATTTTTACAGACTTAAGTAATCTTTTTAATTGTTCAGGCAAATTATTGCCTAGCTCTTCTTCAGGTATATTTTCCAAAGCTGTAAAATGCACTAATGGTTTTCCTATTCCTAAGAAAAGCGTATTATACCATCTCATTAATTCTATATCATTATCATCATAATCAACTTTTTCCTCTCTTTTTCCTTTTAAAGTTCTATCCAGTATTTTTTCGCGGTTATCCACTGTGGTCTTTGGACCTCTTGATGCTACATTTTTATATTCATCCGAAAAAGCTGCTAACATCACAAAATCCAAATCTAGAGGGAAGGAAAAGAAAACATCATAATTTTCTAATTTTTTCGTTAAATTCAATAGATCTTTTTTATTTTCTGATAAATTGGTGCATTCTTTTTCTATTTTTTCTAATTCATTATCATTAGGATTAAATCGCTTCAACTCATCAATAATATCCTTAATTCTTTTCTTTCCGCCTAAATATCTCCCATAATCAAGATCTAGCAAAGTTATATGTGCTATATTTAAGCTTTCTAATAAATCCCACAAATAATTAACCATTCGTCCAGCCAAAGGTACAATTGATATGTTTGCTTCATCTAAACCAGTATACGAACTAATTATTTTCGATAAAACTATTTCTTCACTTTCACCTTCACCTAATATTACTAATTTTGAAAAATACAATTCTGGGTAAGTTTGAACCGCTCTTTTAATAAATTTATATTTTTCTCCTTTGTCATCAGGCAATTTTATTTTCTTCACTTCTGTCACGGCATTTTTTGTCAAGTGAAAATAGCGCACATCTTCTGGCAATACTCTTTTTATTATTGCTGGAGAATGAGAGGTAATTATAGTTTGTGTATTATCTAATTTAGTTATGCTTTTAACTTTATCCATTACTTTTCCAAGTAAATGAGGAGAAATATGATTTTCTGGCTCTTCTAATGCAAATATTGTTACAACAGGATATTCAATTTTTATATCATCCTCTTGTACCCTATTTTCTATTGCTAAAACACTTGCAATATTAGAAATATAAAACAATGATTTTATTCCGTCACTCATTTCATCCACAGAAAATGCATTATTAGTTACATTTGAATTAAATTCAAATCGTATACGACTCATAATCTTATTTATATCTATGCTAGATACACTAGCTTTTACATTAGAAAATCTAGAATTAGGTTCTAGACTTTTCCATTCTTGATTTAAAGTATCTTGTATTAATTTACTTCCTTTTTCGTCCCAAAATGTATCATTTAATTGTGATGAAATGCTTACTATTTTTTGTTTAATTTCATCATCCCAATTAACACTTTTTATCAATTGAGAAATCATTCCATCTGAGGTATTACTTAATTGTCGTTCAGGATTTCTAACTGCAGGTACGTAAATAAACTGTATACTGCTTAACTCTGATCTTCTAGCGACTATCTTATTTTCTTCTTTATTATCTTCTAGAGAAGTCATGAAGTAAATATTTGTATCTACTGTTCCATCAGCAATTCCTGAATTCGTCCAAGTAGATTCAAGTCTAATTCGTAAAAGCGGCTTATCTTGTCCGTTTTTTATGATTAGCCGATTCCAATACTGCGCTTCACACTTTTTATCTTCGTCTTCATCAGCTTTATCTAATTCAAAAACGGCCTCAATATATAAGTCTCTCGATTGACTATCTTGATTTGCTGAATTTATATAAAAATCGGATTTATGTATTATTCTATCCGAGGCATTATATGAGAATAATTTATTAAGTGCCAGAAGACAGGCTGTTTTCCCTGAACCATTTGTACCAATAAATGCTGTTTCTTTTGAAAAATCAATTTTAGTTTCTTCATTAAAAGATTTAAATCCTTTAATCAGTAATGTTTTTAGTCTCAATCTAATATCCTCATCTATATTATTCAAACATCCTTAACCAATACCGCTATCTTTAATTCTACTCTTTTTATCCAATATCATTATTTAAATATTCAAAAATCATCTCACTATAAGGAAATCATAAAATAGTTTGTATAAGGATAAATGATTCCTAAGATTTATTTCCTAAAACGTTAGAAAAAGGAGCTCCTTTCTCGTATGATTGATATGAACCTAGACAACATACAGAAAGACAAACTCCTTCATAAACAAAAAAATGTTCAAGCTCTACTCCAAAGGCTAACTACCAAAGAATTCACTAACCTGATTAAGAAGATGGATGCGTGGTAGTCCGGCTTAAGTATCAAAAATGCTTCAACTAAATCAAAAGCTAGATTATTTCCAACAGAACCGTTGCTTGTTTCTTTTTAGCATCCAAGCAATTAGCTACAATGACCGCTGCTTCAACCGAATTCATAAAAGTTTTGGCCAGATTCATGCCCCCTTCAAACCTACGTTGATTAATTAAAATCAATTTATCATTCATAATATCTTTAAAGTAATTAAAAAAACTCTGTATCCAATTATTTACCGTATTTATTATTTATCGTATTTCGCCGTCTTTTATCCTCCCAATCTTGTTCACTTAGAATATCCTGTTCATTGTTTTTTACTATTTTTAAAAATTGTGGATTATTTAAAAGTAAATTTTCATATTTTGTGCCACCGATGTACGCACACTCTACTAAATGCTTATATTGAATATCCTTTACTTCAGAATACACAATATTTTTCCGCCGATTGTAAAATTAACTTGAACACTTTGTAGAAAATAAAAGTCCATTTGGACCTGTTTGATAGAATGTAGTTACCACACAACATCTAGAAACGAGGTCGCAAATGGACTCTTTACATTCTACCATGAGTATACATCGAAAAAGCAAGCATTTATCATTTGAAGAACGGGTTATTATTCAGACGCGTTTGAAGGATGGCTATTCTTTGCGTGCAATTGCTCGTGAACTCCACCGTTCCCCTTCTACTATCAGTTATGAGGTTAAGCGTGGTTCTGTAGGGCTGTATCATGGCAAAGTCAAAAGATATAAGGCCACTCAAGGTCATGATATTTATCAAGCTCATCGTAAAAAATGTGGGCGCAAATCAGACTTTCTCAGGAAAACTCAATTCATGCGCTATGTCCACAAACATTTCTTTAAAGACGGCTGGTCGCTTGATGTGTGCAGTAATCGCGCCACCGCTGTTGGCGCATTTAGCAGCAGAGATGTTGTCTGTACTAAGACTCTTTACAATTATGTCGACCAAGGTCTATTAGATATACATAATTACGACTTGCCAGAGAAGCTTAAACGCAATACCAAGCTTCATCGTATTCGCAGAAATAAGAAAAAACTTGGCAGAAGCATTGAAGAACGTCCTAAAGAGATCAATAAACGTAATGAGTTTGGCCATTGGGAATGCGATTTAGTTCTCGGACATAAGAGCAAAGATGATGAGGTGCTGTTAACCTTGTCTGAACGCATGAGCCGTGAATTCTTAATTGTTAAGATTCCAGATAAGACAGCTGACAGTGTGATGAATGCCTTTAAAAGCCTGCGCAAGCAATACAGTGAACATTGGACCGAAATCTTTAAAACCATTATGACTGATAATGGCTCAGAATTTGCGGACCTTTCTAACTTAGAAGATGCATCCAATACCTTGATTTACTATGCGCATCCTACACTTCTTGTGACAAGGGGACCGTTGAAAGACACAATGGCCTTATTCGCAGATTTATTCCTAAGGGAGAAGCAATAGATGATTATTCTTTGCAGGACATTATTGATATTGAAACTTGGTGCAATTCATTGCCAAGAAAGATCTTAGCCTATCACACGCCAGATGAAATCTTTGAAAAAGAACTAGATCGAATCTATCAAACAGCCTAAGTGTTCAATTTATTATTGCAATTTGCGAATATATTTTTTAAGTAAAAATCATGAACTAATTTTTGAAAATTCTTCTCTTTAGACGACTTTTAATTTCTTGCTCGATTTTAAGCTTTGCAGTCTTCTCGTAAATGTATATCTTAAGGGATTTTTGACTGTTTACAAAAAAGAGCAGTCATCATGCGGCTGCTCTACATATTAATATCATTAATTCCAAGCACTATCATCACTGAAGTGAACCAAAAATCTTGTATCGTATACCTGATTCTTATGGTTAACAACATATTTAATGTCGTCACCTGACATCCCTGCGTACTCAATCTTCTTAAATCCACGGACCTTAGCAATCAAAGCAATGATCTTGTTAATCTCACTTTCGGTATACTTATGCCCCTTGCGCTTGCCTTCAATTTGAATTTTCTTACCATCTAGTTTTGAAAAAGCAGTTTTCATTTGCTTTTCAGCAGTTTCAATATCCTGCTGTGAAGACCTATCATCGTCTGCAACTCGACTTGCCACGTCAGCAGCATTTTGATAGTCGGCTTTAGCAGTAGGCGAGGATAGTTCATATAAATCATGTTCATATACCTTACCATTCATATCTCTCTCAAATTTGAAGAAATCATCAAATTGTTTCTTTGATGCAGGTTCAAACTTTTCATCCTTGCCATTTTCTTCTAACGCATCAATTGGCAATAAACATTCTGAAGGTGAGCCATTAGACTTATAAAAACCATAATATAATTTACCATTTATTTTTAAGTAAGATGAGACCTGAATCTTGTCACCCTTAGAGATAAATTCGCCAAGTACACGGTTTCCTTTACTGTTGTAACCATAAGAATTATGCTTAACAACCTGACTTCCAAGATATTGAGCTGGATTAAAGCTTTGTTTATTTTCAAACTTTATAAAAGGTCTTATATCAGTAGTCTCCCTTTGTTCATACTGATTAGTATAAATCACATATTTACCATCAGGATCAAATCTAGCATCATTAGTGTCATATTTTCTATTCACTAAAGTAAGAATCTGGGATTTTTGTGCGTCTGTTAATGTATAGTTATCATAGCTACCTTCAACGACTATTGGCTTACCATCTAAATTCTGAATAGCTTGCTGTAATTTGGCTTTAGCTTCCTTCATATCCTCGATAGTAGAATATTTAAAATTTCCTACAGTCTCAGCTACGTCGGCCGCATTAAAATAGGCAGTTCTTTTAGCAGAAGTTGCTAAGTCTAGAATCGAATTATTATTAACACTACTATACAACTGATTAATATCCTTTTTGTATTGAATAAACTCTTTATCAGTTGCACCTTTTAGATCATTGCCATTCGGATCAAAAGCAGATACTGGAATATAACCTACTACATTTTCATCGTCATCACCCATCAATCCATAATACGGCTTACCATCAATAGATATCTTTCCTTTGACATATAGTATATTTCCTTTAACTACATATTTGAAACTGTCAAATCTTTTGTGTAAATAGATCTTTCTCGTAAATTGATTTTT
>ERZ1643250.1208-NODE-1208-length-23044-cov-58.329723_pt1 | contig 23044 bp, 20 predicted proteins | sample MGYA00579262_ERZ1643250 | MGnify/ENA primary metagenome ERZ1643250 (study PRJEB29033, sample SAMEA4952265) | chicken gut metagenome | biome: Broiler Chicken; feature: Gastrointestinal Tract; material: Caecum | place: Ireland | collected 2018 | study: Broiler... | reverse complement strand
AGATTCATTAAAAATTGTCCGAAAAAGTGTCTTAATTTATGAGACCATTATACATTGTGTTTTCCATTCTGGTAGTGCTTAATGATGTACCAATGAAATACAATATTTTTAACCTGGTCTTCTGTATTGTCCTGATGTCTATTGCTATACAGGGAACCCTTCTTCCCTGGGTATCCGAAAAACTGCAGATGATCGATCTCCACGGAAATGTGGAACGGACTTTTAATGACTATCAGGAATCCACAGACGTAAGTTTCATAAAGATTTCCGTAAAAGAAGGTGACCGTCTGTCTCACTGTCTGGTAAAAGATGCCTCTTTTCCTTCCGGACTGCTGATCGTCATGATTGTTCGTGGTGCAGAGAGTATTGTTCCAAACGGAAATACAGAAATCCTGCCGGGGGATCTTCTGGTGGTGGCTGCCCCTGAGTTTGAAGACAGAAAAAACCTGTCTCTCTATGAAAATGTCATCCGTCCAAATCATCCATGGCTGAACAAGCCTCTGAGGAAAATTTCTATTCCTGCAGGCTGTCTTATTGTTCTTATTTTAAGAGACGGAACTTCTATTATTCCTGAAGGGAAAGATGTACTCCGGGAGGGTGATATCATCGTTACTGCAAGATTTTAAAAAGAAGCTGCCGCATTTTATGTGTAAATATTCCTTACATACAAAATGCGCAGCTTCTTTTCTGTTTTAGTTTTCCCATATCTTTTTTAGGCTTTTCATGGCCTTTTCAATATCTTCTTCTCTCAAAGTAGCATAGCCCAATAGAACCATATTTTCCTCTTTTGACGTCTTTTGTATCCGATATTCAGACACTCCATAAACCTTAATTCCAGATTCTTTTGCCCGGAAAACAGCTTCTTGTTCTGTCAGCCCGTTACAGAATTCCACCAGCAGATGAACTCCTGCATTTTCTCCGGAAAAAGTGCATATATGGGACATGTCTTTCAGGCATTTTACCATAAGATCATGTTTATTTTTATAAACAGCCCGCATACGATTTAAATGTCTCTCATAGTATCCTTCTCTGAGAAACAATTCCAAAATCTTCTGGTCTGTTCTGGATACAGTTACGGAAAAAAGATGTTCCAAAGACAGATAAGTGTTCATCAGTTCCCGGGGAAGGACCATATAACTGACTCTGACAGAGGGAGCCAGAGATTTGGAAAAGGTCCCAAGATAGATCACGCAGCCTTTCTGATCAAATCCGGAAAGAGCCGGGATGGGCTGGCCTTTATAACGGAATTCACTGTCATAATCGTCCTCGATAATATATCTTCCCTCCCTGGCTCCGGCCCATTTCAGGAGCTCCATCCTCTGTTTCAGGGGCATGACCATTCCCATGGGAAATTGATGGGAGGGCATTACATAAACCGTATCCGCTTCTGTTTTTTCCAGCTCCTCTATACGGATTCCCTGTTCATCCTGTCCTACCGGCAAAATGTGGCTGCCCATATGAAGGAAATCGTAATAGGCGCTCAGATAAGTTGGATTTTCCATGGCAATCTTCCGATTTTTCCCCAGTATCACCCAGAGGAGCATAAGAAGATAGTCATTTCCTGCCCCTATAATAATCTGACCTGGGTCGCAGTCTACACCTCTGGCACTATGAAGATATTCTGCCACCGCCTGTCGGATCCCAGGTTCTCCACAAGGGTCTCCCAGCTGAAAAAGACTGTCTCCTTCCTGTGAAAGGACCTCCCTGGACAGTTTCCGCCAGATATTATGGGGAAATCCTCCCGGTGCAATACCATTCAGCGCAAAGTCCCACCTGTAAACAGTATCGGAAGGCTTTTGTCCAGAATTTACTTCTGGAAATTTCTTTTTCTTTCTGTCGAAATAAATGCCTTCCATCTGGCACACATAGTAGCCTTTACAGGGAACAGATTCTATATATCCCTCTGCCAGCAGCTGGTCATAAGCCATATCCACAGTGCTTCTGCTAATGCAGAGATTTTTCGCCAAAATGCGGGAAGAAGGCAGTTTTTCTCCTGCCTTCATCTTTCCCTTTTGTATTTCATTTTTTATATGATCATAAATCTGCCGGTACATAGGAAACCGGCTGTCCTCTTTCAGAGGAATCAGCAAATCATTCATCTTCTTATTTCTCAGGAAGCTTAAAAGAGCTCTTCAGGGATACAATACGGTTAAACACCGGTGCTCCCGGTTTGGTATCATGGCAGTCTCCGCAGAAAAATCCGTTCCGCACAAACTGATAGCGGTCATAAGCTCCTGCCTTTCCCAGTTCCGGCTCCACATAGGCTTCTTCCACTACAGTAAGAGAATTTGGATTTACATTCAGGCTTCCGTCCTCTTTATTGTATACACCTTTTTCTTCATCTACGATATTCTCATAGAGACGGCACTGTGCCTTTACTGCTGTAGATGCGCATACCCAGTGAATAGTACCTTTTACCTTTCTTCCGTCAGGAGAATTTCCCCCTTTGGATGCAGGATCATACGTACAGTGGATCACTGTGATATTCCCTTCTTCATCCTTTTCACAGCTTGTACAGGTAACAAAGTAGGCATTCATCAGTCTTACTTCATTTCCCGGATAGAGACGTCTGTATTTCTTTACCGGCTCTTCCATGAAGTCTTCTCTCTCAATGTAAAGTTCCCTTCCAAAAGGCACCTGTCTTACACCCAGCTCCGGATTTTCCATGTTATTGGGAACCTCCAGATACTCAATTTCTCCTTCCGGATAGTTATCAATGACCAGTTTCACCGGATCCAGTACTGCCATCATACGTGGGGCTTTCATCTTCAGGTCTTCCCGGATACAGTACTCCAGCATTGCGTAATCTACAGAGCTGTTTGCCTTGGAAACACCGCAGAGCTCTACAAATTTCTGGATAGATTCCGGAGTAAATCCCCTTCTTCTGAGAGCAGCAATAGACACCAGTCTGGGGTCGTCCCATCCGTCTACTGTTCCGTCTTCTACCAGCTTCTTAATATATCTCTTTCCTGTTACCACATTGGTGAGATACAGTTTTGCAAATTCAATCTGTTTCGGAGGATGGGGATATTCCAGTTCTCTTACCACCCAGTCATAAAGAGGTCTGTGGTCCTCAAATTCCAGGGTACAGATAGAATGGGTCACTCCCTCAATAGCATCTTCTATAGGATGGGCAAAATCATACATAGGATAGATACACCATTTGTCCCCGGTATTATGGTGAGTCATATGGGCTACCCGGTAAATGATCGGGTCTCTCATATTAATGTTGGGAGAGGCCATGTCAATTTTTGCTCTGAGCACGTGGCTGCCGTCAGGAAACTCCCCATTTTTCATTTTCTCAAACAAATCCAGATTTTCCTCAACGCTTCTGTTCCGGTAAGGACTTTCCTTTCCTGGCTCTGTGAGGGTACCTCTGTATTCCCGGATTTCCTCAGGGCTGAGATCACAGACAAAAGCTTTGCCTTTTTTTATCAGTTTTATAGCAGCCTCATACATCTGGTCAAAATAATCAGAAGCAAAATAAAGCCTGTCTTCCCAGTCAGCTCCCAGCCATTTCACATCTGCTTTGATGGAATCCACAAACTCTGTCTTCTCTTTGGTAGGGTTGGTGTCGTCAAAACGAAGGTTAAACTTTCCGTTATATTTCTTTGCCAGTCCGTAATTTAATAATATAGATTTTGCGTGACCGATATGCAGGTAGCCGTTAGGCTCCGGAGGGAATCTGGTACAGATCTCCTCATATTTTCCCTCAACCAGATCCTTCTCTATGATCTGTTCAATAAAGTTTTTGGAAACGGTTTCCTTTACTGTCTCTTTTTCCAATTTATTCTCCTCCATCTATGGTATTTATCCTTGCGGACTTCTCTTTCAATTCTTTCAAATGCCGCCGGCCTTCTTACAGACTGCCGGGATCCGTCAACATCTGATATAGTATCATAAATTTTCCATTTTTCAAAGGCTTTGCCCCATTTTTTATTCTGCGATCATAAAATTTGCCGCAGCCGTAGCAATCAGCTTTCCCGTTTTTTCTGACTTGCACTGAGCGCTGATATTACAGATCCGTCTGCCCTCCCGGTCTGCCCGGGCAGTTACCAGCATGGCATCTCCGGCCATTCCCGGGGAAATATAATTAATGTTCAGATTTATGGTGGGGATCATAGTTTTGCCTGTGACACTGCGGACTGCAGTTCCACAGGTAGTATCCATGGCAACGGCAATAATTCCTCCGTGGACCGTACTCATATGGTTCAATTCCCATCTCTGGATAGGAAAACGGAGTGTCACACTCTTCTTTTCATAACTGCAGCTGTAAAACTCAATCTGCATTTTGCTGTATAAATGATCCGGGTCTTTAGGGTACAGTTTGTCCATACTCTCCCGGATTTCCCTCTCCATTTGTTCCTGCATGGTTTCTTCCATTTTTAACCGCCTTTCTGTCTGCCGAATTTATGGCTATAAACCCATTTTCTTTAATATCTGACTTCTACCAATGTCAGTCCTCTGGCCGGTGCCGTAAAGCCTGCCAGACCTCGGTCTCTTCCCTCCAATATACCCGGAATCTCCTCCGGTTTCCGGTCTCCTCTTCCTACTTCGATGAGGGTTCCGGTCAGGATCCGCACCATATTATAGAGAAATCCCTCTCCCCGGTAATCAATCTGCAGCTCATTTGGAAGCTGGGTAAGCCGGATTTCATAAAGAGTCCTGACTGTGGACTTTTTCATCTTTTTATTAGAGCAGAAACTTTTAAAATCATGGGTACCTGTAAGATACCCGGCAGCCTGTTCCATGGCTTTTACATTGTAAGTTTCATGAAGGGGACAGAGATATTTTCTTTCAAATACATTTTTATGGCTGCCTGTTCCTATACGGTAACGATACAATTTTTCTTTAGCATTAAGACGGCTGTGAAACCTGTCGGAAACCTGGCACACCTGGAGGATTTCAATGTCCTCCGGAAGATAATGATTCATATATTCACAGATTTCCTCACAGCTCATGGGTGTATCCAAATGTCCATTGGCTACCTGGCCCAGGGCATGTACCCCTGCATCAGTCCTTCCTGCTCCCTGTATCTGCACAGGATTTCCTGTCATCCTGGAAAGAACCTCCTCGATTTTCCCCTGAATAGTGTTTTCTGTGGTTTTCTGTCTCTGCCAGCCTCCATATCTGGTCCCGTCGTACTGTATGTCAAATCGATAGTTCATATTTCCGTCCTTCTTTTCACTTCTCTGGCTCTGCCTCTTTTTCAAAGGCCTTTGTACATATTATATCCTGATATTTATCTGTTTCATTATATAATCTGGCAGCCTCAGTGTAAATACTAAAAACCACAAATGAACATCTGTACGTAAAATGGAGCTGTCGCATTAATCAAAATCGAGAATATTTATACATTTTATTGCTCAGTCTGTGCCGCTTTGAGCCTATGGTCTCAAAGCTATGCTCGACAAATTCGCATAAAATGTATAAATATTCCTGACATATGACTAATGCGACAGCCCCATCCAGTCCATATCTGCTTATATATTTTGAATTTTAGAAGCAGGTAAATGCCCCATCTATAACAAAATCCGCTCCTGTAGTAAAGGAACTGGTATCTCCCGCCAGATATACAGCTATTGACTGGAGCTCTTCCGGTTTTCCCATACGTCCCATAGGCGCCATATGATTCCATTTCTCTATGAGAGGTTTCAGGCTTTCCGAATTCAAAGTCAGCTCTGTAGCCATATATCCCGGACTGATGCTGTTTACTCGGACGCCTCTTTTCGCAAACTCTACAGCCATTGATTTTGTAAGCTGGATAACTCCTGCCTTAGATGCATTATAAGAGCACTGGGGCTGGGGCACATTCACGATATGAGCAGACATAGAGGCCGTATTAATAATAGAGCCCTTTCCCTGTTTCAGCATAACTTTGGCCGCTGCCTGGGAAGTGAGAAAGACTCCTGTAAGATTAATATCTAGAACCTTTTTCCACTGTTCATAAGTCATCTCCTCCGCCGGAATGTTCATACAGATTCCTGCATTGCAGAAAGCTGCATCCAGATGCCCGAATTCTTCCATAATTCTTCTTATCATTGCATCTACTTCTTCCGGCTTTGTCACATCTGCCTGGATAGCAATGGCCTTCACCCCTGTATTTTTTTCAATCTCATCAGCAGTTTTTGCCGCCTCTTCCATATCAATATCTACCAGAGCCAGGTCACTTCCCGCCTCTGCCAAAGCCTGGGCAATAGCCTTTCCAATGCCCCTTGCTCCCCCTGTAACAAAAGATACTTTCCCGTCCAGTCTCATTTTTTCTAAAATTCCCATAAGTTCTCTCCTTTTAACTTATTGTCTGATTTTGCATACTTTGATTATATACTGCGGGAAATTTCTGTGCAATCTTTTTATTCTTCCTTCCAAAACTTCACCTGTTTTCCCAGGAAAAACAAAGCCACCAGGTTGGGCAGGGCCATCATACCATTAAAGGCATCTGACAGCTCCCAGATCAGGCTTGGCGCCAAAATACAGCCGGGAAGTGTAATGAGGATATAGACATATCGATAGACAGAAGCGCCTTTTTCTTTTCCCAGATATGCCGCAGTCTGCTCTCCGAAATAGGACCAGCCTGCAATAGTGGCAAAAGCAAATAATGCCGTAGCCGCTGCCAGAAACTGCTCTCCCCATGGGATTACCGAAGCAAAAGCCTGACCAGTCAGCGTGGTGCCATCTACTGTTTCTATTCCCCGGCCCATCTGTTCCAAATATAGTTCCGGCTGGTATACGCCGCTTGTAAGGATTACCAAAGCAGTAACTGTACAGCCAACCATTGTATCGATAAATACCTCCAGCATTCCCCACATTCCCTGTATCTCCGGTTCCTTTACGTCAGACTGAACATGGGCCATTACCGAAGACCCCAGGCCTGCCTCATTAGAGAAAATCCCTCTGGCTACTCCCATTCGGACAGCCTGTTTCACAGTGTATCCTGCTGCTCCGCCCAGTCCTGCTTTCATCTGAAAAGCCTGGGTGAATATCATTTCCACTGCCTGGGAAACTGCTCCCCAATTTACGGCCAGCACTGCCAGCGCTCCCAGAAAATAAATTCCTGCCATAAGGGGAACCAGCTTTTCTGTAAGAGCTGCCACCCGTTTTACCCCGCCAGTGACCACCAGGGCCAGCAAGATCATACAAAGGGTGCCGGTCAAAAAAGGGGGAATGCCAAAAGCAGTCTCTAATCCCTTTGCCATGGAATTCCCCTGAACCATATTTCCCATCCCCAAAGAGGCCACAAGACAGCATACTGCAAAGAGTACTGCCAAAAGCCTGGAGTTTAATCCTCTCTCCATATAGACCATGGCACCGCCTATCCACTGTCCCTTCTGGTCTTTATATCGATACCGGATTCCCAGATAGTTTTCCGCATAGTTGGTCATCATTCCGAAAAATGCTGAGACCCACATCCAGAAAATCGCCCCTGGTCCCCCGAAAATCAATGCAGTAGACACTCCTGTAATATTTCCCGTTCCAAGAGTAGCTGCCAGTGCTGTACAGAAAGACTGGAACTGGGAAATGGAATGTTCTTTGTCTGTTCTTCTCACATCTTTTCTATTTAGTAAAGTGCCAATAGTCATTCTCATCCAGATATGTATTTTTCTTATCTGAAAGAATCGCGAGCGAAGAGTAAAACGAATTCCCGTTCCCAAAAAGAACACCAGCATCCCTGGTCCCCACACCAGATGCTGAAGCCCGTGAATGAACTCTTCCATAGATTTTTTACCTGTTTTTTTGTAAAATTTATGCAAGTTCCCGGTAAAAAATGTGTTCACCAGGTTTTTAGCCATTATCCCTATAATGATTTAAAGTTTTTTTCATAATTTTTGTGTTTTTTTGCTCAAAATTGTAGAAAAAAACAGTGATTAATTGTATAATATATGACAGTGAAACAATAAAGAGCAGCTTACCCTGCTGTGTCTATTGTTATCTTAAGAAAGAGAGGGTTCATTATGAAACAAAACAATATGTTGGCAATGATACTGGCCGGTGGTCGTGGCACACGTCTGCATGAGCTGACAAAAAAAGTTGCAAAGCCTGCCGTATCCTACGGCGGAAAATACCGTATCATTGATTTTCCACTGAGTAACTGCGCCAACAGTGGAATCGACAATGTAGGCGTACTGACACAGTACGAGTCCATTCAGTTAAACAGCTATGTAGCTGCCGGCGGACGCTGGGGACTGGATGCCAAAAACAGCGGAGTTTACGTACTTGCTCCCCGTGAAAAGGCAGATGTAGATTTAGACGTATACAGAGGAACCGCAGATGCTATTTCTCAGAATATCGACTTTATCGACAGCTTTGATCCGGAATATGTCTTAATCCTTTCCGGAGATCACATTTATAAAATGAACTATGCAAAAATGCTTGCTGCACATAAAGAGCAGAATGCAGACGCTACCATCGCTGTAATTGAAGTTCCAATGAAAGAAGCCAGCCGCTTCGGTATCATGAATACAGATGAGACAGGAAAGATTGTAGAATTCGAGGAAAAACCTGAACATCCAAAGAGCAACCTGGCTTCTATGGGTATCTATATCTTTACTTGGAAACCTCTGAGAAAACTTTTAACTGCAGATATGAAGAATCCGGATTCTCACCATGATTTCGGTAAAGATATCATTCCTGTTATGCTCAATGAAGGCAAGACACTTTACGCTTACAAATTCAAAGGATATTGGAAAGACGTAGGAACCATTGATTCTCTTTGGGAGGCCAATATGGACTTGCTGGACAAAAACAATCCTCTGGATTTAAGCGATTCTTCCTGGAAGATCTACACGGAAGATTCTGATAGTCTTCCCCATTATATCGGTCCCAATGCAGAAATTAAACGTGCATTTATCACCCAGGGCTGTATTATCGATGGTACTGTAGAAAACTCTGTATTATTTACAGATACCAAGATTGGAACTGGCGCTAAGGTTATTGACAGTGTGATCATGCCAGGCGCTGTGGTAGAAGAAGGCGCTGTGGTGCAGAGAGTTATTGTGGCAGACGGCGTACATATCGGCAAAAATGCCAAGGTAGGCAGTGCTGACAGCGAGCATATCGAACTCATTGCAAAACGTGTAAAGGGGGAGGAATAATATGAGTAAGGCATTAGGAATCGTAAATTTTGCCGGAAGGAATGTACATATAGAGGGCATGCAGACCTACCGTCCTGTAGGAGCATTTTCTTTCCTGGGACGCTACCGGGTAATCGACTTCCCGATTTCCAATATGAGCGACAGCGGCATTGACCGTATTCAGGTATATATCCGCAGAAAACCTCGTTCTTTGACCGAGCATCTGGGAACCGGACGTCATTATAATATCAACTCTAAGAGAGGAAAACTTCATCTTCTCTACTCTGAAAACGGTATGGACAATGATATCTACAACAATGACATTGCTGCCTTTATCGAAAATATGGAGTTTATTGAACAGGCCAGTGAACCTTATGTAGTGATTGCTCCCAGTTATATGATCTATGCTATGGATTACAGCCAGCTTCTGGAATCACATATTGAATCCGGTGCAGACATTACTCTTTTATATCATTCTGTGGACAATGCAAAGGAATCTTTCCTGAACTGCAATATCCTGAACCTGAACAAGCAGAAAGGCGTTCTTTCCATGGAGCCTAATCACGGAAATGCGAAGAATCGTAACATCTTCATGGAAACCTATGTAATGAAAAAAGAACTGTTTATTGAGCTGGTAGAAAAAGCTCACAAACTTTCTTCTATGTATACGCTGTCTGATATTGTAAATGATTCCTGCAGCGAATTAGATATCCGTGGAGTAGCTCATCGTGGATATTTTGCTTCAATTTCTGACTTTAAGAGCTATTATGATGCTAATATCTCTCTCATAGATATGAAAGCCTGCCAGAGTCTTTTCAGTGATGAATGGCCCATTTACACCAGGACTAACGATTCCTGTCCGACTCAGTATTTTGAAAGCGCCAGCGTGAAAAACTCTGTTGTTTCCAACGGCTGCCTCATTGAAGGTACTGTAGAAAATTCCGTAATCGGAAGAGGCTGTGTGATCAAAGAAGGTGCTGTAGTTAAGAACAGCGTAATCCTTCCTGATTCTGTAATCGGAAAAGATGTTTATGTAGAGAATCAGGTAGTAGATAAGCATGCTAAGCTGATTCATGTAAAGGAGATTATCTCTTCCCCTGACAGACCAGGTTATGTCAAGAGAAATGATACCTTATAGAATCGGTATGGTATAAAATTGTTATAGTCATAAGGGCGGTGGTACTTCATATAATGTGTAAGTATTGCCGCCCTCTTTTCTTCTAAATAAGTCAAAAGTGCTTCTACGTAATAGAAAGGGAGCTGCCATATCAAAAACGGCAACTCCCTTCCCATTATATTTATTTTCTGTTTTTCTTATTCAAATGCTTTTCCCACAGAACCGAAGAGTTCCATTTTCTCTTTGATTGTCTCGCAGATTGCATCAAAGCCCGGTTTTAATAATTTACGTGGGTCATATCCTTTACCCTGGTTATCTTTACCTTCTTCGATGTATTTTCTTGTAGCTGCTGCAAAAGATAACTGGCATTCTGTATTTACATTGATCTTAGATACGCCTAAGTCAATAGCTTTACGGATCATATCTGCCGGAATTCCTGTACCGCCGTGAAGTACCAGAGGCATCTCACCTGTCAGTTTCTGGATATTATCCAGCACGTCAAAGCGAAGGCCTGCCCAGTTTTCCGGATATTTTCCATGGATGTTGCCGATACCTGCTGCCAGCATATCTACACCCAGATCAGCAATCATCTTGCATTCTTCAGGATCTGCACACTCGCCCATACCTACAACGCCGTCTTCCTCTCCGCCGATAGAACCGACTTCAGCTTCCAGAGAAAGTCCAAGGCCTTTGCAGACACCTGCCAGCTCTTTTGTTTTCTCAACATTTTCCTCGATTGGATAGTGAGAACCATCGAACATGATGGATGAAAATCCTGCTTTGATACATTTGTAGCATCCGTCATATGTACCGTGGTCTAAGTGAAGAGCTACCGGTACAGTGATGTTCAGTTCTTCGATCATAGCTTTTACCATATCTGCTACAGTTTTGAAACCGCACATATATTTTCCAGCGCCTTCAGAAACGCCCAGGATAATAGGAGACTTGCATTCTTCAGCTGTAAGAAGAGCCGCCTTTGTCCACTCCAGGTTATTGATATTGAACTGACCTACTGCATAATGTCCTGCTTTCGCTTTCTTTAACATTTCTGCTGCTGATACTAACATAATTAAAGACCTCCATATGATTTTTCTAAAGTTCCCTCTTTCACAGGACTGAATAAGTCAGCCCTTAGAAAACCTACAATTATTATATCACATTTTCCCTTTCAGGCAAGTATTTCTTAATGCAATTTCACCAAAACCATGCTATAATAAGTCCCAGAAAAACAGTCAAATACGACAGTCCCTTTTATGGGAAAGAATCCAGGAAAGGAGGGTATGGTCAGATTTCTGCCCATACAAATTGAAACATTGAACAGAAAAAATTTAATCGTAGGTCAGTCCGGCGGCCCCACTGCGGTAATCAACAGCAGCCTTTATGGTGTAGTATCTGAAGGCCTTCTCCAGGACTCTATAGGACATGTATATGGAATGGTAAACGGAATCGAAGGGTTCCTGGCAGGAAGGGTTCTGGATTTTCAGGAAGTTTTCAAAGGAAATGATCTGGAGAAGTTAAAAACCACTCCTGGAGCATATCTTGGCTCCTGCCGTTATAAGCTTCCGGAAGATCTGAACGACCCGGTATATCCACATCTTTTCCAGAAATTTGAGGAACTGGATATCGGATATTTCTTCTATATCGGAGGCAACGATTCTATGGATACGGTAAGCAAGCTTTCCCGTTATGCAGAGAAGATAAACAGCCCGATCCGGGTAATCGGCGAGCCCAAAACAATTGATAATGATCTGGTCCTTACAGACCATACTCCAGGTTTTGGAAGTGCTGCCAGATATGTGGCCTCCACAGTAAGAGAAATCGTCACCGATGCCAATGTATATGAGACAAAATCTGTAACTATCGTAGAGATCATGGGACGTCATGCCGGCTGGCTCACTGCTGCAGGTGCTCTTGCAAGGAAATATACAGGAGATAATCCGCTTCTTATCTATCTTCCTGAAACTGCTTTCGACCAGGAGGCATTCCTATCAAAAGTTCAGGAGTGTTTTGAGAAAAATCCAAATGTGATTGTTTGCGTTTCCGAAGGGATCCATGACGAAAAAGGCACCTTTATCTGCGAATATGACAACTCTGTGGGCACTGATTCTTTCGGTCACAAAATGCTTGCAGGCTGTGGAAAATATCTGGAAAATCTGGTTCGCAGCCGTCTGGGAGTAAAGGCCCGTTCTGTAGAACTGAATGTAAGCCAGCGCTGCTCATCTGCTATGATGTCCGCTGCTGATCAGCAGGAGGCAGTGGCCGCAGGACAGTTCGGCGTCCGCTGTGCACTGAAGGGAGAAACTGGGAAAATGGTTTCTTATGTAAGAGACAGCAATGTTCCTTACCGTATGCGCCTCGGCCTTGAAGACGTAAATTTAATCTGCAACAAGGAAAAAACCGTTCCTCTGGAATGGATTTCTGAAGATGGTTCTGACATCACTCAGGATTTCATTACCTATGCCCTTCCTCTTATCCAGGGAACTGTAGAAGTACCCCTGGGTACTGACGGACTTCCAGATTTTGTATACCGGAAATAAACCGTTTTCTCTGACATATTACTTATGAAAAAAGGAATATTCTCCGTCTTGTGCATCTTAGCATCAGACAGGAGAATATTCCTTTTTATTTACTGTTTAAAACACAGCTTTTTATTTTTCCATAAGCTTTTTCATCTCTCTGGCCACATCAAAAACCTGAGGACCAAGGACAATATGGAGCAGATCAGCCTCTGGCCAGAACACTGCTGCCGCTCCTGAATCTTTTATTTTTTCTTCATCTACAGCAGTGTGTTCTTTCACCTTCAGACGGAGTCGGGTAATACAATTATAGCAGCTGATAATATTTTCACGTCCTCCCGCTCCTTCCAGAAAAGCCTGGGCCATTTCTTTGAAATCTATCTCTTTAGAAATTCTTTTTTCTCTCATAACCGCTCACTTTCACGGCATGTCTCTGACAATCTTTCTAAGCTTTAGAATCATAGAAGGCGCAACAGAAAGCTCATCAATTCCCATCTTCACAAAGGTCTCCGTAAGCTCGGTATCAGCTCCCAGCTCTCCACAGATTCCTGCCCATTTTCCTTCCTTGTGGGCATTGTCCACCACAGTCTGGATCATTCTCAGAATGGCTTTGTGATGAGGATTATAAAATCTGTCCAGCTTCTCATTCTGACGGTCAATGGCCAGGGTATACTGGGTCAGATCGTTGGTTCCGATGCTGAAGAAATCCACTTCTTTTGCCAGATCATCGCTGATCATAACAGAAGCAGGAGTCTCGATCATAATGCCTTCTTCTACATCACTCTTATAAGGGGTTCCTTCTGCTTCCAGCTCATCCTTTACCTCTTTGACGATCTTTTTAATCTCCAGAACCTCTTCCACAGACGTAATCATAGGGTACATAATGGAAATATTTCCATATACTGCTGCCCGGAAAAGCGCTCTTAACTGAGTCTTAAAAATCTCTGGCTGAGTAAGACAGATACGGATAGCTCTATATCCAAGGGCAGGGTTGTCTTCCTTGCCCAGTCCCAGATAATCAGCCTGCTTGTCAGCACCAATATCCAGTGTACGGATGATTACTTTTTTGCCGGCCATAGTCTGGGCTACCTGCTTATAAACCTGGAACTGTTCTTCCTCACTTGGCAGTTCATTTCTGCCGATATACAGGAATTCACTTCTGAACAGACCAATACCTCCTGCATCGTTTTCCAGTACATATCCCATATCTCCAACACTGCCGATATTGGCATAAATGTTGATTTTATGGCCGCTCTGAGTAATGTTTTCCTTGCCTTTTAACTCTAATAAGAGCCTGCTCTTTTCTTCTTCTTCCTGAATACGCTTTCTGGCATCCATCCTCACTTCTTCGTCAGGATTAAAGATTACTTCTGCTGCGAAGCCATCTACCACAGCCTCCATACCGGATTTCAGTTTTTCCAGATCCATGTCTACGCCGATGAGAGCCGGAATGTTCATCATACGGGCCAGAATGGCTGTATGCGAATTGGTAGAGCCATGAACAGTAACAAAGGCCAGGATTTTTTCTTTGTCCATCTGAACGGTCTCACTTGGAGACAGATCATCAGCCACAATAATCACCGGCTGGTCAAATTCCATATCTCCGCCGTCTCCGCCGTAAAGATTTCTCACCAGACGTTCGGAAATGTCCTTCACATCTGCTGCACGGGCTTTCATATAATCATCGTCCATGCTGGCAAACATCTGAGAGAAGTTGTCCCCTGTAGTTGCTACAGCGTATTCGGCATTGACCTCCTGGGTGCGGATGATATTTTCGATAGACTCATTATAGTCATCATCATCCAGCATCATCTGATGTACTTCAAAAATTGCCGCACTGGCTTCTCCCACTTCTTTCACAGCTTTATCATACAGCTTCTGAAGCTGTTCTTTTGCTTTTTCCCTTGCCTGGGCCACTCTTTCAATCTCTGCCTCAGAATTTTCCACCTTTACGCGCTTTACTACATAGTCATCTTTCTTCAGGACAGAAATCTTTCCAAGGGCAATTCCCTTATAAACTGATTTGCCTTTCAGACGTTCCATATTCACTACCCCTTAGTCTTACAGATTTGCTTCAAAGAAAGCCTGGATACCAGCTGCAGCTGCTTCTTCGTCTGCACCTTCTACAGCAATCTGTACGGTCTGTCCGCACTTTACACCTAAAGACATAACCGCCATAAGCTTAGAAGCCTCTGCTGTTTTTCCTTCTTTTGTAATGGTAATCTTGCTCTGATATTTCTTAGCCTCTTTTACAAGCATTCCTGCAGGTCTTGCATGGATTCCCAGTTCGTCCTTAATTGTGTACTCAAAGTTTTTCATTTTAAAAATCTCCCTTCATATTGGTTTATATATATATCTGCGCTTCGCCTTAGGCGATACGCAATAGCCCATATTTCTATGGGATATTTACCTCACACAGCTGCTCTCTGTATGTGTACGGCCAGGAAACCGATTTCTTCCTTTGCAATAGGTTTCCCCATTGCCTCTTCCATATATTCACATACCATTCGGGCAGTCTCATTTGCCCGGGGATAATTGGCCTCCATAAAGTCATTCAGATTAATATTGACTCCTTCTCCGGTTCTCGTCCGGACCAGCATATAATAGAGATGGCTGATCAGACGGATGCAGGACAGGGACTCTGTCTCCAGCTTCTTCCCCATCTGATTCTCAATAATCTTTATAGTCTCATCAATGATCCTGGTTGTCTTCAAAGTCTCCGACACATGTTCATTAGAAAGTCCTGAATGGATATAGAGGGCTATAAATCCTACTTCATCATCGGAAATCCGGTATCCGGTCATTTCTTCAATGATCTCTCTGCCTTTTAAAGCCACCCCGTATTCTTTATCGAAGAGCAGTTTAATATCCGGTATAAAAGGATTGGGTATGTAGATATTCTCCTCCTGCTCCCTTTTCACCGCAAAAGCAATATGATCTGCCAGGGGAAGAAGAATTCCTCTGTTAATGGAGTCAAAAACCATTTCCGCCTCGTCAATGATCCGTCCTACTGCCTCCAGATACACCGGCTCTATGACATTCACTGCATTTACAGCAGAGCTTCGCTTCTCTCCTGCTTCCAAAGCGTAAACTTTCGCACCCTGAATCTTATCAAAACGTTCTCCCTGCTTCTTTCCGAACCCGATTCCCTTACCCAGCAGTATCCGCTCATTTTCGTTATGATAGGCCAGAATCGCATTATTATTTAATACTTTGATAATCTGATACATTTTCAAGAATCCCTTGTTTTTCTTTATATCTTCTTTTTACTGACAAAAAGAAAAGCACAAACATATCCGCCTATCACTGTAGCAGCCAAAAACGTCTCAGCTTCTGACTCTCTTCAAGTGAATATACCGGATAGTTTATGCCTGCTTACCAGTAACACACTATCAATATATTGTTCCTTCTATTTTGTTCTGCTAATAGTAACTATATACTAAAGTGTTCCCCACCGTCAAGCTGTATTTTTTTACTAATATTTCCCTTTGTTTTTGTGCATTTTTTACATTAGCTGCCTTTTACTTATTTTTTTTCAGCTTCTATCTGCTCCGCAAGTTCCGTAAGATAGACCCACCGATCCATTTTTTCTTCCAGGGCGGCTTCTGTATCTTCTTTTTCTTTCATCAGTTCATTGAGCTTTGCCGAATTGGTGGCATTAGCCAGGATTTCCGCATCCAGCTTTTCTATTTTATCCTCCAGTGCTGCAATATCCTGGTCGATAGTTTCATATTCTCTTTGTTCTTTAAAAGAAAATTTCAGCTTTACAGGCCGCTGCCCTTTCCAGTCCCGGCTGCTCTCTTTTTTAGGCTGGGTCTGCTCCGGTTCTTTCTTTCCATAGTCTCTGCTTTTCTTTGCCTCCAGATAATCGGTATAGCCTCCTTCGTACTGGGTCAGATGCCCCTGACCGTCAAATTCAAAGATACGGTCTGCCACATTATCCAGAAAATAGCGGTCATGAGATACGGTAATGACAATCCCCTGAAAGGACAGCAGATAGTCTTCCAGGATGGTCATGGTTGGAATATCCAGGTTATTTCCTGCTTCATCCATGATCAGCACGTTAATTTCCCCTGCCAGTACCCCCAGCAGGTACAGTCTCCTTTTCTCTCCTCCTGAAAGCTTGCCAATAGGGGCGTACTGCATGTCCGGAGTAAAGAGAAAGCGTTCCAGCATCTGAGAAGCACTGATCCTTCCTTCGCCGGTCTTGAAATATTCTCCTATGTCTTTTACATAGTCAATAACTCTCTGAGAAGGGTCCATTTCCTGCTCTTCCTGGGCAAAGTAGCCGATTTTCACAGTCTCTCCCTTTTCTACAGTTCCGGAATCCGCCCCAAGGAGCCCTGCAATAATCTTCATTAAGGTAGACTTTCCGCAGCCATTAGGTCCTATGAATCCTACTCGCTGATTTTTCAGAAAAATATAGCTGAAATCTTCTATCAGTTTCTTTTCACCATAGCTTTTGCTGATATGAGAAAGTTCTAAGGTCTTCTTTCCCATCCGCACAGCCTGGTTCTCCAGTTCCACATTCTGTTCTTTTACCGGTCCTCTTCCCTTTTTTAATTCTTCCAGTCTCTGAAGTCTGGCTCTCTGCTTAGTGCTTCTGGCTCTGCAGCCTCTCTTGGCCCATTCAGTTTCTATACGCAGAATACTCTGACGTTTCCTCTCAGATGCCAGCTCCATCTCTTCTCTCTGGGCCTTCAATTCCAGAAATCCAGAATAGTCTGACTGGTATTCATAAAGACTGCCATGGCTGACTTCCAGGATCTTATTCACCGTCCGGTCCAGGAAGTAACGGTCATGAGTTACCATGAGAAGCGTTTTGTTCATATTTCTCAGGTAATCCTCCAGCCAGGCTGTCATTTCAAAGTCCAGATGGTTAGTTGGCTCATCTAAAAGGAGTACGTCAAATTCCTGGGACAGAGTCCTGGCCATAGCCGCCTTTCTTTTCTGTCCTCCGGAAAGAGCTGACAAAGGAATGTCCAGATCCGTAAGTCCCAGTATATTCAGATAGCTCTGTACCTGCCAGTCTGTCTGAGGATCCCCTTTCAAAGCATAAGACTCCAATGTCCCCTCTCCAGGGAATTCCGGATTCTGAGGCAGATACAGGATCTTCAGACCGTTCTGGTATATCACCTCTCCCGTATCCGGCTCCTCTTCTCCGGCAATGATCTTTAATAAAGTAGACTTTCCTGTACCATTGATCCCTATAATGCCGATCTTATCCCCCTGCTGGATTCCCAGAGAAGCGTCATGAAAAATCACTTTATCTCCAAATATCTTATCAATATGTTCTATGTTAATAATGTTCATCGAATATTCTCCTTTGCAGAGCAAAGCTGCCCGATAGAAAATATCATATCGGATTTTCTCTTTTCCGTCTACTTTATTTTTCATTTTTTTTTGCAAAGTATATTGACATTCTCTTTTGTGCATGCTATTGTATAACCAATGACACAGTGTCAGAATTTATACTGTGCCAGGAAACTGTTGTAGGTTTTAAACGGGAAAGCGGATAATTCATTTATTATTCGCTATATTTTAAAACCAAGCTTTAGCACTCGTTTAAACAGACTGCTGATAAAAGGAGGATTTCTTATGATTGTAAGACCTGTTCATAATATACTTTTACTTCCCGATGTTTCCTACTATTTCAAGAAGGATTTTTTCAACGGCTGGTGTACAGAACCTATGAAAAAAGATGACGATGTGCTCTTTATGCTGCTGAAAGACGACAAATCCGGGAATGAGCTGACCGCCGGGGATTTCTATCCCATTGGCATTTCTGCCCGGGTAGAAGGGATCGACGATTCGGAAAATGTGCAGATCCGCACACTGGAGCGGGTGGATATCTCCGATATTGAAGTTGCAGATAATCATATCACAGCTACCGCTTCTATCCGGGGAGAAATCAGCGATATCTCTGACGAGGAAGAGGCGGAACTTTTTTCAAAACTCCGGGGAGCTCTTCTGAAATTTGTCCAGGGATATCAGTGGGGCGTCTGGGCCAGAAGTTATATCCTGCAGAGGAAAAATCTTCACGATCTGGCCTGCTCTCTCACAGATTATCTGAATCTCAATACAGAAGAAAAATATAAGATCCTGGCAGCAGATTCCAGGAAGGAAAGGGATGGCCTCATTGAGAATGCCATCTATGAATTTATAGAAATGTCCAAGGTTTCCCAGGAAGCCTCTTCCGCTCAGAAGGATGACCAGGAACAGCTTTACCGGGAGGCGGCTATCAAAAAACAGATTGAATATCTCCAGCGGGAACTGGACGATATGCATCCGGAAAATGTCTCTGATGTACGGAAATTTGAAAAAAAGATCGCCCGTTCCGGCATGAACAAAGAAGCAAAGCAGGAAGCAGAAAAAGTTCTAAACCGTATGAAGCAGGAAGGCAAGGAAAGCCATGAATACGGCCTGCTCTATGATTATCTGGATTTTGTCACCAGCCTTTCCTGGAAGACTCCGAAAATGCCCTCTATTGACCTGAAAGAAGCTGAGGCCATCCTGGATGAAGACCACTATGGACTGAAGAAAGTCAAAGAGAGGATCATCCAGCAGCTTGCAGTAATGGCCCTGAATAAAAAACAGTCCGGTTCTATCCTGCTTTTTGTAGGAGCTCCCGGCACCGGAAAAACCAGTATCGGCCAGAGTATCGCCAAGGCTCTGGGACGAAAATATGTCCGGATCAGTCTGGGAGGCGTCCGGGATGAAGCAGAAATCCGGGGACACCGGCGTACTTATGTAGGGGCTATGCCCGGACGTATCATGGAAGGCATGAAGCGCAGCGGAGCTTCAAATCCTGTTATGGTCCTGGATGAGGTGGATAAACTGGCCAGAGACTACAGCGGCGATCCTGCCAGTGCTCTTCTGGAAGTTCTGGATCCGGAACAGAACAACAGCTTTACCGATCATTACATGAACGTTCCTTATGATCTGTCCAATGTTCTGTTTGTCTGCACCGCCAATACCACAGACACCATTCCAGAGCCTCTGCTGAACCGTATGGAAGTGATTTCCTTCCCAGGCTACACATCTCTGGAAAAATTCCAGATCGCCAAACGCCATCTTCTGCCAAAGGCCCTGGAAACTATGGGTATTAAAGAAGAAAATCTGGAGGTCACCGACAGCGCTCTGCACAAAATGATCGAAGAATATACCGGTGAAGCAGGAGTCCGGAGTCTGAAAAAACTCATTGACATCCTGTGTCGGAACGCTGCTGTAAAGCTGGTGAAGAAAGAACAGGAAACTTTAACGGTTACTAAAGAAAACCTGCCGGAATACCTGGGACATCAGCGTATGCGTCATGAGACCCGTCTGGAGGAAAAAGAGCCGGGTGTAGTTACAGGCCTTGCCTGGACCACCGCAGGCGGCGAGATCCTCTTTATCGAAAGCAAGCTGATGGAAGGAAAAGGAAATCTCCTCATCACCGGACAGCTTGGAGATGTAATGAAAGAGTCTGTCCAGATTGCCCTGACTCTGGTAAAATCTCTGTTTCCCAAAGAAACAGAGAGCCTGGAGAAACGGGATCTTCACATTCACGTTCCTGCGGGAGCTGTGCCGAAAGACGGACCATCTGCAGGTATTACTCTGGTAACCGCCCTGGCCTCTCTGGTAACAGGAAAGGCTGTGGGAACAGAATATGCCATGACCGGTGAGGTTTCTCTCCGTGGCGGTGTCATGCCTATCGGAGGACTTCCTGAAAAACTCATGGCTGCCCAGAGAGCCGGTATCCAGAAGGTATTTATCCCTTATGACAATATTGAGGATCTGGAAGATGTGGCTGAGGAAGTCAAAGAAAAACTGGAGATCATCCCGGTAAAGAAAGTTACCGATGTGTTAGACCAGGTACTGAAAGATTAAAGACTGCCTGAGCTAAAAAAAGCTGCCAGTATATCCTTTTGCAAACAACTGCGCCAAATCCCTTGTCTGCTTTCCCGATTGCACGGGGCAAAAAGCATTCTGCGGGATTGGCCCAGTTATTTGGCAAAGGGTATACTGGCAGCTTTTCCTGTATTCCTGACAATAAGAATTGGGTTTTTTACAGCAAGTCTGAGGTAAGGATATAAAGAGCCTGATAAAGAGCGTCAGTAAAATCCGGCATCCGGTAATCCGGATTTACCTCCTGCATGGCCTTTACCTGCTTCTCGCAAAGGCTGGTCATGGAATAGATCCCCTGGACTAAAGACAGGAGGAGAAAGATAAAATTCTGGATCTTCTCCCTGGGTGCTTTGGGAAAATACCGGGTAAGCACTTCTTCCATGGTCTCCTGGAAAGGATGTATGGCATGCTTAAAAGCCGTCAGCTTTTCCAGAGAGCAGTTCTTCTCTATGGTGATATAATGGACTGCCATCAGTTTCAGCAGCCTGGGATGAAGAGCCGCCGTCCCGGCAATATTCCTGCAGTAGGCTTCCCGTCCCGGCTGTTCCTCCCGGTCCATAGCCTCCCTGATGTCTTCTGTCCAGGAAAGATAATCTTTCTCCAGGATATCCAGAAAGATCTCGTCTTTTGTCTGATAATAGTTGTATATATTAGAACGGCAGATGGAGGTGGATTTCGCAATTTCTTTAATGCTGATATCCTCGTATTCCATAGTCTCATACAGCTCCTCACAGGCCCGTATGATCTCCTGCTGCCGGGCTGCCGCCAGGGATTCTTTTTTCACCTTTTGACACTTCATAAAAAACATGCCTCCTTAGAATTCAAGGCTAGTATACCACGAAGTATACGCTATGGCAAAGCCTTGAATTTTTTGCCTGCAGATTGTATCATAGGAAGAGAATAATAGGAGGTTTTTTGACATGAAATACGACTTTACCACAATCATGGACCGGAAAGGCAAAGACGCCATAGCTTTAGATGTAGAAACTGCTCTGGAAGGCGGTATGCTGGGAGTAGAAAATGTTGAAATCAAAAAAGGCTTTTCTGTGATCCCCATGTGGGTGGCAGACATGAATTTTCCTACGGTTCCCACCGTACAGGAAGCCCTGATCCAGAGGGCGGAACATCCGGCTTTCGGCTATTTTTCTCCCTCTCAGGAATATTATGACTCCATTATCCGGTGGCAGCAGACCAGAAATGGGGTCACCGGTCTTACCAGTGAATGTATCGGTTATGAAAACGGGGTTCTGGGCGGAGTAGTCTCTGCTCTGAACGTATTCTGTTCCAAAGGAGACAAGGTACTCCTTCACTCTCCCACCTACATAGGTTTTACCGGCAGTCTGAAAAATAACGGCTACGATATGGTCTTGAGTCCTTTAAAACGTGATGAAAAAGGCATCTGGCGTATGGATTTTGAAGATATGGAGGAGAAACTGGCTACAGAAAACATCCATGCCGCTGTTTTCTGTTCTCCCCACAATCCCTGCGGACGGGTGTGGGAACGCTGGGAACTGGAAAAAGCCATGGCCCTTTTCCAGAAATATGATGTCTATGTGGTTTCTGACGAGATCTGGTCTGACCTGATCCTGGATGGACACAAACATATTCCCACCCAATCCGTCAGCCAGGACGCAAAGATGCGCACCGCCGCATTCTACGCTCCCAGCAAAACCTTTAATCTGGCGGGCCTTGTGGGAAGCTATCATATTGTTTATAACAAATGGATCCGTGACCGTATGGAGAAAGAATCCTCTCTTTCCCACTACAACAGCATGAATGTGCTGAGCATGCATGCCCTGATCGGCGCCTACAAGCCGGAAGGCTATGAATGGGTGGATCAGCTCTGCCAGGTACTGACAGACAATGTAAACTATGCTTATGACTATATCACCACCCATTTTTCCGGTGTAGAACTGTCCAGACCGGAAGGAACCTATATGCTCTTCCTGGACTGCACCAGATGGTGCCAGGAACATGGAAAGACCCTGGATGAGCTGGAAGCCGCCGGGATCCAGGTGGGTGTTATCTGGCAGGACGGCAGACCTTTCCACGGTCCCTGCTCTATCCGTATGAATCTGGCCCTGCCCCACAGCCTTGTTAAAGAGGCTATGGAACGGCTGGATAAATATGTATTTAACGCCTGAATACAGTTATTTTACTTTCTTCAGCATTTTCTCATGTGCAAATATCATGAGCACCAGGATCAGCAGCAGATACAGCGGCAGAAGAGCAGCGCTGATATGATTGGCGATCACCCCGGGTTCCAAATCTTCTGGTAAGCCGATCACTCTGCAGACTGGAAATAATCGTACCGGCTGCAATGATCATAGAAATTCCCTCGGCAAAGGAAACAGGTACCGAGAGTTCCTGATACATGGTGGGCCACGCAGAGCCTAATAGTGCATCCGGAAGTCCCAGGCTGATAAAAGCCAGATAAATAATCGCTAACAATA
>ERZ1643250.1207-NODE-1207-length-23072-cov-11.958943_pt1 | contig 23072 bp, 18 predicted proteins | sample MGYA00579262_ERZ1643250 | MGnify/ENA primary metagenome ERZ1643250 (study PRJEB29033, sample SAMEA4952265) | chicken gut metagenome | biome: Broiler Chicken; feature: Gastrointestinal Tract; material: Caecum | place: Ireland | collected 2018 | study: Broiler... | reverse complement strand
GAATATTCGGATGCATCCGGTATGCTGCTGCTTGATGTGGAGCATAAGTGCTGGTCAAAGGAAATGATGGAAATCTGCGGCATTACGGAAGAGCAGCTCCCGAAGCTGTATGAGAGCTGGGAACCGGTGGGATGCCTGAAAGCGGAGATAGCAGAAGAACTGGGCTTGCCCACGGACGTAAAGGTGATCGCGGGAGCAGGAGACAACGCAGCCGCTGCTGTCGGCACTGCAACAGTAGGCGACGGTGGATGTAATATTTCACTCGGAACATCGGGGACGCTTTTTATCTCCAGCGAAAAGTTCGGAGTGGATGAGAATAATGCACTCCATTCATTTGCCCATGCAGATGGTAATTATCACCTCATGGGATGTATGCTCAGTGCGGCGTCCTGTAATAAATGGTGGATGGATGAGATCCTGAAGACGACAGATTATAGTGGAGAGCAGTCGGGGATCACAAGGCTTGGTGAAAACCATGTCTTCTATCTGCCTTATCTGATGGGCGAGCGTTCCCCGCATAATGATCCGGATGCAAGAGCCGCATTTATCGGCATGAGCATGGACACAAGCCGTGAGGATATGACGCTTGCTGTACTTGAGGGAGTGGCATTCGGTCTGAGAGATTCACTTGAAGTGGCACGGAGCATTGGTGTAGATCCGCAGAGGACAAAGATCTGCGGCGGCGGAGCGAAGAGCCCGCTGTGGCGGAAGATCATCGCTAATGTGATGAATATGAAAGTGGACATCATCGAGAGTGAAGAAGGACCGGGATACGGCGCGGCAATCCTTGCCGCAGTCGGATGCGGTGTGTATCCCTCGGTGGAAGAAGCTGCGAAGAAGCTGGTAAAAGTCGTGAAAACAGAAGAACCGGATGAAGAGCTGGTACAGAAGTATGAAGAAAAGTACCAGAAGTTCAGAAAATTTTATCCGGCTCTGAAAGGGATGTTTTAAAGATCGGGCCGGACGTCATGGCATTGAGTGTGCCTGCGGCAGTTCCTGTGTGAAAGATGAATTTGCGGGAACCGTTTTTGAAATATTGCCTATAATATATTTAACAAGGAAGAAAAATAGCGCTGCACTGACCGGGTGAGGCGCTATTTTTCATGCTTTGGTGATACTAACGAAACACTATCAAAAAATGCATGAGTACGGCGGTCGAGGTCATACTCATGCATAAAATTAAATCTTTTCAAGTTCTTGTCTTAATTGTTCTGTGGTTATGAGGGAATAGATTCTTTCGTTGATGTCCTGCGCCTCGTCGTGGTAGATCAGTATAGTGTCAACAAAAGGCTCGTCCTTGTGATCCCAGAGCTTTTGGCGCTCTTCTGCTGTGAAGGGAACACCGCTCTCGGTGTCATCCTCGTTCCCGATCCGGACGAACTCGGCGCAGTTCTTGGCCACAATATCAAACTGCAGTGCATACCGATACATCTAATTGAACAGCGTCTTGATATGCTCCAGCATGGAGCGAGACAGATCTTCTCTGTCGAGAATCTGCTGCAGATCAAGAGCCGAGATATCCGGCATGATTCGATTGTGGAGCTGATCACAGTGTTTAAATGCAGCCAGTGCGCAATACTGGGAACTGCTCTTCTTGCCGGACAGCTTCACAATGGTCCCTGTACCGTTCCTGCGATTTTTCCCCGGGCATGTTGTCAGTGTCATTTTATTATCTCCTTTCATCTGCCGGGGCGGGCGTGGATCAATGGGAGATATTATTTGACACATGTTGAAATATTGACTATAATATAGTTAACAAGACAGTCGGAAGGTGACTGCACCTCACCCGCTCCGGCGCAACCAAAAACTATAAAAGATAGTCGTCAGCTTTGCAAGGGCAGGACGGCTATTTTTTATGTGTATAATTCAGAATGGCTATAATCAGAAGCGCGATGCTCACGATCAGGCTGAGTTCTTCATATGTACTCATAATTACCACCCCTTCCAACAAGACTCGGAGCGGGCGGGAGCACGTCCCCCGGCTGCCTTGGTAAGTATATTATTATCAATGTGCGGTTTTCGTCATTATTGACGAAAAAGGTTTTGCTCAATTCTGAGCAGATAGGGAGAGGCAACTATCTACAGGGCAGCCCCACAGATGTATGCGCTTCAGAGGATATTTTGAAGAATACCTTTCAGCCGCTCCAATCCATCACGTAGGAGTGAGCAGGTTCCAGACAACATGGACAAGTGAAGTTGAAAGAGAAGCCCTCAGGCGGGCTTATAATGCGAATCGCCACAGAGACAATTCCCTAAAAACAAGGAGATCCCTTTGACCTTTAGGATCGGGGAGCTGCTACGCACCTTTTGGGTCAAAAGAAATGCGGGAAGGGCACACCCGCCAAATATCTTTCTGTTTAATGGATTATATGAATTAATAAAATCATAAGATTTTCATTCTCCCCTCTTAAAAAATCAATTTTATCATGTATACTATAAATGGAATCTTTCCACTGTTATTTCAGCCGGAGAGAGATCCGGAGTGTTTAAGAGAGACGAAGGGGTGATCATAATGTACAACATACTTGTGTGTGACGATGACAGAGAAATCGTGGAAGCAATCGAGATATATCTGTCCCAGGAGGGATACAACATTCTGAAAGCGTATGACGGGATCGAGGCGCTCAATATTCTTGAAAAGGAGAAGATCAATCTTCTTATCATCGATGTGATGATGCCGCGTCTGGACGGGATCCGCGCGACGCTTAAGATACGTGAGAAGAACAGTATCCCGATCATCATCCTTTCGGCGAAGTCCGAGGATGCAGATAAGATACTGGGGCTCAATGTGGGGGCGGACGATTATGTGACAAAGCCGTTCAGCCCGCTGGAGCTTGTGGCACGAGTGAAATCCCAGCTCAGACGGTACAACCAGCTTGGCGGTTCAGGACAGGGTGAGCGGGAAACGGTATATGAAGTCGGCGGCCTGAAGATCAATGATGATTTGAAAGAGGTGACGGTGGACGGGGAACCGGTGAAACTTACCCCGATCGAATACAATATTCTGCTTCTTCTCATGAAGAATCAGGGCAGGGTATTTTCCATCAGCCAGATTTATGAATCGATCTGGAATGAAGAGGCGATTGGAGCGGATAATACGGTTGCCGTGCATATCCGTCATATAAGAGAGAAGATCGAGATCAACCCGAAAGATCCCAGGTATCTGAAAGTGGTGTGGGGCGTCGGTTATAAGATTGAGAAAGGAATGTAGGAAAATATATGAAGCAATGGTATAGAAGGACCCTGACGAAAGTGATCGTCCTCCTGGCCGGCATTATAAGCGGTGCGGCATTTGTCACCTCTCTGGGAGTAGCTTCCACATATGCAGGGACGATCGATCCGTCACAGATCCTGAGTCTGGTAAATGAACCATATGAGGAATCTCCGGATTTCAATTCGGCGGTAGAGGGTGCCATGTTTGAAACCTTCGGAATGTTCAGGGTGAAAGACGTGATGGAGACGGATGGCGCGTATGATCCGAATAAGGAAATTGACATTATGTCCTACTCTGATTCCGGGCAGGTCAGAAATACGGGGAATGCAAAGCTGGTATACAGACTGGAAGACCTGATCCGGTGGAGTGAGGAGTATAACTCATCCGGCGAAGATCTGTATGATGAAAATGTCATTGTGTGCCGGGATAAAGACGAAAGCTATTATTACTATTATTTTGATGACTTTCTTGCGCTTTTTGAAAGCGGGCAGCTTACTGCCAGATTCGATGACGAATACCATACGCAGGCAGAATTTTTAAATGATCTTTCTAATCAAAATGCAGAAGGCGGCTATAATGGCAGCCTGAAGATCACGGATTCCGATGGAAATGAGGTCTATACGGACTGCTGGAATTTCGGTTCGGCCCTCAGAGAGGAGTATGCGCCTGCGGGCGGGGGAGATATTCTCTCGATCGTGAACAATACACCGGAGTTAAACGGAAATCTGTCGGAAATCTATGATCATCTGGCCTTTGTCCTGAGCGGGTTATATGATGACTATACAATTTATCAGTCAGGATGGGAATATCTGGAAGAAGGAAATACCAATTTTACTTATCTCTATGTTGACCGTGAAAAAAAACAGGTCTTGACGAATAAGACGGAATATGCAGACTATTCGGATGCAGGAGCGCATATCAGGGAAATGAAGTCAGGTGACTCTGTAAAATATATGATCGTCAATCCCAGGCTGAAAGATTTTGAGACAAATATGAATCTGACCGCATCCGGAGAATGGGATATGGTAAGGTCTTACGAATCCAGCCGTGATTCTGAGAATATCCTGGCCGTCTCAGTAGATACCTCGTATCCGATACAGGATCAGTTTTATGAGGGGAGTGCAAACTATAATCAGAATATCCCGTTTTTGAGATGGGCGCTGTTCCTGTTTATAGCAGGCGGTATACTCTTCCTTGTATCAGCTGTGTGGCTGGCTGTAACTGCAGGGAAAAGGCCGGGGGACGAAGAACTCCATCTGACAGTATTTGACCATTGGAAGACGGAGATCTCGGCTGCGCTCGTGATCGGTCTGTGGGTGTTTGTCACATGCACTGTCATCGCAGCAGGCGCCACATTTGGCAGTTTCTTTGATGTATCTACAGCGGTAGAATATTATGGCACGGACACGATCCCGGTCGTTTATTCGACATTATTTACGACTGCTATCAATATGGCAGATCTTGCTGGGCTGTTTTTCTACGGGCTGTTTACGTTCCTCTGCTTTTTTGCCGGATATGTGAGTCTTGTCCGAAGGATCAAGGCAAAGATCCTCTGGAAAGGAAGCCTGCTTTATACGTTGATATCAGGGACTGGACAGGTATGGAGTTCCCGGTCGATTACCTTGCGGGGTGCAGCAACGATATTGGGGTTCATGTTCATCCAGTGGCTGGCGATCCTGTTCCGGGATACTCCGTTTATACTGCTGGCATTTGTGGCAGATCTGGCAGCTGTATGGATAGTGATGTGCGGAGCAGTCGCCAAGAGCAGGATCAGGAAAGGGATTGAAGAGATTTCGGGCGGCAATCTGGAATATCGCATTGACCTGAAATGGCTGCGCGGGGAAGAAAGGGATATTGCGGAGAAGATCAACAATATCGGAAGCGGCCTCAACAAGGCTGTTGACGAGGCAATGAGAAATGAGCGCCTTAAAACAGATCTGATCACGAATGTATCCCACGATATCAAAACACCGCTTACTTCGATCATCAACTATGTGGATATCCTGAAACGATCGAACATTGCCGATGAAAAGATCCGGGGATATCTTGATATTCTTGAATCAAAAGCCCAAAGGCTTAAGACCCTGACAGAGGATGTAGTGGAGGCATCAAAAGTAAGCAGTGGAAATATCACACTGGAATGTATGGATATGGATCTTCGGGAGCTTGTGCAGCAGACGGAGGGCGAGATGGCAGAGAAATTTGCGGCCCGCAATCTGACTATGGTACTTAACATTCCGGAAGAGCCGGCGGTCATCCATGTGGACGGAAGGCGGATGTGGCGTGTCCTGGAGAATGTTTTCGGAAATGCGGCGAAATATGCGATGCCGGGCACGAGGGTCTACGCGGATATTATTCTTACAGAAGATAAGGTGAATTTTTCGTTGAAGAATGTATCCGAGCAGCAGCTCAATATCTCGGCTGACGAATTGACCGAGCGGTTTATCCGGGGAGATATTTCAAGGAGCACGGAGGGCAGCGGGCTGGGCCTGTCAATAGCCAAGAGCCTTACAGTAATGCAGGGGGGAGAGTTTGAATTGTATCTGGACGGAGATCTGTTCAGAGTGAATATACAATTTGAAAGAGTCCGCAGCAGGACAGCATAAGAATTCAAAAAAGAAACGTCCGGGAAACCGGGCGTTTCTTGCTGTGGCAGTTGCAAAAGTTCATTTCAGGTGATACGATGGAATCAGCTTATCTGACCTGTCGAAAAAGGTCGGATCTCGTAAGAGAAACGGATGATTTGTGAGGTGAATTGAGATGAACAAGGGGGAAGGACAGAGAGGAAAAAGGCCGGTAAGCCGAGCAGAAAGGATGCGGCGCAAACGGGAACGGCTGAAAAGGAGAAGACGGATAGCCATTGCTATATTATGTGGAATGGTATTGCTGTTGATATTGATCATCGTGGGAATCGTTGCTCTGGTAAGACATTTTGCAGGAGGCAGTGATACCGGTGACAAGAATCAGGGACAGGCATCTGACCTGACGATAGAACAGCAGGGAGAAGAAGAGCAGCAGACGGAAACAGAGACAGAGACAGAGCCTATCTCTATTACGATCAGTGCAGCAGGGGACTGTACGCTTGGAACAGACGAATATTTTGATCCGAGTACAAGCCTGAACGCTTACTATGACAGCAATGGTGCTGCCTATTTCTTCCAGAACGTCAAATCAATTTTCGAGGCGGACGATCTGACGATTGTCAATATGGAGGGAACTTTGACCGAAGAGACGTCGCGTCAGGACAAAACATATGCGTTCAAAGGACCTGCCGAGTACACTCAGATTCTGACGGAAGGAGATGTGGAAGCGGCAAACCTTGCCAATAACCACAGTCATGATTACGGAGACCAGAGTTATACGGATACGATCGCGGCGCTGGATGCGGCCGGTATCACGAACTTCGGTTACGACAGGACGGCCGTAATGGATGTGAACGGCGTGAAGGTCGGGCTGGTCGGCACCTACGAGCTGGCAGACGGCATGGGCTGTGAAGAGGGGATGATCGCAAATATCAAGGCAGTGGAAGAGCAGGGCGCCCAGATTGTCATTGTAAGTTTCCACTGGGGACTTGAGAAAGAAAATTATCCCACAGAAAATCAGGTGAACCTTGCGCACTCCGCGATCGACAACGGCGCTGACCTTGTGCTCGGACATCACCCGCATGTGCTCGAAGGGATAGAAGTCTATAATGGTAAGAATATTGTGTACAGTCTTGGTAACTTCTGCTTCGGAGGAAACAGCAACCCGTCGGATAAGGACACGATGATCTTCCAGCAGACATTTACAGTGCAGAATGGTGAACTTGTGGAGGATAATGTGACAAACATCATTCCGTGTTCTGTATCTTCAGAATCCGGATATAATAACTATCAGCCGACTCCTCTCCAGGGAGACGAGGCTGAACGGGTGAGAGGCAGGATTGAAGAATACAGCAGCGGATTCTGAAAGAAATTTCTTGAAATCACAGTAATTCTGTGCTACGATACCACATGTATGGAAAGCAGATATATGGTACGTTCTCCATGCAAATATTTTACGCGGCGTCAAGCTGCATTATTGATTGAGTTAGAAGCTCAAATTTTATAAGTTGGTTACTTTATAACCCTGGTGTGCATGTACGCATACGCAACTTGTGAAACGGTCAATAAGAGTAGTAAAAGTAAAAATATTTGCTATATAGACTCTACGTCCAATATCTGTTATATCTGTAAATCAGACGAGCTCTCCCCGCGCGGGAAGGGCGCGGACATAACGCGATATCACACAGGCTGGGTGCAAAGTGCATCCGGCCTTTTCTATGTGCGATACGCCCGGAGGGCGACCGCCGTGCTTGCACGAGCGGGCATCCGACGGGCAACGGTCATCGAGCGGCTGTGCCGCGAGATGAGCGAGGTATCGCGGTGAGCGGATGGGGAGATAAAATCTCCCCTATCCGATTCCGGATGCACACGCCGCAATCATACATGGCGGAGGTTTAAGATGGAGAGATCATTACAGAAGAGAGCGCCGATCTACGAGGCGCTGGAACGTTTCCGGCGGAACAGGGTCGTGCCTTTTGACGTGCCGGGGCATAAACACGGCAGGGGAAATCCGGAGCTTGTGGAGCTTCTAGGAGAGCGATGTGTCAGCATCGACGTGAATTCCATGAAGCCCCTCGATAATCTGTGTCATCCGGTATCCGTGATCAAGGAGGCGGAAGAGCTGGCGGCAGATGCGTTCGGCGCGGAACATGCATTTCTTATGGTTGGAGGAACAACGTCGGCGGTCCAGACTATGATCCTGTCCTGCTGTAAGAAAGGAGACAAGATCATCCTGCCGCGCAACGTACACAGAAGCGCGATCAATGCCATGGTACTCTGCGGGGCCAAGCCGATCTATGTGAATCCGGATGTGGACCAGAGACTGGGGATATCTCTGGGCATGAAGCGTGCCGATGTGGAGCGCGCAATTGAGGAGAATCCGGATGCCGTTGCAGTGTTTGTCAACAATCCGACCTACTACGGGGTCTGTTCTGATTTAAAAGCAATTGTGAAAATGGCGCATGAAAAAGGTATGAAAGTCCTTGCGGATGAGGCGCACGGGACACATTTTTATTTCGGAAATAATCTTCCTGTTTCGGCGATGGAGGCGGGCGCAGATATTGCCTCAGTGAGTATGCACAAGTCCGGCGGAAGTCTGACGCAGAGTTCCTTCCTGCTGACCGGAAAAGGAATGCATCCGGGATATATCCGTCAGATCATCAATCTGACACAGACGACCAGCGGCTCCTATCTGCTGCTGTCCAGTCTGGATATCTCGAGGAGAAACCTTGCCCTGCGGGGAGAGGAATCCTTTAAAATGGTAACGGAACTGGCGGAATACGCAAGAAAGGAGATCAATCAGATCGGAGATTACTACGCGTTTGGCCGGGAGATGGTAAACGGCGACAGTATCTTTGATTTCGATCCGACCAAACTGTCCATCCATACACTGGATATCGGCCTTGCAGGGATCGAGGTGTATGACATTCTCCGGGATGAGTATGACATTCAGATCGAGTTCGGGGATCTGGGCAATATTCTCGCCTATCTGTCCATCGGCGACAGAAAGCGCGAAGTAGAGCGGCTGGTGACTGCTCTTGCGGACCTGAAGAGGAGATATAAGAAGGACAAGACAGGAATGCTCACTCAGGAGTATATCGCTCCGAAGGTGGTCATGACGCCGCAGGATTCATTCTATGCGGAGAAAGAGTCTCTGCCGCTTGAGGAAACAAAAGGCAGGATCTGTTCCGAGTTCGTCATGTGCTATCCGCCGGGGATACCGGTGCTTGCTCCGGGCGAGGAGATCACGGATGAGATCATCGATTATATCGTCTATGCGAAAGAAAAAGGTTGCTCTATGACCGGACCGGAGGATGAGCGGATCGAACGGCTGAACGTGCTGACGGAAAGATAGAGAAGCAAAATATGGCTGCAGTGAAATCATACATTTGTGAAAAGGAGTGAGAAATCGTATGGAAATGTGGTTTTCCGATATACATACGGACGGCGTGAAGCTGTCCATCCGCATTGAAGAGCAGCTCTTCAGTGCGCAGAGCGAGGTGCAGAGGATCGATGTCCTTGAGTCGAAAGATTTCGGAAAGATCCTGGTAGTGGACGGAGATCTGATGCTGACGGAGCGGGATGAATTTATCTACCATGAGATGATCACCCATGTGCCGATGGCAGTACATCCGGATGTGAGACAGGTGCTCGTTGTGGGCGGAGGCGACGGCGGTGTCGTGCGGGAACTGATCAAGTATGACACCATCGAGGTGATCGACGTGGTGGAGCCGGATCCCCTGCTCGTGGAGGTCTGCCGGAAATATATCCCGGAGATCGCCAACAGTCTGACAGACGAGAGGGTCAACATCTTTCATGAAGACGGCCTGCGATTTATCCGCTCCAAAGGTGATGCGTATGATCTGATCATCATCGATTCTCCCAATCCGTTCGGAGCAGGGGAGGGGCTGTTCACAAAGGAATTTTACGGAAACTGTTATAATGCGCTCCATGAGGACGGCATCATGATCAACCAGAATGAGAGCCCGTTTTACACAGAAGAGGCATTTCAGTGTCAGCGGATGCACAAGAGAATCCTTGAGACATTTCCGATCTGCCGTGTGTATCAGGCGCATATCCCGTCCTATCCGTCAGGACACTGGCTGTTCGGGTTCGCCTCGAAGAAGTATCATCCACTGGATGATCTGGATAAAGTGGGCTGGAAGCTGAAGGGAATACACACGAAATATTATGAGCCGCGGCTTCATGCCGGAGTCTTTGCACTGCCTGCCTATGTGGAAGCGCTGTTGGAGGATGTAGAGAGATGATGTGGAAGAATACAGTGAATTTTATCGGCTGTGATGCTGAATATGAGGAGGCACGGATCGTGATCTTTGGCGTGCCCTTTGACTCGACGACGTCGTTTCGTCCCGGCACGCGGTTCGCCGGTCAGGCGGTACGGAACGATTCGTACGGACTGGAGATCTACAGTCCGTACCAGGATAAAGAGCTGCCTGAAAATGTCGTATACGACTGCGGTGATCTGGAACTGGCGATCGGAAGCTCTGAGAAAGTACTGGAGCAGATCAGGGAATGTGCGGATGATATCCTGAACGACGGGAAGCTGCCGTTTATGATCGGCGGAGAGCATCTGGTCACACTGGGATGTGTGCGCGCAGCGGCAGAGAGATATCCTGATATGCACATCATCCATTTTGATGCGCATACGGATCTGAGACGGGACTATCTGGGGGTAGAACTCTCCCATGCATGCGTGATCCGCAGGTGTTGGGAAGTGTTAGGGCAGAATGGAAGAAATGCGGACGGGCGGATCCACCAGTTCGGTATCCGTTCCGGCGAGAAAGAAGAATTCGACTGGGCGAGAGCGAGACATACGGATTTCCATCCGTTTACACTGAGCGGACTGGATGAAGTTCTGGAACAGATCGGGGATGCGCCGGTGTATTTCACGGTCGATCTGGATGTGATGGATCCGTCGGTATTTCCGGGGACGGGTACGCCGGAGCCGGGAGGAGTTGATTTTCTCACCGCTATGCAAGGTGTGACAAAAGTATGCGAACGTGTGAATCTGATCGGATGTGATGTAAACGAGCTGTGTCCGCCCTGTGATCCGACGGGGGCATCCACGGCTGTGGCGTGTAAAATCATCCGGGAGATGCTCATTGCGTTGACGAACCGCAAATGATGATAAATGAAGATAACAGGTGAAAAGAAAGGAGATCTATATCATGGGAAAAGTAATGGTGATTGGCTGCGGAGGAGTAGCCAGCGTAGCAATTCATAAAATCTGTCAGAACAGCGAGGTGTTCTCTGAACTGTGCATCGCCAGCAGGACGGTGTCGAAATGCGACGCGCTGAAAGAGAAACTGCAGGGTACAACAAAGACAAAGATTACAACCGCACAGGTGGATGCGGATAATGTGGAGGAACTGACAGCTCTGATAAAAAAGGAACAGCCGGAGGTGGTCCTCAATCTGGCGCTGCCGTATCAGGATCTGACGATCATGGATGCGTGTCTGGCGGCAGGTGTGCACTATATCGATACGGCAAACTATGAGCCGGAAGACACGGCGAAATTCGAGTATAAATGGCAGTGGGATTACCGGGAGAGATTTGAGAAGGCCGGACTTACCGCTCTTCTTGGGAGTGGATTTGATCCCGGTGTCACAAGCGTGTTCTCAGCATATGCGCTGAAACATTATTTTGACGAAATAAACTATATTGATATCTTAGACTGCAATGCAGGCGATCACGGGTATCCGTTTGCCACGAATTTTAACCCGGAGATCAACATCCGCGAGGTGTCCGCGAAAGGCTCCTACTGGGAGGATGGTCACTGGGTAGAGACAGAGCCCATGGAGATCAAGCGTGTGTATAATTTCCCGGAAATCGGAGAAAAAGATATGTATCTGCTCCATCACGAGGAGATCGAGTCTCTGGCTCTCAACATTCCGGGGATCAAGAGGATCCGTTTCTTCATGACGTTCGGGGAGAGTTATCTGACACACCTGCGCTGTCTGGAAGATGTGGGCATGACATCCATCGAGCCGATCATGTATGAGGGGAAAGAGATCGTGCCGCTCCAGTTTTTGAAGGCAGTACTGCCGGATCCGTCATCTCTGGGCCCGAGGACAAAAGGAAAGACGAATATCGGATGTATCTTTATCGGTAAGAAGGACGGACAGGAAAAGAAACTCTATATCTATAATACATGCGATCATCAGGAGTGTTATAAGGAAGTAGGATCACAGGCTGTTGCCTATACGACAGGTGTGCCGGCGATGATCGGCGCTATGATGGTGATGACCGGTACATGGAAGAAACCGGGCGTATACAATATGGAAGAGTTCGATCCGGATCCGTTTATGGATGCCCTGAATAAATGGGGGCTGCCGTGGAAGATCAGTGAAGATCCGGAGCTGGTGGAGTAAAAGCCTGAAACAGACCATACAGAAAAGGTATAAAGCAGGAGGTATATGGGCAGGAAATGAAAAAAAACGAACTTAGAACACCCTGCTATGTAGTGCAGGAGAAAAAGTTACGGGAGAACCTTGAAATTTTAAGAGAGGTCCGTGAGGAGACAGGATGCCATATCCTGCTGGCGCAGAAAGCATTTTCCATGTACCATGTATACCCTCTGATCGGAGAATATCTGGATGGCGCGACGGCGAGCGGACTTCATGAGGCAAGATTGGGATATGAGGAGATGGGAAAAGAAAACCACATCTTCTCACCTGCGTATAAAGAAGAGGAGATACAGGAGATTCTGAGGCTGTGCGATCATATTGTGTTCAATTCCCCGGCCCAGTTCCGGAAGTATAAGGATCAGGTCAGGGCATGCGGATGCGGGAATGACGGTCAGGGCATCTTTGTGGCTGCAGGAGATATGTATGGCGAGTGCATTGGCAGCAGGAGCATGGGGCTTCGGATCAATCCGGAGTGCTCCACACAGGAAGGGCACGCGATCTATGATCCCTGCGCTCCGTTTTCAAGACTGGGAACGACTCTGGAGCAGATGCAGGCAGAGCTGACAGAAGAGGAAATCAGTGAACTGGACGGACTTCATTTTCATACGCTGTGCGAGCAGAATTCGGATGATCTGGCGACGACACTGAGAGCGGTCGAGGAGAAATTCGGGAAATATCTCCATCAGATGAAATGGGTGAACTTCGGCGGAGGACATCATATCACGAGGAAGGACTACGACCTTGAACTGCTGAAGAAATGTATCCGTCATGTGAAAGAGACTTATGATGTGGAAGTCTATCTGGAGCCGGGTGAGGCTGTGGCGCTCAACGCCGGAGAGCTGATAACGGAAGTGCTTGAGATTGTGGACAATGGTATGAAGATCGCGATACTGGATGCATCCGCGGCGTGTCATATGCCGGATGTATTGGAAATGCCTTACCGGCCGCCGCTGAGAGGCGCATGTGATCCGGAAGCGGCGGACACTGTGGACTGCCGGGATGAGAGGGAAGCTGCGGATGCCGGAAACCGGCATGGTGAATGCGCGGACAGGCAGCAGCATATTTATCGTCTCGCCGGACCGACCTGCCTTGCCGGAGATGTGATCGGCGACTATGTGTTTGATCATCCGCTGCAGTGCGGCGAGAGACTTGTATTTCAGGATATGGCGATTTACACGATGGTGAAGACGAATACATTTAACGGAATGAAGCTGCCGGATATCGTACTCGAAAGAGAGGACGGAGAGTGTGAGATCGTGCGGACATTCGGATATGAGGATTTTAAGTCGAGGCTGTGATAAAGTCCGGTCTTTACTTGACAATCATTTCCCTGTGTGCTAACCTTTTTTACAGGTCAAAAGAATATATGATGATCGACAAAAGCAATGACGAAGAGAGTAGTCTGGCGGAAGTTTTACAGAGAATTCCCGGGGGATGCGGACAGCAGTTTACGTATCTGAGCTGAGAGGGATAGACGGAAAACAGATGAACATGGCTTCTGAGCAGCGCACCGAACTATTGGGTGCCGGCAGTTTTCGAAATTGAGCTGCCGCGTATTCATAGCGAGATTGCGATGGGACCGCCCATTACAGCGGGGAAGTGCTGACAGGCACTTGCTGAGGTCTCATCCCGCGAGGGAGGGACGAAGAGAAGTGGTAACACGGTTTGATATCCGTCTTCTTGCTCTTATAGGAGAGCAGGAAGGCGGTTTTTTGTGTTACAAAAATAGTTAGTGAAAAGGGGACAGGGTAAAATTCAGTTTGGGACACCTTGAAGTTTGATTCGGGACGTAGTAAAACCCGAAATGAGTACGTCCCCAAAGGAGGTTAATATGTCAGAGAATCAGAAACCAAAGTATTACATCACTACGGCGATCGCCTACACATCGGGCAAGCCGCACATCGGGAACACGTATGAGATCGTCCTTGCGGACGCTATCGCGCGTTACAAGAGAAGTCAGGGATATGACGTGTTCTTCCAGACAGGTACAGATGAGCACGGTCAGAAGATCGAACTGAAAGCGAATGAGGCGGGGATCACTCCGAAGGAATTCGTGGACAACGTATCCACTGAGATCAAAAGGATCTGGGATCTGATGGATACATCTTATGATAAATTCATCCGCACAACGGACGCCGATCATGAGAAACAGGTTCAGAAGATCTTCAAAAAGCTGCACGATCAGGGCGATATTTACAAGGGATATTATGAAGGAATGTACTGTACTCCGTGCGAGTCGTTCTTTACGGAGTCACAGCTTGTCGACGGTAAATGTCCGGATTGCGGACGTGAGGTACAGCCGGCGAAAGAGGAAGCGTATTTCTTCAAGATGAGCAAATATGCAGATCGTCTGATCGAGCATATCAACACTCATCCGGAGTTCATTCAGCCGGTGTCCAGAAAGAACGAGATGATGAACAACTTCCTGCTTCCGGGCCTGCAGGATCTGTGCGTGTCCAGAACATCCTTTAAATGGGGAATCCCGGTTGACTTCGACCCGAAGCACGTGACTTACGTGTGGCTTGACGCGCTGACAAACTATATCACGGGTATCGGATATGACGCGGACGGCAACAGCACGGAGCAGTTCAATAAACTGTGGCCGGCAGATCTGCATCTGATCGGAAAGGACATCATCCGTTTCCATACGATCTACTGGCCGATCTTCCTGATGGCTTTAGACCTGCCGCTGCCGAAGCAGGTGTTCGGACATCCGTGGCTCTTACAGGGCGACGGCAAGATGAGCAAGTCCAAGGGAAATGTGCTCTATGCTGATGAACTGGTTGATTTCTTCGGCGTGGACGCGGTTCGTTATTTCGTGCTTCATGAGATGCCGTTTGAGAACGACGGTGTGATCACATGGGAGCTGATGGTAGAGCGTCTGAATTCCGACCTTGCAAATACACTTGGTAATCTTGTAAACCGTACAGTTTCTATGACAAATAAATACTTTGGTGGAACAGTGACGGACAAGGGCGTTGCAGAGGAAGTGGACGCGGATCTGAAGGCTGTTATCGAGAATACGCCGAAGGCCGTTGAGGAGAAGATGGACGGTTTAAGAGTTGCGGATGCGATCACGGAAATCTTCAACCTGTTCAAACGCTGCAATAAATATATTGACGAGACGATGCCGTGGGCTCTTGCAAAAGACGAGGCGAAGAAAGACCGTCTGGAGACAGTGCTGTGGAATCTGATCCAGGGCATTTCCGCAGGAGCCGAGCTTCTGGAATCTTTCATGCCGTCAACGAGCAAAAAGATCCTCGAGCAGCTGGGCGGCGGTCATGTGACAGATAAGCCGGAGATCCTTTTCCAGAGACTGGATCTTGAGGAAGTCATGAAGAAAGTCGAGGAGCTTCACCCGCATGTGGAAGAGGCTGAGACTTCTGACAATGCCGACGGCGAGGCAGAGGAGAAAGCTGTGATCGATATCGAGCCGAAGGATGAGATCACATTTGACCAGTTCGGAGCAATGCAGTTCCAGGTGGGTGAGATCATCGCGTGTGAGGAAGTGAAGAAGTCAAAGAAACTTCTCTGCTCTCAGGTGAAGATCGGAAGTCAGGTGAAACAGATCGTGTCAGGCATCAAGGCTCACTACACACCGGAAGAAATGGTGGGCAAGAAGGTCATGGTGCTTGTGAACTTAAAACCTGCGAAACTGGCAGGAGTGCTTTCGGAAGGAATGCTCCTGTGTGCGGAAGATGCGGACGGAAATCTGTCGCTCATGGTACCGGAGAAAGAGATGCCGGCGGGAGCAGAGATCTGCTAGTGTGACCGCTGAAAATTTGAGATAGTGAGAAAAGGGACAGGGCTAATCTTGATTGGGGACGTAGTAAAATCCGATTTTACTACGTCCCCAATCAAAGTTTACCCTGTCCCTAATTCGTGCAAAAGCCGTGTGTTTGCTTCCGGCATCATGACGCAGAACCGTATAAATTCTCCGTCGAGACACTGGAATGACGAGCAGTCCCTGATCATGAGTCCTGCCCTGATGCACCGTTCAAACACATCAAAGGATGTGATCCCGTCTTTTACGATCTTTACGAGCAGGAAATTGGCGTACGGCTCATAAGTCTTATAATCCGGCATCTGAGATACAGCCTGATACATCCGGTCTCTCTCTGTCAGGATCAGTTCTCTGGTGCGGCTGATATATTCCTGATCTTTGAACATCTCTTCTCCGGCGAAGGCTCCGATGCTGTTTAACGACCATGGGATCTGCTTTTCTTTCATCTTATTCAGAAATTTGCTGTTACCCGTGATACCGTAGCCGAACCGCATGCCCGGGGCCGCGAAGAATTTGGAGACGCCCCGCAGCACCATCAGGTTCTGATAATCGCGGGTGAACGGTACTGCGGTAACTGCAGCGATGCCAGGCGCGAATTCCACGTATGTCTCGTCGATCATTACGAAAACATTCCGGGAAGCGCAGAATGAGAGAAGGCGTTCCATATCTTCGTGCAGGATCGCTGAGGAAGTCGGATTGTTCGGGTTACAGAGGATGAGAAAATCATAACCGTCTTCAAGCGTCCGGCAGAGGCCGTCTATATCCGGATGAAAATTTCCCTCTTCTCTCAGATGATAATATTCCTGTGTGCTTCCGGAGAAGGACAGCTCTCTGGAATACTCGGAATAAGTCGGACCGAGGATGAGCGTGCGCCGGGGTGCGAGTGTTTCGATCAGCAGTGAGATCAGCTCGCTGGAACCGTTGCCCGGCAGAATGAATTCCGCCGGGATATGGCAGTATTCGGAGATTGTCTGCCGGAGCGATGTGTACTCCCTGTCCGGATAGGATGAGAGCAGATCCAGATGCCCGGCAATCGCACGTTTCACCTTTTCGGACAGTCCGAGCGGGTTGACGTTTGCTCCGAAGTTGGTAATATCTTCTTTATTTAAATGATAGTATTCACAGATTTTTTCGATATCACTCCCGTGAAAGACAGGTTTTGTAGTCATGATCGTACTCCTTCCTCTTATCTTTCAGCCTGACTATGCAGTGTTTAGTATAGCAGTTCAGCCCGCGCCATTCGCAAAGCCGCACTAACGTGCTTATCGCGGCTGAACTGTTACTTTGTCTCGAATAATATCCCCAGTGTGTTAGGACCGCAGTGGCAGGAGATCGTGCAGCTCGCTTTTGTTACATGGATTTCTTTAAATGTCATTGTCTCTTCTACCGTTTTCTTTACCAGGTCAATATATTCCTGAGGTATGCCGGAATGTGTGATAAACATTAAGTCTGTATTGATATCGGGATACTTTGCAAGTTCATCTTTTACATATTTTACAAGCACTCTGTCCAGTGAGCCGCGGTATTTTTTACCGACGCTCATACTTCCATCATGGTTGTCCACCTGAATGCATGGTTTTAATTTCAGCATGTTTGCGCCAAGTGCCGCGACGGCAGAGCAGCGTCCGCCAGCATGGAGAAATGTGAGTGTATCCAGAATGAAGCTTGCGTGACGTTTCGATGTACCGGCGCGCAGCTTTTCGGCGATCGTCTCGGCGTCCATTCCCTCTGCGATCATCTTACCTGCTGCGACAACGGTCAGGCCGGTTCCGGTGGAGAGATTGCAGCTGTCCACGACATAGACATGCCCCAGTTCCTGAGCTGCCAGGCAGCAGTTCTGATAAGAACTGGAGAGGGCGTGTCCGAGGTTGACATGGATGACCTCATATCCCTGTTCCACCCACGGACGGAAATGCTCCATATATTCTTCGACATTTACTGCCGAAGTCTTCGGAAGGACTTTGTGGTCATAGTATTCCTGATAAACCTGTTCCGGTGTGATCGTGATATTGTCCAGATAGTCCTCTCCGTTCAGGTTGATGTGGAGCGGAAAATAATTTACGTGATAACGCTTTTTTATTTCTTCGTCGAGGTCGCATGTGCTGTCGGCACTTAATATGATTTTATGATTTTTCTGTTCTGTCATTTGTATTCCCCCATATGGTCTTGAAGTCTGTGTACATTATAACACAAAGCAGGCTGAACTGTTACCATTTATGGCAACAGTCCAGGCTTAACTATTGACTTTTTAAAAATTATATACTATATTATTAAAAACTTAACTATTAAGTTTTGAATTACGCCGGACCTGTGCCGGCGATCTTGTAGTATAAAGAGGTGAACAGGTATGAAATGCCAATTTTGTAATAAAGACAGGGTAGACAGAGTATTTTACATAAACTGGACGGGGACGGTCTATCAGGTTCCGGTATGCGCCGATTGTCTGCAGAAAATGTGGAATCAGGCCGCTGCAACGGGAAAGACGGAGGAATTTAAGAATTACACGGGATGGTGGCCGGGCAAGCGCGATCCGAGACATCTGGGAGACCGCGCATTTCCTGAAAAGGCAGTACCGGGGCTGATCCGGCGCCGCAGACTGGCAGCGCTTCGGATACGGCTTACGGAGGCCGCCGAGACGGAGAATTATGAGGAAGCAGCGAAACTGCGGGATGATATTGCCGTGATGGAGAAGGAGGTGTGTACGCATGGAAATTAATCTGAGCAGATTCAGTCAGAGGACAATGAAAGTGTTTCAGTCGGCGCTCCGATTTGTGACGCATATGGAGCACGGATTCATAGGGAGCGAGCATCTGCTGTGGGCACTGACATCTGACCGGGGTGCGGCGGGGAGTGCGCTCAGGCGCAGCGGTCTGGACCGGAAACTGGTGGAGGAATATCTGCATCAGTATGATTTCGACGCAAAGGCGGGCGGTAGTTTTCAGGCAGTACAGATCTCGGAGGAGGCGGAACAGGTACTCCATATTTCCGAACGGCGGGCGAAAGCCCGGGGACATCATCAGGTCGAGCCGGAAGATCTTTTGACGGGAATTTTGGATGCCGGCGACTGCGCAGCGTCACAGCTTCTCCTGTCTCTGGAAGCGGATCCTGAGGAGATCAGAAGAGATCTGCACAGCGGACAGACACCTGCTCTTGCGAGAAATATTTCTCCGGGCGACGCGGTGACGGACGGCGTCCTGGCGGACAGGACTCTGGCAGATGCAGCAGACAGGGCGGCATCGGAGAGCGCTGTGACGACGGAAACCCCTGCATCGGGACAGCATGTGCCCGGGGAAGAGGCCTATGGAGAGCAGCCGGAGGAGACAGCGGACGAAGCGCCGGAGGAGGGGCTTTCCGCTTTGGAAAAGTTTGGCACAGACATGACAAGGCGGGCAGCAGAGAATGCATACGACCCGATGATCGGCCGGGAGGATGTACTGGAGCGTGTGATCCAGGTGCTGTCCAGACGTACCAAGAATAATCCGGTGCTCACAGGTGAGCCGGGAGTCGGAAAAACTGCTGTGGTGGAAGGCCTGGCACAGCGTGTCGCGGACGGCTCCATCCCGGCAAACCTGCGGAATAAGCGCATCATTGCGATGGATCTTGTAGGTATGCTTTCAGGTGCGAGGTTCCGCGGGGATTTTGAAGAGCGGATGAAGAGCTTTCTGGAAGAGGCGGAAGCCGACGGTGATGTGATCCTGTTCATTGATGAGTTACATATGATCATGGGAGCCGGCGCGGGCGCCAGTGAGACGATGGATGCGGCAAATATACTGAAACCGATCCTCGCCAGAGGCGGACTTCAGGTGATCGGCGCGACGACGCTGAAAGAGTACCGATGCCATATTGAGAAAGATGCGGCTTTTGAGAGACGGTTTCAGCCTGTTGATGTAGAGGAGCCGGATCAGGAAGATGCGGTGAAGATCCTGATGGGACTAAAAGGAAAGTATGAGTCCTATCATGGACTTACCATCACAGAAGATGCAGTACGCGCGGCCGTGAGTCTGTCCTCACGGTACATACAGGACAGATTCCTGCCGGACAAGGCGGTAGATCTGATGGACGAGGCGGCCTCCCGGATTAAGACGAGAGGGCTTACGACACCGCCGCACCTTATGGAGCTTGAGCAGGAGATCAGGCGGATCAGCCGGCAGAAGAAGCAGGCGGCCGATGTGCAGGAGTATGAGAGGGCAGCGGTTCTGCGTGATACTCAGAATGCGTTAGTGCAGGAACTGACAAAGAAGCAGACAGAATGGCAGAAGAAACAGTGCAGATGTGTGGATGCAGAGGATATCGCGGAAGTAGTAGCCGCGTGGACAAAGATACCGGTGACGATGCTGACTGAGGATGAGGCTGTGCAGCTTAAGTCGCTTGAAGCATCGCTCCACAGCCGTGTCATCGGGCAGGATGATACGGTGAGCGCCGTGGCGAAAGCAATCCGCCGCGGAAGGACCGGTGTGGCGGATCCGGAACGTCCGGTCGGATCATTTCTGTTCCTCGGACCGACAGGAGTGGGTAAGACCGAGCTGTGCCGTGCTATGGCTGAGGTTATGTTCCACGATGAAAATGCGATGATCCGGCTCGATATGTCAGAATATATGGAACAGTATACCGTGTCCAAGCTGATCGGTTCTCCGCCGGGATACGTGGGATATGACGAGGGCGGACAGCTCACGGAGATGGTGCGCAGAAGACCGTACAGCATCCTTCTTCTGGATGAGATCGAGAAGGCGCATCCCGATGTGTGGAACATCCTGCTCCAGATTCTGGATGACGGCCGTCTGACGGATGCTCAGGGACGCACGGTCAGCTTTAAGAATACGATCATTGTCATGACGTCCAACATCGGAGCGCGGGAGATCACGGGGAAAAGTTCTCTCGGATTTGCCAGAAATGGGGAGAGTGAAGAGATACGGTGTGAAGAAAATATCAAAAGCCGCGTCATGGAGGCTGTGAAGGCGACATTCCGTCCGGAATTTATCAACCGGCTGGATGAAGTGATCGTATTCCATCCGCTGAGGCAGGAAGACGTGAGAAAGATAGCAGATCTGCAGATCGCGAAATTCACAGAGCGGATGCGCAAACAGGGCGTTGCTCTGCGCGTAGAGAAAAGTGCCGTAGAACTGCTCGCGAAGAAAGGGTATGATCCTGCATTCGGTGCGCGGCCGCTGAAGCGCACGATCCAGTCCATGCTCCAGAATGCGGTGGCGGACAGTATTCTGGAAGGGAAGCCGGAAGAAGAGGAAGTGCTGACGGCGGCTGCAGACGGTGAGAAGATCAAAGTGGAGCGGAAGGCTCTGTCAGAAGAGAAAAAAGAATATGCGCTGCCATAAATGAGGAAGGCGGCTTATTTAAAAGAACCCCCAAGGATTGTCTCCCTGGGGGTTCTGTAGTTTCGAAGCGAAAGATATCATCCCACTGTTACTTTTCGTTGCAAAGAGTTGCATACAACTCATCCAGATCTCTCATCAGCCGCAGCAGCTCCCGCATATTGTCTTCCCCGAACCGTGTGAGGATCTCGTCCCAGAGCTCATCGAATTTCTTCTTTGACTGCTCAGCAGCTGCCTTTCCTTCCGGAGTGGCGCTGATGGATACCTTACGCCGGTCTTTTGCGTCGATCTCACGGGTGATATATTTCTTTTTTTCCAGTGTATTCAATATGTAAGAGATAGCGGGCTTTGAGATGTTCAGCTTCTTCTGCATCTTCGGCACGTCCAGATTCATGCATGGACATTCCTTACAGCATGTGCCGGCAATACTCTGAAGAATGACCATCTCATTCATCTGCATCTCACATTCTGAGGAGAAAGTGGACTCCAGTTTTCTGAAATGAACGATGGATGTAAAAAACTGTTCTCTCAATTCACTGCTCATAATTAACTCCTTAATTAGTAAATCCTTAATAAATTATACATCAGCGGATCTGGTATTTCAAGGAAAACGAAAATTGAAAAAAATTCTCAATTTTATGATCAATTTTGAGAATAATTCTTGACAACGGGAGTGGAGTCATGGTATATCAGAATATGCTGTTTGGTTAGCATGTACTAACTATATGCGCCGGATCGCGACAGATCAAGGCGTGGACATTAAGACTTCAAGAAAGGAACGTATTTTATGAAAAATCAGAAAAAGAATCCCGTACGGATCGTGTGGCTGTTGATCGGTTTCCTCGCTATGGGACTTGGCGCGGTGGGCGTCGTGCTTCCGGTACTCCCGACGACACCTTTTCTGCTTCTGGCGTCTTTTTGCCTGGCAAAAGGCTCTGCGAGGTTCCACAGGTGGTTTACGGGCACAAAATTATATAAGAAACATCTGGAGAGCTTCGTGGAGAACCGGACTATGACCCTGAAAACGAAATTCAGCCTGCTGATCCCGGCTTCCTGTATGCTGCTTCTGGCATTTCTGGCAATGCAGAATGTGTACGGCAGGGTATTTATCATTTTTCTGATCCTGTTTAAATACGTGTACTTCTTCACACGAATACGAACTGTCCCGGCGGGGCAGAACCGCATACCTGAGACGGAAGGATGATGTGCCCGGACCGCGGATGCTTCTTTATCATCCGATCCTTGCCGTATGGCATGTGGTGTGCAGCTTAAGAGAAAAGAAAAAGCAGAAGTAAGAGAGGAACTTATGATCAAGAAAAGACTCGTGGGACTGTTATCCCATGCAAAGAAATATATCATTTATCAGGTGGTCTGGCAGTGGCTTGCCCTGCTCTGTCAGGTCGTGATGATCTACAGTGCATCCATGCTCCTGGAGACGGCGCTGTTCCGGGAGGTAACACCCCGGGCGGCGGCCGGCTATGGTGTGTTGGTGCTTGTGGCGCTGATCCTGCGATTTGTCTGTGACAGGCAGGCGTCTCATGCGTCTTACCGCGCCAGTGTGGATGTAAAGCGGATCCTGAGGGACAAAATCTACAGTAAACTGCTCCGTCTCGGGGCAGCCTACAGAGAAAAAGTAACGACTTCTGAAGTGGTTCAGATGGCGGCGGAGGGAGTGGAACAGCTTGAGACCTATTTCGGGAAATATCTCTCTCAGCTCTTCTACAGCCTGCTTGCGCC
>ERZ1643250.1202-NODE-1202-length-23160-cov-43.155767_pt1 | contig 23160 bp, 21 predicted proteins | sample MGYA00579262_ERZ1643250 | MGnify/ENA primary metagenome ERZ1643250 (study PRJEB29033, sample SAMEA4952265) | chicken gut metagenome | biome: Broiler Chicken; feature: Gastrointestinal Tract; material: Caecum | place: Ireland | collected 2018 | study: Broiler... | reverse complement strand
CGGGTCAGGGCAGCCAGCACCCCGGCATGGGCGCCGACCTGTACGAGGCATACCCTGAATTCCGGGCGGTGCTGGACAGCGCCGAGGTGGGCTTTGACCTCAAGACCGTCTCCTTCACCGACCCCGACGGGGTGCTGAACCAGACCGAGTACACCCAGCCCTGCATGGTGGCCTTTGCCGCCGGCATGACCGCCATCCTGGCAGGCAAGGGCATCCACCCGGACTACGCCGCCGGGCTGAGCCTGGGCGAGTATTCGGCCCTGTGCGCCGCCGGCGTCTTTACCGCCAAGCAGGCGGTGGAGCTGGCAGCGTTCCGCGGCAAGGCCATGGCGGCAGCCGCCGCCGGCGTGCCCTGCGGCATGACCGCCGTGCTGGGCCTGGACCGCGACAAGCTGCGGGCTGCGTGTGAGGCCGCCGCATCGGAAGGCGTGGTGGAGATCGCCAACTACAACTGCCCCGGCCAGCTGGTCATCGGCGGGCAGAAAGCGGCGGTGGACGCCGCCGCCGCCAAGGCCAAGGAGCTGGGCGCCAAGCGCTGCCTGCCCCTGAAGGTCAGCGGGCCGTTCCACACCTCGCTGCTGGCCCCCGCCGGCGACGCCCTGCGGGAGCGCTTCAAGACCGAGACGTTCGGAGCGATGCAGTTCCCCGTCCTGTTCAACTGCCTGGGCCGGGAGATGGGGGAGGGGGACACCATCCCCGCCCTGCTGGAGCGGCAGGTCCAGTCCTCGGTCTACATGGAGGACACCATCCGCCGGATGGCCGAGCTGGGTGTGGAGCGGATCGTGGAGATCGGCCCCGGCAAGGTCCTCAGCGGCTTTGTCAAAAAGACCGTCCCCTCCATCCACACCTGCGCGGTGGAGACCTGCGCCGACATCGACGCCCTCTGCGAGGCGCTGAAAGGAGAGTAACATGGGCAGCATGAGTGGAAAGAACGCCGTCGTCACCGGCGGCTCCCGCGGCATCGGCCGGGCGATCTGCCTGGAGCTGGCGCGCCGCGGCGCAAACGTGGTATTCTCCTATGCGGGCAACACCGCCGCTGCGGACAAGACCCTGGAAGAGCTGAAGGCCCTGGGCGTGGAGGCCCGGGCCATCCAGGGCAATGTGGCCGACCCCGCCGCCGCCAAGGCCCTGATCGACACGGCCGTCAAGGAGCTGGGGGGCATCCACATCCTGGTCAACAACGCGGGCATCACCCGCGACGGCCTGGCCATGGCCATGAAGGAGGAAGATTTCGACGCTGTGATCGAAACCAACCTCAAGGGCGCGTTCCTGTGCATGAAGGCGGCCATCCGCCCCATGATGAAGGCGCGCTACGGCCGCATCGTGAACATGAGCTCGGTGGTGGCCCTGCGCGGCAACCCCGGCCAGGTGAACTACTGCGCCAGCAAGGCCGGCCTGATCGGCATGACCAAGTCCCTGGCCAAGGAGATGGGCGCCCGCGGCATCACCGTCAACGCGGTGGCCCCCGGCTACATCTCCACCGATATGACCGCGGCCCTGCCTGACGCCGCCCGGCAGGCCATGCTGTCCACCATCCCGGTGGGCCGCGCCGGCAACCCCGAGGACGTGGCCGCCGCAGTGGCCTTCCTGGCCTCGGAGGAGGCCGGGTACATCACCGGCCAGGTCCTCAGCGTGGACGGCGGCATGGGAATGTGAGGAGGAACGCATAAGATGGAAAAACGCAGAGTTGTTATCACCGGCATGGGCACCGTCAACCCTCTGGGCCACAATATCGCCGAGAGCTGGCAGGCTGTCCGTGACGGGGTGTGCGGCATCGCGCCCATCACCCAGTACGATTCGTCCGCACAGAAGGTCCACCTGGCCGGCGAGGTCAAGGACTGGGACCCCACCACTGTCATCGACAAGCGGGAAGTGCGGCACATGGCCCGTTACAGCCAGTTTGCCCTGGCCTCCGCCAAGGAAGCCATGGCCGACAGCGGCCTGGACCTGGAAGCCGTCGATCATGAGCGCTGCGGCGTCATCGTCTCCAGCGGCATCGGCGGCATCTCCACCACCGAGAGCGAGCAGACCCGCTGCCTGCAGAAGGGCTTCGACAAGGCTTCGCCCTTCTACATCCCCTCCAGCATCGCCAACATGGCCGCCGGCCAGATCGCCATCGCCTTTGGCTTCAAGGGGATGTGCACCTGCCCGGTGACCGCCTGCGCCGGCGGCTCCAACGCGGTGGGCGACGCGTTCCGCCACATCCGGGACGGCTACGCCGAAGTGATGCTGTGCGGCGGCGCCGAGGCCTGCGTGACCCCGCTGTCCATCGGCGGCTTCACTTCCATGCGGGCCCTGCACGTCGGGGACGACCCCGACCGCGCCTCCATCCCCTTTGACGCCGAGCGCGACGGCTTTGTGATGGGCGAGGGCGCCGGCATCCTGCTGCTGGAGGAGTACGAGCACGCCAAGGCCCGCGGCGCCAAGATCTACGCCGAGGTGGTGGGCTACGGCGCCACCTGCGACGCCTACCACATCACCGCCCCGGCTCCCGGCGGCGAGGGCGGCGCCCGCGCCATGCAGCAGGCCCTGGACGACGCCGGCGTCACCGCCGGTCAGGTGGACTACATCAACGCCCACGGTACCTCCACCCCGCTGAACGATTCCGGCGAGACCGCCGCCATCAAGACGGTGTTCGGCCAGCACGCCTACGAGCTGGCCGTCAGCTCCACCAAGTCCATGACCGGGCATATGCTGGGCGCCGCCGGCGGCGTGGAGGCCATCTTCACCGCCCTGGCCCTGAAGGACGGCTACCTGCCGGCCACCATCAACTACAAGGTGCCCGACCCGGCCTGCGATCTGGACTACGTGCCCAACACCGGCCGCAGCGCCGAGCTGCGCTATGCGCTGTCCAACTCGCTGGGCTTCGGCGGCCACAACGCCTGCGTCCTGTTCAAAAAGTGGGAGGGCTGAGAGATGATGAAGTATAATTCCGACGAGATCGCCAAGATCCTGCCCCACCGCTATCCCTTTGCCCTGGTGGACCGCATCGTGGACGGAGAGGAAGGCAAGTGGGCCAAGGGCATCAAGTGCGTCACCGTCAACGAGCCCTTTTTCCAGGGCCATTTCCCCCAGTACCACGTGATGCCGGGCGTCCTCATCGTTGAGGCCATGGCTCAGGTGGGCGGGGTGGCCCTGCTGTCCATGCCGGAGAACAAGGGCAAGCTGGCCCTGTTCGGCGGCATCAAGAACGCCCGCTTCCGCCGCCAGGTGACCCCCGGCGATGTGCTGGAGATCGAGTGCACCCTGACCAAGCAGAAGGGCCCCGTGGGCATCGGCGAGGCCAAGGCGACTGTGGACGGCCAGGTGGCCGCCACCGCCGAGCTGACCTTTGCCCTGGTCAACGCCCCCGAGGGATCTGTGTGAACCTGACGGGAACGGTGGCGCACCGTCGGCCCTGTGGGAGGAACAATATGCTGGAACAGATCGTAAAAACGGCGTACAAGGAGTTTACCCTCCGCTTTTACCACGAGCTGTTCGCGCGCTTCCAGGATCAGGAGACCGGCCTGACCGCGGCGGAGATCTTCGCCGCGGAGGCCATCCGGGCCCTGGGCAGCCCCACGGTCAACGAGTTCGCCGACTTCATGCACGTCTCGACCCCCAACGCGGCCTACAAGATCAACAGCCTTGTGCGCAAGGGGTACGTCGAAAAGACCCGTTCGGCCCAGGACAAGCGGGAGTACCTGCTCCACGTCACCCAGAAATACGAGACTTACTGCGGCGCGGGCGACCGCGTGCAGAGCGCCGTGGCCCGCATCCGGGAGCGCTTTTCCCCGGAGGAGTGCGCCAAATTCGGCGAGATGCTCTCGGTCATCAGCCAGGAGCTGCTGCCGCTGGACGGCGAACAGCCCGCCGGCACAGACCGCCCGGAGCAGAACAGACAGTAAGCCGCCCCTTATAAAGACGCAGATAAAAACGGACCAGTTTTGCAGCTGGTCCGTTTTTATACATTGGAAAGCAGGCAGCGGGGCTGACCGGTTTTTGTGCTGGTATCCATCGAAAAAATCGTTCGATGTTGTTTCATTGATTTACTTTACAAAAGATACCGCCCGTGCTACACTGTATCACGACACTGAAGCGCCCCGCCCGGCACCCGGGAGGGGCGGACAGATTTTGGAACAGAGAAAGTGTGAGGGTATCGTATGCAGGCCATACAGGCGGTGATCGAAGCGGTCTACAACTTTTTGTGGGGGGACCTTGTCCGCATCCCCCTGCCGGGAGGCAGCAGTCTGGGGCTGTCTTTGCTGGTGCTGATCCTGGTGCCGGCGGGGGTGTATTTCACGGTGCGGACGCGGTTTTTGCCCTTCCGGCTGTTCCCCGAGATGATGCGGGTCACGCTGGAAAACAACAAGCAGAGCGACAGCGAGGGCCATATCTCGGGCGTGCAGGCGCTGATCGTCTCCACGGCCTGCCGGGTGGGCATGGGCAACCTGGTGGGCGTGGTGGCGGCCATTTCGGCCGGCGGCGCGGGCGCGGTGTTCTGGATGTGGATCATGGCGCTGCTGGGCTCGGCCACCGCTTTCATCGAGGCCACCCTGGCCCAGATCTACAAAGAAAAAGACCCCCTCTACGGGGGCTACCGGGGCGGCCCGGCCTACTACCTGCACCACTTGTTCGTCAAGGAGGGCAGCGGCCGCCGCCGCTCGGTGATCGCCTCCCTGTTCGCGCTGTCGGGCCTGGTCTGCTGGTGCGGCATCAGCCAGGTGACGGCCAACTCCATCTCGTCCTCGTTTGAGAACGCCTTCCACATCCCGCCCCTCTGGTCCACCGTGGCGCTGGTGGCACTGGCGGCGGTGATCGTCCTGCGCAAGCACGCCACCGTCAAAGTGCTGGACCGGATGGTGCCGGTCATGGCGGCGTGCTACTTTTTCATCACCCTGTTCATCATCGTGCGCAATGCCGGGCAGCTGCCCGGGGTGTTCGGCCGCATCTTCGCCGAGGCGTTCGGCCTGCGTCAGGCGGTGGCTGGCGGCATCGGCGCGGTCATCATGAACGGAGCCAAGCGCGGGCTGTTCTCCAACGAGGCGGGGTCGGGCTCGGCCCCCTGCGCGGCGGCGGCTGCCGACATCGACCATCCCGCCAAGGAGGGCCTGCTGCAGGCGCTGGGCGTATTCATCGACACGCTGGTCATCTGCAGCTGCTCGGCCATGATCATGCTGCTGACCCCCGAGAGCCTGACCGCCGGCCTGGAAGGGATGGACCTTTTGCAGGCCGCCATGCGGTACCATCTGGGCGAGTTCGGGGTGGTGTTCATCGCGGTGATCTTGTGGCTGTTCAGTTTTTCCACCTTCCTGGGCATCCTGTTTTACGCCCGGCCCAATGTGGCCTACCTGTTCGGGGACAACTGGCTGAGCCAGACCCTGTACAAGGTGCTGGCCCTGGCCATGCTGTTCGTGGGCGGGCTGGCGGCCTACCAGTTCGTCTGGGACCTGGGGGACGTAGGCGTGGGCCTGATGACCATCTTCAACATGGTGGCTTTGTTCCCCCTGGCCCCCAGGGCGCTGGACGCCCTGCGGGACTACGAGAAACACCACCTGAAACGCTGAGCGGACCGGATAAAAACAACAAACAACAAAAAACGGCTCCTTTCTCCGCACATCCGGCGGGGGAAGGGGCCGTTTTGCCGTGAAGGGGTCATTTTTTGGGCTGCGCCGCTTTCTGCGGGTTGAGATACCGCCACAGAGTGGTCCGGCTGATGCCCAGGCGCTTGGCGGCGGCGGTCTGGTTGCCGCCCACGGCGTCCAGGGTCTGGTGGATGGCCTGCAGGACGATTTCGTCCAGGGTGCCGGAGGCCGCCCCCGGCGCCGCCGGGGCGGCGGCCGGGTCGGAATGGTAGGTGCGGCGCTCCCGGGCCAGCACCTCGGCCACCACGCTGCCCCGGATGTAGGCCGAGTCGGTCAGGGTGACCAGCTCCTGCAGCACCTGCTTGAACTGGGTGTAGTTGTTGGGCCACTCGTATTGCAGCAGCTGCTCCGAGGCCCGGGGGTCAAAGCCGATGATCTGCTTGCCCAGCTCGGCGTTCAGGCTGCTGAGGTAGAGGCTGGCCAGGCTGGGCAGCTCGTCCCGGCGGCTGCGCAGGGTGGGCAGCTGCAGCGTCAGGCAGCCCAGCTGGCTGCGCAGCACCTGCACCGGCTCGGGCAGGGGCCGGCCCTCGATGCAGGCCGCCGAGAACAGCAGCCGCACCCGGCGGGGCAGGTTGGTCTCGGTGGCCACGGCCAGCAGCTCCTGCTGGTACTGGTGGGACAGCAGCTCCAAATGCTGGAAATAGACGGTGCAGCTGCCCTCGTTCAGGGGCGAGGCGTAGTGGTTGAACAGGTACTCCCAGTTTTTGTCGGTCATCAGGCTGCAGTCCACCACCGCAAGGGGGCTGTTGACCCGGGGGCTGCGCAGGTACAGGGCGCGGGCGATCTGCTCCTTGCCGGTGCCCACCTCCCCCAGGATCATCACCGGCTGGCGGGTGGGCGCAATGGCGTTGACCTGCTCTTCCAGCATCCCCATGGCCCCGCTGATGCTGTAAAAGCTGTGCATGAACTGCTGCATGGCCTCGGCCTCGTCAAAAAAGCGCAGCCCGTTTTTGGACGAGCGCAGGGGGATCTGGGACAGCTGGCAATGGAAGGTGTAATACGAGTCCCACCCGGCCCGCAGCCGGTGGGCGGTCACCCGGGTGAACTCGCCCCCCTCGCTGTGGAAAAACCGCAGCGGCGACGCCGGGGGGATGTCGGGGATCCTGGAGCGCAGCAGCTCCAGCAGCCGGGGGTCCGGCTTTTCTTTGGCGGCATAGGCCAGCTGGCCGTCCTTGTCCAGTACGATGGTGTTGCCGCTGCGGGTGCGGGCCACCCCCTCCAGCAGCTGGTTCTGCCGGCGCATCTGGCGGAAGCGGTCGCTGATCTGGACCGCCTGGGCAAAAGCGTCGTGGAGGCTTTCGACCCCGGAGGTGATGAGGAAGGCGTCGAAGCCTTTCTGCCGGGCCAGGGTGTGGGTGACCATGTCGCTGACCACCATCTTGTAGCCCCCTTCCCGCAGCCGGTCCAGGGCGCGGTTGGTCTCGTCCCCTTCGAGCCAGTGCGGCACTCCGACATCGCCGGCCTGATCGGGGCCCAGAGCGGGGTCCCGGTCCACAGCCTGCCGGCGGACGCCCCCGCTCCCGAGGGGCAGGGCATCTACGTCTACGACGCATCCTCCCTGGCGGACCTGGAACGGGCCGGCCAGACCCTGGCTGCGGCGGGGCGGCTGCACATCTCGGCGGGGTGCGCCGGGTTCGGGGCGGTGCTGCCCCGGCTGCTGGGCCTCGGCCGGGCACAGCAGCCCCCCAAACCCCGGCTGGACCCCCGGCTGCTGGTGGTCTGCGGCAGCGTCAACCCCATCACGGTGGCCCAGCTGGACGCCGCCGAAGAGGCCGGCTTTGCCCGGCTGCGGCTGACGCCCCGCCAGAAGCTGGAACCCGGCTACTGGAACACCCCGGAGGGCGAAGCGGACCGCGCCCGCATCGAGGCGCTGCTGCAGGCAAACCCCCGCGCTATCCTGGACAGCAACGACGCCGGGGGCAACGGCCCCACCGCGGACTACGCCGCGGGCCTGGGCTGTGGGCTGGAGGAGATGCGGGTGCGGATCGCCTCCAGCATCGGGGACCTGGTGGCCGGCCTGCTCCACAGCCCGGCGGTGGGCACCCTCCTGATGACCGGCGGGGACACCCTGCTGCAGGTGATGCGCTGCGCCGGCGTCCGGGAGCTGGAGCCCCTCTGCGAGCTGGAAAAAGGGGTCGTCCTGGCCCGGTGCACCTACCGCGGCTGCACCCGGCACGTCATCACCAAATCGGGCGGGTTCGGGCAGGCTGCCCTGCTGACCGATCTCGCCGCCCGCCTGGAGGCCCAGGCGGAGGAAAACAGGAACCGCAGCGAACGCTGACACCATACTGACAGAGAAAGGACGATGGAAATGACTTATCCCAAACTGCCCGGCCTGACCTGGGACGGCACCCTGTATCAGAACGACGAGATGGGCACCGTGGAGGCCCTGCTGCCCACCGGCGGCTGGCCCACGGCCCATGCCCCCGCCATGGTGGAGCTGCCCGACGGCGACCTGCTGTGCTGCTGGTTTGCCGGCACCTACGAAGGCAGCGCCGACATCCACATCATCTGCTCCCTGCTGCCCAAGGACGCCCCCGCCTGGCTGCCCCCGGTGGACATCTCGGGCGACCCCACCCGCAGCGAGCAGAACCCGTCCCTCTTCTACGGCCCCGACGGGGCGGTCTGGGCCATGTACACCGCCCAGCTGGACCGGGTGCCCGGCAAGGACAACATGCAGTTCACCTCGGTGGTGCGCTGCCAGAAGAGCTTTGACGGCGGCCGCACCTGGGGCCCCTACGAGACGGTGTTCCCCGAGGAGGGCACCTTCTGCCGCCAGCCCATCCAGGTGCTGTCCAACGGCCGGTGGATCTTCTCCAACTGGATCTGCACCGACTCGGCCGACGGCCTGTCGGGGGACCCCACCGCCTTCCGCCTGTCGGACGACGAGGGCAAGACCTGGCGGATGGTCATGATGCCCAAGTCCAACGGCCATGTCCACGCCAACGTGGTGGAGCTGGAGCCGGGGCACCTGGTGGCCTTTATGCGCAACCGCGAGGCCTACCGCATCCACCGCAGCGAGTCCTTTGACTGGGGCGAGACCTGGACCGAGCCCAAGCCCACCCCGCTGCCCAACAACAACTCCAGCATCAGCGCCACCAAGCTGGCCAGCGGCCGCATCGCCGTCGCCTACAACCCCACCTGCACCCCGGACCCCCACCCCGGCAAGGCGGCTTGGCCCGGCCTGCGCTGTCCCGTGGCGGTGGCCCTGTCCGAGGACGGGGGCCTGACCTTCCCCATCATCCGCTGGATGGAGCGGGGCGAGGGCTACATGGGCGACGAGAACCGCACCAACAACAAGCAGTACGAGTACCCCTATCTCATGCAGGGGAAGGACGGCGCCCTGCACCTGGCCTACGCCGCCCGCACCCGGCAGGGGATCAAATACGTCCGCTTCCGCGAGGAGGACGTCCTGGGCGCCCGGCGGGAGCGGGTGGGCCTGTACAACCCCACCGCCGCCCAGGGGACCAAATAAAGCGCGCTTTCCAGAAAGACTTACCATTGCATAGGAGGAGATTTTTATGCTGACGCAATACAACCTGAAGATGCCCCACGCCGTCTATGGCGGCGAAAACGCGATGGACAACATCACCGCCATCATTAAGGCGCGGGGCGCAAAGAAGGTGGCCCTGTTCACCGACAAGGGCATCGAGGCCGCCGGCCTGTTCGCCCTGCCCGAGGCGGCGGTCAAGGCCGCCGGCGCTCAGTATTACGTCCTGGACGACCTGCCCGCCGAGCCCAGCTACATGGCGGTGCAGAAGCTGGTGGACGAGTTCAAGCACAGCGGCGCCGACCTGATCGTGGCCTGCGGCGGCGGCAGCGTCATGGACGCCGCCAAGCTGGCCAGCGTGCTGGTCACCGACAGCTACGGCGTCAAGGAGCTGCTGGACGACCCCGGCATGGCCCAGAAGTGCGTGCCCATCGTCCTGGTCCCCACCACCGCCGGCACCGGCGCCGAGGTCACCCCCAACGCCATCGTCGCCGTCCCCGAAAAGGAACTGAAGGTGGGCATCGTCAACGAGCACATGATCGCCGACTACGTCATCCTGGACGCCCGGATGATCAAGAACCTGCCCCGCAAGATCGCGGCGGCCACCGGCGTCGACGCCCTGGCCCACTGCATCGAGTGCTTCACCAGCAACAAGGCCAACCCCTTCAGCGACCTGTACGCCCTGGAGGGCCTGGACCTGATCCTGAACAACATCGAAAAGGCCTGCGACGACCCCGAGGCCATGGCCGAAAAGAACCGGATGCAGATCGCGGCCTACTACGGCGGGCTGGCCATCACCGCATCGGGCACCACCGCCGTCCACGCCCTGAGCTACCCGCTGGGCGGCAAGTACCACATCGCCCACGGCGTGTCCAACGCCATCCTGCTGGCCCCGGTGATGCGCTTCAACAGCGAGCACCCCGCCGTCAAGGAGCGTCTGGCCGCCGCCTACGACCGCTGCTGCCACGAGGAAAAGACCTGCGCCACCGTGGAGGAGAAGAGCGCCTGGATGATCGCCCGGCTGGAGCAGATCGTCCGGCACCTGGACATCCCCACCAGCCTGAAGGAGTTCGGCGTGCCCGAAGAGGACCTGGAGGGCCTGGTGGAGGCCGGCATGCAGGTGCAGCGCCTGCTGGTGAACAATATGCGCCCCGTCACCCCCGACGACGCCCGCAAACTGTACCAGGAAGTCATGTGACCACCGGGAAAAGGCCCCCATCCCCCCGCGCAGCTGCGGGGCAGGGGAGCCCTGGCGGCAATTCAGGCCCCGCCGGCCTGAATGACCGGGATGTTTTGGCGTAACGCCGCGGCGTTACCCGCAAATAAACAGCAAAGAAAAGGAGAACCTACCATGAAGGCAGTCGAAATCAAAGGCATCATCCCCCCGATCATCACCCCGATGAACGACGACGAGTCCATCAACGTGGCCGAGCTGCGGGCCCAGGTCAACCGCCAGATCGAGGGCGGTGTCCACGCCATTTTCTGCTTTGGCACCAACGGTGAGGGCTACATCCTGAACGGCAAGGAGAAGGAGCTGGTCCTGCGCACCGTCATCGAAGAGTGCAACGGCCGCGTCCCCGTCTATGCCGGCACCGGCTGCATCTCCACCAAAGAGACCATCGAGCAGAGCAAGATGGCCCAGGCTCTGGGCGCGGACGTGCTGTCCATCATCACCCCCAGCTTTGCCGCCGCCAGCCAGAACGAGCTGTACGAGCACTATAAGGCCGTGGCCGAGGCGGTGGATATGCCCATTGTCCTGTACAACATCCCCGCCCGCACCGGCAACGCCCTGGCCCCCGCCACCGTGGCCCGGCTGGCCCAGATCGACAACATCGTGGGCGCCAAGGACTCTTCGGGCAACTTCACCAACATCCTGGCCTACATCGACGCGGGCAAGAGCAAGAAGAACGGCACCTTCTCCACCCTGTCCGGCAACGACCAGCTCATCATCTGGAACCTGCTGGCCGGCGGCACCGGCGGCATCGCCGGCTGCGCCAACGTCTACCCCCATGTGATGGCCTCCATCTACAACCTGTTCATGGAGGGCAAAATCGAGGAGGCCAAGGCGGCCAACGCCAGCATCGCTTCCTTCCGCGCCTGCTTCAAGTACGGCAACCCCAACACCATCGTCAAGACGGCCGTGGCCATGCTGGGCTACAATGTGGGCAAGTGCCGCGCCCCCTTCAACCAGGTGCCGGAGGAAGGCATCAAGGCCCTGGAAAAGGTGCTGAAGGAGAACGCCGACAAGGGGATGTGCTGAGCCCCTCTCGGCCGGCCCTCCGCACACGGGGGGAGAGGGCCCAAAGCAGACGTTTCTCAGAACAAGAGGAGGGTTTTATCTATGAATCGACCCATTGTTGGCATCACCATGGGCGACCCGGCCGGCAACGGCCCCGAGATCACCGTCAAGGCGCTGGCCCACGGGGATATTTACGACCGCTGCCGCCCCATCGTGGTGGGCGACGCCAAAATGCTGGAGCAGGCCAAAGGCTTTGTGGGCCGGCCGGACATCCAGATCCACCGCTGTGAAAAGGTGTCCGACGCCCTGTTCACCCCCGGCACCATCGACGTGCTGCACATGGAGCTGATCCCCGATGCAGCCGCCTTTGAGCTGGGCAAGGTGAGCGTGGCGGGAGGCAACGCGGCGTTCCAGTGCGTCAAAAAGGTGATCGAGCTGGCCATGGCCGGCGAGGTGGACGCCACCTGCACCAACGCCCTGAACAAAGAGGCCATGAACAAGGCCCTGGAGGCGGACGGCGGCGCCCACTCGGACGGGTACACCCATTTCGACGGCCACACCGAGATCTACGCCACCTACACCCACACCAAAAAGTACACCATGATGCTGGCCCACCACGACCTGCGGGTGGTCCATGTGTCCACCCACTGCTCCCTGCGCGAGGCCTGCGACCGGGTCAAAAAGGCCCGGGTGCTGGAGGTGATCGAGATCGCCCACCAGGCCTGCAAGGACATGGGCATCGCCCAGCCCCGGGTGGCGGTGGCCGGCCTGAACCCCCACTGCGGCGAGAACGGCCTGTTCGGCACCGAGGAGATCCAGGAGATCAAGCCCGCCATCGAGGCGGCCCGGGCCGAGGGGATCGACGCCATCGGACCCATCCCCCCGGACAGCGTGTTCAGCGAGGCGCTGGGCGGCTGGTACGACATCGTGGTCTGTATGTACCACGACCAGGGGCACATCCCCCTCAAGACGGTGGGCTTTGTCTACGACCGCGAAAAGCAGGCGTGGAAGGCCGTGGAGGGCGTCAACGTCACCCTGGGCCTGCCCATCATCCGCACCAGCGTGGACCACGGCACCGGCTTTGCCCTGGCCGGCAAGGGCACCAGCAACGAGCTGAGCCTGGTGAACGCCATCGACTACGCGATCCGGATGGCCAACGGCCGCAAAAAAGCATAAATTTCCGGTCTGCCATTGGGGCCGGTGGGCGGAGCTTTCATGCTCCGCCCTTTTTTGTTGCCTATTGCAGAACGGAACGAAGGCAGGGCCGGGCCGGGGGAGGGGACTCGTTTGCTGCAACGAACCAAAACGTTCTACAATAGAACAAAAAAGCGGGCAAAAGGCACGAATGTTTCAAAAAGCAACAAAAGACGGGATGTAAAATTTGAACAAAATGGGATTCTGTTCCTGGCTGAAACGTATTTTGCGCCGCCGTTGATTGAGCGGCCCGGCCGATTCGGATATAATTTAGACACAAAGATCAAACCGAACTGTGCAGGATGCCGAAACCTGCATGTGCGGAAGAGGGTTTGAAAAAAGGAGGTCCATCTACATGACAACACCCATGATCATTGCCCTGGCTGTGACTGTCTTCATGATCGTCCTGATCATGATGGACAAGCTGCCCTTTGGCGCGCCGCCGCTGCTGGCCCTGCTGCTGCTGGTCGTCTTTGGCGTGACCGACATCAAGACGGCGTTCGGCGGCTTCTCCAACTCCACCATCGTGATGCTCGCATCCTTCATGGCGATCATCGCAGCCCTGCAAAAAACCAGCTTTATCGTCAAATTCAAGGACGCCATGTTCAAAATGGCAAGCAAAGGCGGTTTCCTGGCCTATGTGCTGCTGATCCTCATCGTCATGCTGGGGTGCAGCCTGTTCGGCACCGGCTCCACCGCTTACTACGTCCTGGTCATCGGCCTGCTGTCCAACCTGCCGTACAGCAAGAGCCTGCCCCCCTCCAAGGTGCTGATGCCTGCGGGCTTTGCGGCCAACCACCCGCTGCTGCCCTTCAACACCGCGCTGCAGTACGGCATCGTCATCGCGGTGCTGCAGAGCGCCGGCGCATCCTCGGAGGTCAACCTGGTCAAGTTCTCCTTCGTCAACCTGGCTTTGTCCCTGGGCTTCCTGGCATGGTGCCTGCTGGCCTACAAGCTGATGCCCGACCACCCCATCGCCGCCGCCCAGGAGACGGCCGCGGACAACCATGAAGTCACCCTGACCAAGCAGAAAGAGATCATCACCTACATCTGCTTTGTGGTGGCCGTGATCGGCATGATCCTGCAGAGCAACATCGGCGACGCCGGCTACGCCATCACCGGCCTGGCGGTGACCGCCCTGCTGATCTTCGGCATCATGGATTTCAACGAGATCCGCAACGCCATCAGCGCCCCCATCATCCTGATGTCTGCCGGCGTCATCGGCATCGCCGACGCTTTGGGCAGCACCGGCCTGACCAACCTGGTGGGCGAGACGGTCGCCGGCATGCTGGGCGACAACGTCAACCCCTTCGTCCTGATCTTCGTGTTCTGCATCCTGACCAGCGTCCTGGCCACCCTGACCGGTTCCACCATCGGCACGGTCTACGTCTTTGCCCCCATGGCCATCGCCACCTGCATGAACCTGGGCCTTGACCCCACTGCGGCGGCCGCCGCCATCGTCATCTCGGGCTGGTGCGGACACTTCCTGCCCATCGACGGCATGCCCGCCATGATCATGGGCGCCGGCGACTACAAGATCGGCGAGTTCTGGAAGTTTACCATCCCGCAGTACTTCATCCGCCTGCTGGCCCTGACTGCCGGCGCGGTCCTGATCTTCCCCATGCGGTGACGAGCCGCCTGCGGGAACCGAAAAAGGAGAAACGTTATGGCCTGCAAATTTGAACTGGAACACATCGGCATCAACACCCCGAACGCAGAGGAGGCCGCGCGGCTGGCCCAGCTGCTGAGCATGATGTTCAACCTGGAGCCCCGCCACGGCCAGAAGTCCGAGTTCGGCGGCGCCTACTTTGAGTGCATGAAGGCGCCTTTCCTGGGCAGCAGCGGCCACATCGCCATGCGGACCCCCGACCTGACCGCCGCCGTGGCCGAGCTGAAGGAGAAGGGCTTCTCCTTCAACATGGACACCGCCGCCTACTTCGACGACGGCCGGCTGAAGAACGTCTACCTCGACGGGGAATATGGCGGCTTCGCCATCCACATCATGGAAAAATGAGCGTCCTCTCCCGGCGCAGGGCCTTGCAGCCCTGGGCCAGCAACGAAAAATCCCCCTCAGATCCCTATCCCTGAAGCAAAAGCCGGAGGCAGATGCCTCCGGCTTTTGCCGTTGCGCCGCGGCTGCGCCCAGATCATCCAGGGCGCCATAGGCAGACAGGGAGTATAAATCGCACAGCAAAAGGCCCCCGCCTTGCCAGTTGGACCCTGGCAGGGCGGGGGCTTTTGCTTTTACCCCTTATCAGGAAGGGGGAGCGCCAAGACGAACAGAGAGCCGACCATATAAATAGCAGGCACAGGAGTTCGTTTAACGCTTGTCTGGTGGAGGCGATGGGAGTCGAAGGATTTTCTCGGAAAGAAATAGCGAAAAACTGATTTGATATCGCTAAATTTAACACTTGAAATGTGAGCCCAAGCCGGTGGAAACCCACAAAATGCACCCAGAAAAAGAGGAAGTGTGGTCAAAAGTGTGGTCTTCCTTCACCGGCTTTTTGTTTCGGCAAATTTAAGACTGCCCCCAGCTTGTAAATACCAAATTCAGGAAATTAGACCGTTTTGGAGTGGGAAATGCGGTAAAACCAAGCGCCGCCGTTCCTGTAAGTCAAGAAAAGTTGTTGTGATATTTCACAAAACAGTGAGTGCCTATTCATCAAATTGCACTATGTACAGTTGTCGTTTTTTAGCTGATGGAAGGGGAGGCCTCTATGACTGACTATTTTTACGGCGGACAAGCCGATCTTTTTTCCTTCTACCGATTGCCCAAAGCCCTCTTTGTGGACCCCAGATTCCGTGGGATCTCGGCAGAGGCCAAGATTCTGTACGGCCTGCTGCTGGACCGGATGGGGCTTTCGACCAAGAATGGCTGGCTGGATGATGCTGGCCGAGTGTACATCATCTTCACTATGGAGGAAATTATGACCTCCCTTTATTGTGCCGACAATAAGGCTACCAAACTGATGAAAGAATTGGAAGGCTGCGGGCTGATCGAGCGGAAGCGCCGCGGTCTTGGAAAACCGAATCTGATCTATGTGAAAAACTTTGCTTCTGATCCGTCAGAACCACGAGACCAGAATCGTGAAAACAACGATTCAAGAGCCGCGAAAACTGCGACTCCAGAGCCGTTAAAATCACGAGGAATTAAGAATAATCAGAATAATACTGACTTGAGTGATACTGATCCCTTCTTTTCCGGCGAAACCGCCGGAACGGAAGCAGAAGGGAAAGATGACCGCGCTCTGTATCAGGATTATTTTTCAGATCAGATCAACCTGGATTCTGTGATTGCATCCAATCCTGACGATGAGGATATGCTGCGGGAGATGCAGGAGCTGCTGGTGGATACAGCGTGCAGCCATCGGAAGATGATCCGAATCGCAGGAGATGATAAACCGGCCGAAGTGGTTCGAGGCCAGCTGATGAAATTGAACAGCGACCATATCCGGTTCGTTCTCTCGTGCATGAAAGAGAACACCACCCAGGTGCGGAATATGCGGCAGTATCTGCTTGCATCGCTGTATAACGCACCGATGACCATGCACAGTTCCTACGCGGCCCGGGTGCAGCACGACCTGAACGCAAAGTAACCGGCACCTGCCGGTGTGAAAGGGGGTGATGATTTGGCCCAAAAAGCAACTGTAATCGCCATAACCAACCAGAAAGGCGGCACTGGCAAGACCACAACCTGCGAAAATCTGGGAGTGGGGCTTGCCATGGAGGGCAAAAAGGTGCTCCTGGTGGACGAAGACCCCCAAAGTTCTCTTACCATCAGCATGGGATGGCCCAAACCGGATGAACTGGAAACCACCCTTTCCACCCTCATGGGCAAAGTGCTGGAGGATAAGCCCATTCAGCCGGGGGAAGGAATCCTCCACCATGCAGAAGGTGTGGACCTGATCCCATCCAGCATCGAGCTGGCAGGGATGGAAGTGGGCCTTGTAAATGCCATGAGCCGGGAAAAGGTCTTGAAGCAGGTGCTGGAAGTCAACAAGCGATCCTATGACTATATCCTGCTGGACTGTACCCCCAGCCTTGGTATGCTCACGATTAACGCTTTGGCCGCTGCAGATAGTGCCCTGATCCCGGTACAGGCACAATATCTGCCCGCCAAGGGCCTGGAACAGCTGTTACAGACCATCAACAAGGTGCGAAGGCAGATCAACCCGAAGCTGAGAATCGAAGGTATCCTGATGACCATGACCGACAGCCGAACCAATTACGGAAAGGAGATCGACGCACTGATTCGGCAGGCTTATGGCAGCAAAATCAAGGTTTTTGAACAGGGAATACCCCGGTCGGTACGGGCAGCGGAAACCAGTGCCGAGGGCAAAAGCATCTTTGCCCATGACCCCAAAGGAAAGGTGGCGGAAGCCTACCGGACATTGACGAGGGAGGTGGTGCATAGTGCCGAAAAACGGCGCAAACATCAGCTTGACCAGTTACGATGACATTTTCACGACCGAAGAGAGCCGCCAGAGCGAGCAGATTCAGCAAATCCCCATTGCGGACCTGCACCCCTTCAAAGATCACCCCTTCAAGGTGCTGGACGATGAGGCCATGCAGAGAACGGTGGAAAGTGTGGCTCAATTTGGAGTGTTGGCCCCGCTGGTTGTCCGACCGCGGGAGGAAGGAGGCTATGAGATTATTTCGGGCCACCGGCGGCAGCACGCCGCCGAGCTGGCAGGGCTGAAAACCCTGCCGGTGATTGTCCGCAACATGGACGATGACCAGGCGGTGATTCACATGGTGGACAGCAATTTGCAACGCGAGAGCATCCTGCCCAGTGAGCGGGCATTCGCCTACAAAATGAAGCTGGAAGCTATGAAAAGAACGGCAGGACGTCCTTCTAAAAATGTGTCCCAAATTGGGACACAAAAACGGTCAGACCAGATTATGGCCGAAGAAATGGGTGAAAGCCGTAACCAGATCCAGCGTTTCATCCGCCTTACCAACCTGATCCCCGAACTTCTGGAACTGGTAGACCAAAAGAAAATATCCTTCAATCCCGCTGTGGAGCTGTCATATCTGACAGACTCGGAACAGCGGGATTTTTTTGAGGCCATGCAGGACACCCAGAACGCTCCTTCTCTGTCCCAGGCTCAGCGAATCAAGAAACTGAGCCAGGCTGGCAAGTGCAGCTATGATGCCATTTATGACATCATGGGCGAAGAAAAGAAGGCCGAAATGGACCGCGTGACCATCAAAAACGATGTGCTGCGCAAGTATTTCCCGAAATCCTACACCCCCAAGCAGATGCAGGATACCATCATCAAGCTGCTGGAGCAGTGGCAGAAAAAGCGCCAGCGCAGTCAGGAACGCTGACCCTCTGGCATAAATCACAAAACACAAAGAACAAATTTGGAGGAATCGCCTATGACAAACAAGAAACCCACTATCGCACAGCAGACCTATGAGAAGGTCTGCGCCATCGAGACCATCCTGAACAGCCTGCTGGCAGACAGCAGCACGCCTGTATCTGGCCCGCTCGTGCCGGAGCGCCCCCTCTATCTGGCAACGGCTGGCCCTGAGATGCCCCTTTCGGTTATCCGTTTGGAGGATGCTCCCGACTATCTGCCCTGTTTTGACGAGGCTGACCTGCTGTATGGCATCCCCGGTCTGCCCATCCTCATGAGTTACTGCCCGGAGCAGGTCATGGACATCGGAGAGGAATCCTACCTGGTCGGCCCCATGGTCTTTTTCCGCATCGACCACATTGGCAACACCGTGTCCCTTCAGGTAGCGGACCTGTATCAACTGGCCGAGTTCCTGGAGGAACACAGCGTCATCCTGATGCAGGGCGGCGAAAGCTTTATCGCCATCCGGCTGGACTGACCATGTGGACGAGCGCGGTATTTTTTGCGGCGGGTACCTGGTTCGGCTTTTTCATCGTGGCCCTGATGCAGGCTGGAAAGGAGGATGACCCCCATGCAGGAAGATGTGGAGAACAGAACGATCAACTTTGCCATCAGCACCACCAAGCTGACGGGCCGGACGATCCTGGCGGCGGCGCGTAAGTTCTTGCAGTGGAGGGCGGGTAAATCGCATGACAAGCCGGTGGGCAAGCAAAGTGTCAAGCAGCTTCTGCGGCAGGACCAGGGAGCCGCCAACATTGAGATCGAGAAAACCGGCATCCGGGACTTCAAGCGGATTCTGGATAAGTACGGTGTGGACTACGCCATCACCAAAAACCATGACGATCCGCCCCGGTATCTGGTTTTCTTCAAGGCGCGGGATGCCGATACCCTGACCGCCGCCTTCAAGGACTACTCTGCCAAGCTGGTCCAGAAAGAAAAACGCCCCAGTGTTCTGGAGCGTTTGCAGCAGTTCAAGGCCCTGGCCGCAGAGCTGGTGCCCGGCAAGATGCGGGAAAAGAAACAGGAGCGTGCCGGCCGATGAACCAAAACACCAAACGCCTTGTGCTCCTGAACCTGCCCTATGTCCTGATGGGCCTTTATGCTACCAATCTGGGCTATGCCTGGCGGCTGGCCGTCGGGGCTGACTTTTCCGAGAAGATGATGTCCCTCATGTCGGTGCTGCCGGACGCCCTGGGGCGCATTGTACCCAGTTTCCACCCACTGGACTTGACTGTTGGTCTGTGCTGCGGTGCGGGGCTGCGGTTGGCGGTCTACCTGAAAGGCAAGAACGCTAAGAAGTACCGCCACGGCAGCGAGTACGGCTCAGCCCGCTGGGGCAATGCCAAGGACATCGAGCCGTATGTGGCCCCCAAGTTTGAGGACAACATCATCCTGACCCAGACCGAACGCCTCACCATGTCCAGCCGCCCCAAAGACCCCAAGACGGCCCGGAACAAAAATGTCCTCATTGTAGGCGGTTCCGGCAGCGGCAAGACCCGCTTCTGGATCACCCCCAATCTCCTGCAAATGCACAGTTCCTATGTCCTCACAGACCCGAAAGGTACCACGGTTTTGGAGGTCGGCAACGCCTTTTTGAAGAAAGGCTACCGCATCAAAATCTTCAACACCATCAACTTCAAAAAGTCGATGCATTATAATCCGTTCGTGTATATCCACTCAGAAAAGGACATTTTGAAGCTGGTCACGACCCTCATGACCAACACCCGCGGCGAGGGAAAAGGCGGTGATCCATTTTGGGACAAAGCAGAAAAGCTCTTGCTTACGTCGCTTATTGCCTATATCCACTATGAGGCCCCGGCAGAGGAGCAAAACTTCGCCACCCTGCTGGAATTTCTCAACATCATGGAAGTCCGGGAAGATGATGAGGAATTCCAAAATCCGGTGGACCTGATGTTCGAGGACCTGGCAAAACAGAAGCCGGACCACTTTGCGGTGCGGCAATATCGTCTTTACAAGCTGGCGGCCGGCAAGACCGCAAAGTCGATTCTCATTTCCTGCGGTGCTAGATTGGCTCCCTTCGACATCGCGGAACTGCGGGAAATCACCGCCTACGACGAGCTGGAACTGGACACCCTGGGCGACCGAAAAACGGCGCTGTTCCTCATCATGTCGGACACCGACAGCACCTTCAACTTCCTGATTTCTATGGTGTACACCCAGTTATTCAATCTGCTCTGCGAGAAGGCCGACGATGTGTACGGCGGGCGGCTGCCGGTCCATGTGAGGTGCCTGATCGACGAGTGCGCCAATATCGGGCAGATTCCGAACCTGGAAAAGCTGGTGGCCACCATCCGCAGCCGGGAAATCTCGGCCTGCCTGGTGCTGCAGGCACAAAGCCAGTTGAAAGCGCTGTATAAGGACAACGCCGATACCATCATCGGCAACATGGACAGCCAGGTCTTCCTGGGCGGTTCGGAGAACACAACCCTCAAGGAACTGTCTGCTGCACTTGGCAAGGAAACCATTGATACGTTCAACACATCAGACACCCGCGGCAACAGCCCCAGTTATGGCACCTCGTTTCAAAAAACTGGCCATGAACTTATGAGCCGGGATGAACTGGCCGTCATGGACGGCGGCAAGTGCATCCTCCAACTGCGCGGCGTCCGGCCTTTTCTCTCCGACAAGTATGACCTGACCCAGCACCCCAACTATAAGTTGACAGGGGACTACGACAAGAAAAATATGTTCGACATCGAGAAGTATCTCGATCACCGCCTGAAACTGAAACCTTCGGATACCTATGAAGTAATCGAGGATATCGAAGAATAAAAAACTCCCCCCCTCACGGGGGAGTGTACATAATCATTTCCTTTATGAGAGCAATACATTGATCCTCCCAAATACGGGGGGATTTTTCTTTTCCAGGCCCCAGGTACACCAGCAAATCAACCATGCTGCGGTTGGCAGCGAAAAAGAACTGCGATTTCAGGTGTGTACCGACCGGCCGCAAGCTCTTTTTCTCAGGAGGAAATGACTATGGAATTTTTCAACTCTGCTGTCGAAGTGCTTCAGACCCTCGTTATCGCTCTGGGTGCCGGTCTCGGTGTTTGGGGTGTCATCAACCTACTGGAAGGCTATGGCAACGATAACCCCGGCGCAAAGAGCCAGGGCATGAAGCAGCTTATGGCCGGCGGCGGTGTCGCCCTGATCGGCACCACCCTGATCCCTCTGCTGAGCGGTCTGTTCGGCTGACAAACAGATGGGCGGCCTTGGCCGCCTATACATAAAACTGGTGATTCCATGGGATTCTCTGTGAGGTTATTTTGGCTTGCGATAGGAGGAATACCGGCCAACACGCACTCTTTCCAGCTTTCCTTCTTTACAGAACTCGTTCAGGATACGATTGGCTGTGGCAGGGGAAACCCCACAGAGTTGTTGGACATCTGCATTGCGGATGGTAGGAACAGCAAGCAGAAAGTGCTCGATGGCCGCCCAACGGATTTCCTTTTGCTTTTCTCTGGATAGGGGAGCCTCACTGGAGGAAGCGGCTGCTTCCGACAAGGCGTCCTTGATGACGCCCAGCATAAATGTGAGGAACTGAGTGGATTTCCCCTGAGCATTGGAAGTGTTAATGGCCTGGTAGTATTCCTGTTGGTGATCGTGGATGATGGATTCCACCGGAAGCCAGGCAAATAGCGGATTCCACTGGGATAATAAAAGGGTATGCCAGAGCCGCCCCATTCTGCCATTGCCGTCTGAGAAGGGATGGATCAATTCAAATTCGTAGTGGAATACGCAGCTTTTAATCAGAACAGGAAGCGGGCTCGTCCTGGTCCACTCCATTAGTTCTTCAACCAGCGAGGGAACGTATTGCGGAAGGCTGCCAAAGTGCAGAACATTGCCCTGGCTGTCCACCACGCCCACAGGGCGGGAGCGGAATACGCCCGCCTCTGCCGTCAGGCCGCGCATCATCACGCCATGAGCAGCCAATAGATCGTCTATGGAATAGGGGTCCATGGCGGCAAGATGATCGTAGATTTCGTAGGCGTTCTTTACCTCTGCAATATCCTTGGGGGGAGCGAGAACCCGCTTGCCGGAAAGGACTGCAGTGACCTGTTCCAGGGAAAGAGAATTCTGCTCGATGGCCAGAGAAGAATAAATGGTTTTGATTCGATTCTCACGACGCAGGGTGGGACTGGTGGATAAGTCACTGATGGAGCTGACATGACCGACCAGTTCTCCGATTTCCACAACATCTGACAGGATGGCATCGGTGATTTCAAAGGGGGGCTTTTTGTTGTACATGGGCTATACCTCCGGGGTCAATCATATCATTTCATCGCTCATATTACAAGATCAATTCAATCAAATGATTGAATTGAATGAGAGCATTTATTATTTCAGTGAATAAGAACCAGAGAAATACATACAGCCGCCTCTCCCGTTGTCCCAGCATCAGCCACGCCGCGGCAAGCGGCATTCAAAAAATAGGTGTCCCGGGTGATTGCGAAACGGCTCCCATCTTACCTTATTATAAAAGAAAGGACGAACGCTATGGAAATTCTCACCAACATTATCTTCCTGCTGAATATGCTCAAGACCCTTATCAACCATTTCTTCTAAGGGGAGGTGACACCCTTTGGAAACCGTACTCAACGCGATTGCGGACTGGATCAAAGGTATTTTGGCCGGCGCAATCATGTCCAACCTCTCCGGCCTGTTCGATTCGGTAAACGAACAGGTGGGAGAGATTGCCACGCAGGTGGGCACGAGTCCTGCGGACTTTGAACCCCGTGTGTTCGAGATGATCCGCGGGGTATCCAATTCCGCAATTCTTCCCATTGCGGGTGTTTTCCTGACCCTGGTGGCCTGCTATGAGCTGGTGCAAATGGTCACCGAGCACAACAACCTGGCCAGCTTTGAGCCTGCCCTGATTACCAAATGGATCATCAAGACCGGCTGCGCCGTCTACCTGATCTCCAACACCTTTGACATCGTCATGGGGGTTTTTGATCTGGCGCAGGGAGTCATCGCTGAATCCAGCGGCATCGTCGCAGGAAACACGGCAGTCAATGAGGCTGGACTGGCGAACCTGGAAGCCAGCCTGATGGAGATGGATGTGGGGCCGTTGTTTGGACTGTTTTTGCAGTCCTTCTTCATTGGCATCACCCTGCGTATCCTGTCCATCGTGATTTTCGTCATTGTCTATGGCCGGATGATTGAGATATATAGCGCGTCCAGAAGCGCCGCTTGTAATCCGCAGGCGGTGCGCGGGCATTTTGGGAA
>ERZ1643250.1199-NODE-1199-length-23231-cov-5.575380_pt1 | contig 23231 bp, 31 predicted proteins | sample MGYA00579262_ERZ1643250 | MGnify/ENA primary metagenome ERZ1643250 (study PRJEB29033, sample SAMEA4952265) | chicken gut metagenome | biome: Broiler Chicken; feature: Gastrointestinal Tract; material: Caecum | place: Ireland | collected 2018 | study: Broiler... | reverse complement strand
AGATTTAAGAACAAAATCAGCTGCAGAATTACAGGAAGAATTAGTAGCTGCTAAAAAGGAACTCTTTAACTTGAGATTTCAGAATGCAACCAACCAGCTGGACAATACGAGCAGAATCAAAGAGGTTCGCAAAAATATTGCCAGAATTCAGACTGTAATTGCCCAGAAGGCGAATGCGGCACAGTAGTCAGTGAAAGGAGCAATTGATCGTGGAAAGAAATCTTAGAAAAACACGTGTTGGTAAAGTAGTCAGCAATAAGATGGATAAGACCGTTGTAGTTGCTATCGAAGACCATGTGAAACATCCGCTTTACAAAAAGATTGTGAAGAGAACATACAAACTGAAAGCTCATGATGAAAACAATGAGTGCAATATCGGCGATACAGTGAAAGTAATGGAGACAAGACCGTTGTCCAAGGACAAGAGATGGAGACTGGTTGAAGTCGTTGAGAAAGTGAAATAATAGGAGGATACCAGCATGATTCAACAGGAAAGTAGACTCAGAGTCGCTGACAACACTGGTGCAAAAGAAATTCTGTGTATCCGTGTTCTGGGCGGTTCCACCAGAAGATATGCGAATATCGGCGATGTGATCGTTGCCACTGTTAAAGATGCAACACCAGGCGGAGTTGTAAAAAAAGGTGATGTTGTAAAAGCTGTCGTTGTTCGTACTGTAAAAGGCGCTCGTCGTAAAGACGGTTCTTATATTAAATTCGATGAGAACGCGGCTGTCATTATCAAAGATGATAAGACACCGAGAGGAACACGTATCTTTGGACCAGTAGCGAGAGAGCTGCGTGAGAAACAGTTCATGAGAATTGTATCTCTGGCTCCGGAAGTATTATAAGGAGGTACCTATGTCATCGTTAAAGATTAAAAAAGGTGATACCGTAAAGGTAATCGCCGGAAAAGATAAAGATAAAGAAGGCAAAGTGCTCTCTGTGAAAGACGGAAAAGTCATCGTGGAAGGCGTAAACATGATCACAAAGCATGAGAAACCCTCCATGAGAAATCAGCAGGGCGGCATCGTGAACAAGGAAGCTCCCATTGATGCATCCAATGTAATGTATGTTCACAACGGTAAAGCCACAAGAATCGGCTTTAAAGTGGAAGACGGCAAGAAAGTCCGTGTTGCAAAATCAACCGGTGAGGTTATCAACGATTAATAAAGAGAGGAGGCTGTTTTAAGATGAGTAGATTGAGAGAAATTTACAAAAACGAGATCGTAGACGCTATGATCAAAAAGTTTGGATATAAAAACATTATGGAAGTGCCAAAACTCGAAAAAATCGTCGTTAACATGGGTGTTGGTGAGGCCAAAGACAACGCAAAACTTCTGGATGCAGCGGTAAGCGATATGGAAACCATTACAGGCCAGAAGGCGGTTCTGACAAGAGCGAAAAACTCTGTGGCTAACTTCAAGATCAGAGAGGGCATGGCCATCGGCTGTAAAGTTACCCTGCGCGGCGAGAAAATGTATGAGTTTGCCGATCGTCTGATCAACCTGGCTCTTCCCCGTGTGCGTGACTTCCGCGGCGTAAATCCCAACGCATTTGACGGAAGAGGAAACTATGCTCTGGGTATTAAAGAGCAGCTGATTTTCCCGGAAATCGAGTACGATAAAGTAGATAAGGTAAGAGGTATGGATGTAATCTTCGTTACAACCGCCAAGACCGATGAAGAAGCTCGTGAATTATTGACATTATTCAATATGCCATTCGCAAAGTAATTTAGGAGGAATTGATTCATGGCTAAGACAGCAATGAAAATCAAACAGCAGCGCAAACAGAAATTCTCCACCAGAGAATACAATCGCTGCAGAATCTGCGGACGTCCGCATGCATATCTGAGAAAATATGGAATCTGCCGTATTTGTTTCCGTGAACTGGCATACAAAGGCCAGATCCCAGGAGTGAAAAAAGCAAGCTGGTAATCCCCGGCTTACAAAAAAGTTTATGATTAACCCACAGTACCAGGCCAAAGGCCCGGTACTACAGTAACATGTAAAGTCTAACAAATAAGGAGGAAACTTACATGACAATGAGCGATCCGATTGCAGATATGCTTACAAGAATCCGTAACGCAAACACTGCAAAACATGATACCGTAGATATTCCGGCATCCAAAATGAAAATTTCCATTGCAGATATTCTGTTAAACGAAGGTTATATTGCAAAATATGACCTGATCGAAGATGGGAAATTCAAAACTATCCGTATCACCTTAAAATACGGAGCCGATAAGAATGAGAAAATTATTACCGGACTGAAAAGAATTTCCAAACCCGGTCTGCGTATTTATGCGAATAAAGAAGAACTCCCGAAAGTTCTCGGCGGATTAGGCATTGCCATCCTGTCCACAAACCAGGGTGTGATCACAGATAAGGAAGCAAGAAAGCTTCAGGTAGGCGGAGAAGTACTGGCATTCGTATGGTAATCCGTCACAGCAACTGAAAACAGAAGGGAATATCATCGTCCCTTCCGAAAATTTAAGTTATAGGAGGAAAATGGTATGTCACGTATCGGAAGACTGCCTGTTGTTGTTCCGGCCGGTGTGGAAGTAACCATCACGGAGAACAACGAAGTAACTGTAAAAGGACCGAAGGGAACACTGGAAAAAGCGCTTCCCAGGGAAATGGATATCAAGCTGGAAGACGGCCATGTAGTCGTTACAAGACCCAGCGATCTGAAGAAAATGAAATCCCTGCACGGACTGACAAGAACTCTGATCCAGAACATGGTGACCGGCGTAAGCGAAGGTTATGAAAAAGTTCTTGAAGTAAACGGTGTGGGTTACAGAGCTGCAAAGCAGGGCAAAAAGTTAGTATTATCACTCGGTTATTCTCATCCGGTTGAGATGGAAGATCCGGAAGGTCTGGAATCTGCCGTTGATGGAAACAAGATCATTGTAAAGGGTATTGACAAGGAAAGAGTGGGTCAGTACGCTGCTGAAATCAGAGACAAGAGAAGACCGGAACCCTACAAGGGCAAAGGTATCAAGTATGCTGATGAAGTGATCAGACGCAAAGTTGGTAAGACCGGTAAGAAATAATTAAGGAGAGTGAAAACATGATTAGTAAAGTATCCAGGACGAAGGTTCGTCAGAAAAAACATAGAAGATTACGTAATCATATCGTTGGCACAGCACAGAAACCGCGTCTGGCTGTATTCAGAAGCAATAACCATATGTATGCGCAGATTATCGATGATACTGTGGGAAATACGCTGGTTTCCGCTTCTACTCTTCAGAAAGAAGTCAAGGCTGAGCTGGAAAAAACCAACGATGTTGCCGCAGCTGCATATCTGGGAACCGTAATCGGAAAAAGAGCAGTGGAAAAAGGTATCACAACTGTTGTCTTTGACCGTGGAGGCTTCATTTATCAGGGTAAGATCAAAGCTCTGGCCGATGCAGCGAGAGAAGCAGGTCTGGAATTCTAGTAAGGGAGGAGAAGAACACATGAAACGCAGTATCATTGATGCTAGTCAGCTTGAATTAGAAGAAAAAGTAGTGTCAATCAAACGTGTAACTAAGGTTGTTAAAGGTGGTCGTAACTTCCGTTTCACTGCTTTAGTAGTTGTCGGTGACGGCAACGGACATGTTGGCGCCGGATTGGGAAAAGCAGCAGAAATTCCTGAGGCAATCCGCAAAGGCAAAGAAGATGCTATGAAGAAACTGGTAACGGTTGCCAGAGATGATAACGGAAGTATCACCCATGATTTCATCGGCAAATTCGGAAGCGCAGAGGTATTATTAAAGAGAGCTCCCGAAGGTACCGGCGTTATCGCAGGCGGTCCGGCCCGTGCCGTGATTGAGCTTGCGGGAATCAAAAATATCCGTACCAAATCTCTTGGCTCCAACAATAAGCAGAACGTTGTGCTTGCTACAATCGAAGGTTTACGTCAGTTAAAGACTCCGGAAGAAGTAGCAAAACTTCGCGGTAAATCCGTAGAAGAGATCTTTGCTTAAGGAGGATCATGAAGATGGCAGATAAATTAAAAGTTACATTAGTAAAATCTACGATTGGTGCGATTCCAAAACACAGAAAAACAGTGGCGGCTCTGGGTCTTACCAAGATGCATAAAACGGTGGAACTGCCGGACAATCCCGCTGTCCGCGGAATGGTAAAACAGGTTTGCCACCTGGTAAAAGTAGAAGAAGCATAAAAAAGTAAGGAGGTACCATGATGGATTTATCAAACTTAAGACCGGCTGACGGTTCCAGACAGAGTGATAATTTCCGCAGAGGCCGTGGTCACGGTTCAGGAAACGGCAAAACTGCCGGAAAAGGCCATAAAGGTCAGAAAGCTCGTTCCGGCGCTCCCAGACCGGGATTTGAAGGCGGTCAGATGCCTTTATACAGACGTATTCCCAAGAGAGGATTTACCAACAGAAACTCCAAAGATATCGTGGCAATCAATGTCAGCGTTCTTGAGAGATTCGAAGACGGTTCTGAAGTGACAGTAGAATCACTGCTGGCTTCCGGTGCAATCTCCCATGCAAGGGACGGCGTTAAGATCCTTGGCAACGGTGAATTGACCAAGAAGCTCAATGTAAAAGTAAATGCGTTCAGCGAAAGCGCAAAAAATAAGATTGAAGCTGCAGGTGGAACAGTCGAGGTGATCTAATGTTCAAGACTCTTCAGAATGCTTTTAAAATAAAAGACGTAAGACGGAGAATCTTTTATGTATTCCTGATGCTGGTAGTTGTGCGCCTTGGCACACAGATACCAGTACCGGGGGTAAACGGAGATTATTTTAAGGAGTGGTTTGCCAGCCAGACCGGAGACGCGTTCAATTTTCTGGATGCCTTCACAGGAGGATCCTTCTCCTCCTTCTCCATCTTTGCGCTGAATATTACTCCTTACATTACATCTTCCATTATCGTTCAGCTTCTGACCATCGCCATCCCCAAGCTGGAAGAACTGCACAAGGACGGCGAGACGGGAAGAAAGAAAATTGTTGCAATTACAAGATACCTGACAGTAGGGCTTGCATTGTTTGAATCTGCAGCCATGGCAATCGGATTCGGAAACAGAGGACTGATCCCGGACATTAACTTCGGCAAGATCGTGGTCGTTGTGGCTACGCTGACAGCCGGTTCGGCATTCCTTATGTGGGTGGGTGAACGGATCAATGAAAAGGGCATTGGAAACGGTATTTCCATCGTCCTGATGATCAATATCGTATCCAGGATTCCCAGCGATATGGTGAATCTCTACGAATCCTTTGTGAAACCCAGCGTGTCAGGAAGTCTGGCCAAAAGCTGCCTGGCAGCAGTCATCATCCTGGCGATCATTCTCGCGGTTATCGTTCTGGTACTGATCCTGAACGGAGCGCAGAGAAATATCCCGGTCCAGTATTCCAAGAAAATGGTGGGCAGAAGGATGGTGGGCGGACAGAGTTCCCATATTCCGCTGAAAGTAAATACGGCAGGTGTTATTCCGATTATCTTTGCTTCTTCCATCATGTCTTTCCCTGGCATTATTGCAACCTTCATCGGAAAGACCGGCGGAACGGGATGGGGAGCACAGATTATGGCCGGACTGAATTCCAGCAACTGGTTCAGCCCCAGTCAGCCTTTATACTCACTGGGTCTGGTGCTGTATATTGTCCTGGTTATCTTCTTTGCTTATTTCTATACATCCATCACCTTCAATCCGCTGGAAGTGGCAGACAATATTAAGAAGCAGGGTGGATTTATACCTGGTATTCGTCCAGGCAAACCGACAGTTGACTACTTGAATAATATTCTGAGCTATGTGATTTTTATCGGTGCGGCAGGGCTTACGATCGTCGCTGTGATTCCGTTCTTCTTTAACGGCGTGTTTGGTGCAAACGTGTCGTTCGGCGGAACATCGCTGATCATTGTAGTCAGTGTTATTCTGGAGACTTTGAAACAGATCGAGTCCATGATGCTGGTGAGAAATTACAAAGGCTTTTTAAATGAGTAATCAAAGAGGTTGTGGCGTGTGACGTCACAACCTTAATGTGCATTCACATCTATTTTATAATAAGATAAGGAGAGATACTCATGAAAATTATCATGTTAGGAGCCCCTGGTGCAGGGAAAGGAACACAGGCAAAAAAAATAGCGGAAAAATATCAGATTCCCCATATTTCAACGGGAGATATTTTCAGAGCTAATATCAAAAATGGAACGGAACTGGGCAACAAGGCAAAGACATACATGGAGCAGGGACTGTTGGTTCCCGATGAACTGGTCTGCGACCTGGTGGTAGACCGGGTGAAACAGGACGACTGCGCAAACGGTTACGTACTGGACGGATTCCCCAGAACTATCCCCCAGGCAGAGAGCCTGGATGGGGCTTTAAAGGCGATGGGACAGAAGGTGGATTATGCAGTTAACGTGGAAGTGCCCGATGAGAATATCATTCGCCGTATGGGCGGCAGAAGAGCCTGCCTGGCATGCGGCGCGACTTATCACGTGGAAAACATTCCTCCGAAAAAAGAGGGAATCTGCGACGTCTGCGGCGCCGAGCTGGTGTTAAGAGACGATGACAAGCCGGAGACAGTGAAGAAACGTCTGGATGTTTATCATGAGCAGACACAGCCGCTGATCGACTACTATACCAATGCCGGCGTTCTGGTGGAAGTGGACGGGACTTTAGCCATGGACGATGTTTTTGCTGCAATCTGTAAAGTGTTGGGGGCATAATATGTCGGTAACGATTAAGACAGCAAGAGAAATCGAATTGATGAGAGAAGCCGGCCGTCTGCTGGAGCTGGTGCACGATGAACTGGCGAAAGCCATCCGGCCGGGCATTTCTACCTGGGATATTGACCATCTTGGAGAGGAACTGATCCGCAGTTACGGATGTGTTCCCAACTTTCTCCATTACAACGGCTATCCCGCATCGATCTGCGTCTCTGTGAACGATGAGGTGGTACACGGAATCCCGCACAAGGATCATATCATTCAGGAAGGCGATATCGTCAGCCTGGATGCCGGTCTGATCTACAAAGGCTATCATTCCGATGCGGCCAGAACCCATGCGGTGGGGGAAATCAGCCCTGAAGCACAGCAGCTGATCGATGTGACGCGGCAGAGCTTTTTCGAAGGCATCAAATACGCGAAACCAGGCCATCATCTTCACGAGATATCCGCAGCCATCGGTGCTTATGCGGAAAGCTTCGGTTACGGTGTTGTCCGCGATCTGGTGGGTCATGGAATCGGCACCAGCCTGCATGAGGATCCACAGATCCCAAACTTCGCGCAGAAGCGCCGCGGCATCCGTCTGGAGCCCGGCATGACGCTGGCCATCGAACCTATGATTAATATGGGGCGGGCGGATGTCTGCTGGCTGGATGACGACTGGACTGTGGTGACGGAAGACGAAAGTCTGTCGGCACATTATGAAAACACCGTTTTGATCACAGACGGGGAGCCGGAGCTTTTGACTTATCACAAAGAGGTGTGACAGAATGCAGGAACTTCAAAGAGGCATGTATGCCAGGTCTCTGGCAGGCCATGATAAGGGAAAACTCTATGTGATCCTAGCGGTGGACGGGGAATACGTGTATCTGGCGGATGGAAAAAACCGCACGGCAGACCGTCCCAAAAAGAAGAAAATCCGTCATATTCAGCCGGATTTTCATATGGATGCAGTAATCAAAGAGAAGTTGGATCTTGCCGTACCAGTACGTGATGAGGATCTGAAAAAAGCCATAAAATTAAAAGAAGAGCCAAGCAGGAGGTAAGAAATGTCAAAGGCTGATGTAATTGAAGTAGAAGGGATCGTGCTGGAAAAGCTGCCCAACGCCATGTTTAAGGTGGAGCTGGAAAATAAGCACGTGGTGCTGGCACATATCAGCGGGAAGCTGCGCATGAACTTTATCCGCATCTTGCCGGGAGATAAGGTGACCATCGAGCTTTCGCCTTACGATCTTTCAAAAGGCAGAATCATCTGGAGAGATAAATAATACAGTCAGTGGCACTTTATATTATCGTAGAGTGCCACTTTTTCATATTATATATGGAACCATAAAGGACAACGGAGTAAAATGATGGATTTCTTAGTCAAAAAATTCGTGAAAAATTATGAGCAGGTGCAGGACAGTGAAGTGCGTACGGCCTACGGCATGCTGGCCAGCGTAGTGGGCATTCTGTGCAATGTCTTTCTGTTTGCCGTAAAGATTCTGATCGGTCTGATCATGGGAAGTATTGCCGTGACGGCGGATGCTTTTAATAACCTGTCGGATGCGGCTTCCTCTGTGATCAGCTTTGTGGGGGTAAAGATGGCCAGCAAACCGGCGGATGACGAGCATCCCTTCGGCCATGGGCGGATGGAATATATCGCAGCCTTCATCGTGGCTTTCCTGGTGATCCAGGTGGGATTTTCCCTGTTTCAAACCAGTATCGGCAAGCTGCGCAATCCGGAGGATATCGCCTTTGATCTGCTGCCTTTTCTGATCCTGGTACTTTCCATAGGGATAAAACTGTGGATGGCGTCTTATAACCGCAGACTGGGGAAACGGATCGATTCCAAAGTGATGAAGGCCACCGCGGCGGATTCCCTTGGGGATGTGATCACCACTTCGGCCACCGCAGCTTCCATTCTGATCTCCCATTTTGCCGGCGTTAACGTGGACGGCATCGCCGGACTTTTGGTATCCGTACTGGTTATGTGGTCGGGCGTTTCCATTTTCCGCGATACCCTGGAACCTCTGGTGGGAGAAGCGGTAGATCCGGAACTCTATCAGCAGATCACCGATCTGGTGGAAAGCTACGACGGTATCCTGGGTACGCACGATCTGATCGTTCACAATTACGGGCCGGGGAAAAGCATGGCGTCCATTCATGCGGAGGTTCCCCGCAATGTGGATATCGAAGATTCCCATGAGATCATCGACCGGGCTGAGCGGGAGGTGGCCAGAAAGCTGGGGATTCTGCTGGTTATCCATATGGATCCCCTGGCGGTGGAGGATGAAGCCGTAAACCGGGTGCGCAAAGAGGTGAAGGAAACGCTGTGGCTGATCGATGAGAATCTTTCTTTTCATGATTTTCGGATGGTGCGGGGAAAAAAACAGATCAATCTGATTTTTGATATGGTGGTACCCCACAGCTACAGCGAAGAGCAGCGAAAGAAGCTGACAGATAAAGTAGCTTTGGCCATGCAGCATAAGGATCCCCGTTATCAGTGCGTCATCACGGTGGATCAGAGTTTTCTTGCCGTTTCAAATGATGAAAAAAAGTGATTTTTTGCTTGCATTACTGGAAACACAGTGCTATACTATATAACGAACTTTTGTGCGCGAACCTTTGCGCATTGTAGAAATACAGGAAGGAAAGGAGGATTCCGATGAAAGTAAGATCATCTGTAAAACCGATCTGCGATAAGTGCAAGATTATCAAAAGAAAGGGCAGCATCAGAGTTATCTGCGAGAATCCAAAGCACAAACAGAGACAGGGCTGATTCCCATCCTGTTGTTTGTGTGACATTTTAAGTGCGGCTGCAGTTGGAACGCCAGGATGTGTTGTTCTGACTGATTTAATATTATTGTGAGAGTATCACGTATAATATTGCTTAATACCGTTTCCGGGAAGGAAGCGGAAAGGTCATGTTTTTAGCGGCATGGCTGGATGCACGCATACCTGCATCCCAATTAGGAAAATATTAACGGAGGTCTGCCGGGGCCCGGCACACATTTCAGGCCTGCCATGCAGGAGCTGCCTGGTTTCATCAGACCGGAAAGAAAGTGGAGGAAAATTACATGGCTCGTATAGCTGGTGTAGACTTACCAAGAGACAAACGTGTAGAAATCGGATTAACCTATATCTACGGAATCGGAAGAGCAAGCGCAAACCGCATTCTGAACGAAGCGGGCGTAAATCCGGATACCCGTGTAAGAGATCTGACGGATGAAGAAGTAAAGAAAATCAGTGTCGTTATCGACGAGACACAGGTTGTGGAAGGTGATCTGAGAAGAGAAATCGCTCTCAACATCAAGCGTCTGCAGGAGATCGGATGCTACAGAGGAATCCGTCACAGAAAAGGCCTTCCTGTACGTGGACAGAAGACAAAGACCAATGCCAGAACACGTAAGGGACCGAAGAGAACAGTTGCGAACAAGAAGAAATAATTAATTTGAGAAAGTGTAGGTTAGTTTTTTATTATGGCTAAAGTGACAAAGAAAACGACAAAGCGTCGTGTGAAGAAAAACGTTGAACGCGGACAGGCACATATCCAGGCTTCCTTCAATAATACGATTGTAACTCTGACCGATACGGAAGGAAACGCGCTTTCATGGGCAAGTGCCGGTGGTCTGGGATTTAAAGGTTCAAGAAAATCTACTCCTTATGCAGCTCAGATGGCGGCAGAGACTGCTACCAAGGCAGCTCTGGTACATGGGTTGAAAACCGTTGACGTATTTGTAAAAGGTCCGGGATCAGGAAGAGAGGCAGCGATCCGCGCCCTTTCTGCCAATGGTCTGGAAGTAGTCAGCATCAAAGACGTAACACCCGTACCCCATAACGGATGCCGTCCACCAAAACGTAGAAGAGTTTAATCAGGAGGTCTAATACAATGGCAGTAAACAGAGTACCCGTACTGAAAAGATGCAGATCCCTGGGTCTGGATCCCATGTATCTGGGAATTGATAAAAAATCCACAAGACAGCTGAAAAGATCAAGCCGTAAAGTTTCCGAGTATGGTCTGCAGCTGAGAGAGAAGCAGAAAGCAAAATTCATCTATGGCGTGCTGGAGAAACCCTTCAGAAACTACTACAAAAAAGCCGACAGAATGCCGGGCATGACAGGCGATAACCTGATGTCCATGCTGGAGCAGCGTCTGGACAATGTTATCTTCCGTCTGGGATTCGCCAGAACAAGAAGAGAGGCAAGACAGATCGTAGGACATAAATTCGTTCTGGTTAACGGCAAACAGGTAAACATTCCTTCTTACCTGGTAAGCGCCGGAGATACCATTGAAATCAAAGAGAAATGCAAAGGTTACCAGAGAATGAAAGACATTCTGGAAGTAACGGGCGCAAGACTGGTTCCGGAGTGGCTGGATGTAAATCAGGAGACTCTGACAGGAACAGTGAAAGAGCTTCCCTCCAGAGAGGCAATCGACGTTCCGGTTAACGAAATGCTTATCGTCGAGCTGTATTCCAAATAATCCGGGCGGATAAACATTTAATAAAGGTACCCTCAATCAAAATATAAACCCAGAAGGAGGGCTTACAGTGTTTGATTTTAACAAACCGAAAATCGAAATCACGGAGATTTCAGATGATAAAAAGTATGGCAGATTCGTGGTAGAACCGCTGGAAAGAGGTTACGGCACCACTTTGGGAAATTCCCTGCGCAGAATCATGCTTTCTTCTTTGCCGGGCGTTGCGGTGAGCCAGGTGAAAATCGAAGGAGTTCTTCATGAATTCAGTTCGATCCCGGGCGTGAAAGAGGACGTGACGGAGATCATCATGAACCTGAAGAGTCTGGCGCTGAAGAACAACAGCGATACCAACGAACCGAAAGTCGCGTACATCGAATTCGAAGGAGAAGGCGTGGTACATGCTTCCGACATTCAGGCGGATCAGGATATCGAAATTCTCAATCCCGATCTGGTGATCGCCACCTTAAACGGCGGAGCGGACAGCAAACTGTACATGGAACTGACCATCACCAAAGGACGCGGATATGTCAGCGCAGACAAAGGGAAAACAGAGGATATGCCCATCGGTGTGATCGCGGTGGATTCCATTTATACGCCGGTAGAGCGTGTGAATCTGACCGTGGAGAATACCCGTGTGGGACAGATCACGGACTTTGACAAACTGACTCTGGATGTCTGGACCAAAGGGACGCTTGCTCCCGATGAGGCTGTCAGCCTTGCGGCAAAGGTGCTGAGCGAACATCTGAAATTGTTCATTGACCTTTCAGAGAATGCCAAGACGGCGGAGGTCATGATCGAGAAAGAAGATCATGAGAAAGAAAAGGTTCTGGAGATGAATATCGATGAACTGGAGCTTTCCGTCCGTTCCTACAATTGTCTGAAGAGAGCCGGAATCAATACTGTAGAAGAATTGTGCAACAGAACTTCTGAAGATATGATGAAAGTCCGCAATCTGGGACGGAAATCACTGGAAGAAGTATTGGCCAAGTTAAAAGAACTGGGATTACAGCTGAATCCCGGCGATGAATGATCCAAAGCTTGGCGGTAGATTTGTAGAATAAAGCCGTATATCAGTAAGACCGAAGAAGCGTGATATGCGGTTCCACAAATGGAGGAATTAAGAAATGGCTAAATATAGAAAGCTTAGCAGAACATCTGCTCAGAGAAAAGCCCTGATCAGAAATCAGGTAACCAATCTTCTGTATCACGGAAAGATCGTTACCACAGAGACAAAGGCAAAAGAAATCCGTAAAATTGCAGAAGGCCTGATTGCGCTGGCAGTGAAGGAAAGAGATAATTTCGAAACCGTAACTGTGACAGCTAAGGTTCCCCGCAAGGATGCCGACGGCAAGAGAGTAAAAGAAGTGGTTGACGGCAAGAAGAAAACAGTATACGATGAAGTACAGAAGGAAATCAAAAAAGATATGCCTTCCAGACTGCATGCAAGACGTCAGATGCTGAAAGTATTCTATCCGGTAAAAGAAGTTCCGAAGGATAACAACGGAAAGAAGAAAAACACCAAAGAAATCGATATGGTGGAGAAAATGTTCACAGAGATTGCTCCCAAATATGCAAACCGTAACGGTGGTTATACAAGAATTGTAAAGATCGGCCAGCGTAAAGGTGACGCAGCCATGGAAGTACTGCTTGAGCTGGTATAAGGAAAACGTAAGGGGATTGCTGCACAGATTTTTCTGTGCTGCAGTCCCTTTTTGCACATCGTGCGGTTTTTAACTGTAATCAGATTCCAAAGGAGGGAAGAATATGGCATCCAGGAAGATAAAACTGCTTCTGGCTGGTCTTGCGCTGAGTCTTATGATGACCACCGGCGTTCAGGCGGCGCAGGAACAGGAAAATACGACACAGCCTGTCATCCAGGAGGAGACGGCGGTGGAAGACACTGAGGAAGAGACTGATCTTTCCAAAGGAGGGCAGGATACAACCGGGTCGGATGACATGAACGAGACGGAATCCGCCGAAGAGTCGGAGGATATCAGTCCGCAGCCGGCAGATCAGCAGGAAACAGAAGGGGAAAATATACCAGCACCGGCGGAACAGGAAACCGGCGCCGCGCCTGCAGGCCTGGCAGCAGGATGGAACCAACTGGAAGGAGGCATTCAGTACTGCACAGCTGATGAAAGGGGAGAGATCCGTCCCGTCACCGGCTGGCAGGATATCGACGGAAAGACCTTTTACTTCGACGGCGACGGCTATCTGGAGACAGACTGGCTGCTGATTGGGGGACGCTCTTTCTATTTCAAGCCTGACGGAGAACCAGGCGAGGTGGGCGCTATGGCACTTGGCTGGCAGGATATCGAGGGCAGAACCTTTTACTTTAAGAAAACAGGCGCCTTTGGCCTCAAAGGAGCCGCGTTGACCGGCGTGCAGAATATTGGCAGCCGCACCTATTACTTTGAGAAGAGCGGCGACGTCAGTGTGAGGGGTGAGATGAAAACCGGCTGGCAGGATATCGACGGCAAAACCTTCTTTTTCAAACGTACCGGGAATCCCGGGCTCAAAGGAGCCATGCTGACCGGTTGGCAGAATATCGACAGCCAGCGGTATTATTTCAAAAAGACCGGGGAAAAAGGTGTCAAAGGAGTGACGCTGACCGGCATCCAGAATATCGGCAGCCGGACGTATTTCTTTGCGCCGGAGGGAGGCCCCGGTGAAAAAGGGGCTATGGAGATCGGCTGGCAGGAATATAAAGGGAAGACTTATTATCTGAAAAAAACGGGTGAGGTCGGAGTAAAAGGAGCCATGCTGACCGGTTTCCAGAACATCGGCAAGTATACGTATTATTTCAAAAAGACCGGCGCAAGAGGTGTGAAAGGCGTGATGCTGACCGGTTTTCAAAACATCGGAAAATATACCTTTTTCTTTAAACGCACGGGTGAAGAAGGGGTGAAGGGAGCGATGCTGACCGGCTGGCAGAATATCGACGGAAAGACCTTTTACTTCAAAAAAACAGGAGCAAAGAACGTCAAAGGAGCCATGCTGCTGGGCTTTCAGAATATCGGCGGTAAGCGGTTTTACTTCAAAAAAACCGGCGCTGCCGGCGTCAAGGGAGTCCTGCTGACCGGACGTCAAAAAATCGGCAGCCAGTATTACTGCTTTAAGGAGACGGGAGGCCATGGAGTCCGGGGAGAACTGTGCGATACATGGGAGTGGCTTCTGGACAAATATCAGGGGGATGATTCCACCAGACAGCTGCTGTTTATTCAGTATACAGGGGGCAGCAGCGCCAAAGCGGTGTACTACAGTAAGTCTGGATCTTCCTGGAAAAAGATATTTACGACGGATGCCGATGTGGGCAGCAACGGCATTGACAAAGTCCGTGAGGGAGACCGGAAAACGCCCACCGGTACCTATACCCTGACTGGCGGATTCGGAATTCAGCCGGATCCGGGAGCGGTCATGGACTATGTGCAGGTGAACAAATACCTGTACTGGTGCGGCGACAGCGCTTACTATAATACCATGGTGGATGTGCGGGAACATCCCCATACCTGCTCCGGGGAGCATCTGATCGATTACAAGGGAGTGTATGACTACGCCATGCCTCTCGACTACAATCCCCAGTGTATCATAGGAAAAGGCTCCGCTATCTTCCTGCACTGCAAAGGAAATACCGGATCCACCGGCGGCTGTATCGGCATCAGCCGCAGCAATATGATCAAGGTACTGCAAACGGCCCAGGAAGGGGCGAAGATCTGTATCTATCCAGAATAAAGAAATGTAAGAAGGCGTCTGGCCGGATGAAATATCAAATCCTGCCAGGCGCCTTTTTTCTTTCAAAATGCAATGGCAGCCTTCTCATCCATTAAGCGGCTGTGTCAAACCGGAAAAATCTTTTTTGCCTCTGTCAGCCGTTCATAAAACTGTTCATAGAAATCCCGGCTGTCCTCATAGGGTTTCTGATAGAAGTTTTTTAACAGATACAGACTGACGGGCTTCTGGTAATTGTCGTCTGCATTCGTCAGCTGTTCTGACAGATCCCTGACAAAATAGTGCCAGTCGATGATAAACTGTTCGTTGCGTCCGGCCTGCGGGGTATCAATCCATTTTTGTACCTTCACTTTGGTTTTTGGCTCTTTTTTGCATTCATGCACCTGAAGAAAATACCGGAAGCTTCTGTCTTCATAGTAGCGGCCAAGGGGGAAGATGCGGCAGATACCGGGGCGCAGAGGATGGATGCTGCAGCGTCCCTGCGCATTCAGAAATCCGCAGGCCTGTGTTTTCTCCTGCATTTTCAGATTGGGCAGAATCAGGCCGTCCACCACATTCAGTTCGATCTTGTCATCCAGCAGCTGGTCAAAGGAACGGTTCAGTCCTGTGGTCAAGCGGAAGAGATCATATGGATCCAGCAGGATACTGGAACCCATGTCGCGGCAACAGTCGCAGCATCCCTGACAATCTCCGCAGCCGGCCTTTACCATGTCCCGCAGTCCGTAGAAACGGCCGTCGGACACTTCTTTCATATCTATATTACGTTTCATTGCATACCTCCCGGAATAAGGTTTATCGGATACATTTTATCATGAAAACAGGAGGGGATAAAGAGGGGATTTCACCTCAATTGTAATCCAAATAAAAATAAAATTATACTGGAATTTTGCAAATTTATATGATACAATGCAACCAAAGCATTATATTTCTCATCTATCAAGCGGCTATGCCGTATCTGAATGCATTTCTGAAAGCATATGATATCTCCTGCAGATACCTGCGGGATCGAAAAAGAAATCTCAATGCTTTTATTTCAAAAAAACAGCAGAGAGATTTCAATCGTCTTTGAATGTGGAATCTCCTGCACGAAAAAGGAGGTTTTGGATGGCAGACACAATTCATCACGAACAGCTGGCGGCCAGACGCGCATTCAAGGACAGTATCTTCAGAATGCTGTTCAGCGACAAAGAAAAGCTGCTTACGCTGTATAATGCAGTGAATGGAACCAATTATCAGGATCCCGGACTGCTGGAAGTCAACACACTGAAAAATGCCATTTATATGGCGGTCCACAATGATATTTCCTTCCTGGCCGGGGACAGCCTGTCCCTGTATGAGCATCAGTCCACCTGCAGTGGCAATCTGACCCTGCGCTTTCTCTTCTACGTATCCGACTTGTTTTCTTCTCTGACCAGGAACAGCAACCTGTATGGCAGGAAAGGAGTCAGACTGCCGGCGCTGGAACTGGAAGCTGTTCTTTTGAACATCAATCCGGGATATAATGAGAAGCTGAAGCAGGACTGCCCCATTTTGGGGGAATATGTGACGTATACCACAAAGGTCCGGCAGTATGCGAAGGAAATGGAACTGACACAGGCGGTGGAGAGGGCGATAGAAGAGTGTATCCGGGAAGGGATCCTGGCAGGCTTTTTACAGAAAAACAGATCGGAGGCGAGAAAAGTGAGTATCTATGAATACGATGCCGAACGGCATATCCGCATGGAGCGGGAAGAGGCAATGGAAGAAGGAATGGAGAAGGGCATGGTACTGGGCCAACAGGAAATGCTGACAAAACTGATACAGAAAAAACTGCAAAAAGGTTATACCTTTCCGGAGATTGCAGATGCGCTGGAGACGGAAGAAGCGGAGATACAAAAGATAATGAAAGCGATGGAGGAAGAGAACATTCCGGTATAAGAATATCTGGCGGCGCTGTACAATCATCGTACAGCGCCGCCATTAAAAATGTCTTTTATGTTTTGTTTCGCAGGTCATTGATAATATTTTGCAGGTGAATAATTTCGACAGCAGAAAGGTCAGAGACATCCAGATACTGTCTGGAATCACGTCCCAGCAGATAATCTGTACTGACAGAGAAACAGTCCGCGATTTTGACCAGCATATCGACAGAGGGTTGAATATTGTTGTTTTCCCAGTTGGAAACACTTTGTTTTGTTACATTCAGTTTCTTTCCAAATTCGATCTGATTCATTTTATAGGCGATACGCAGTTCTTTTATTCTTTCATTCAGCATGGGAAACCTCGTTATCAATAATATAAAAATTACAATACCATTGTATAAACCAATATTGACAAAATAAAAATACTAAAGTACAATTATAATTGACTGAAAAGCACAAAGATATACATTTGTTGTCTTGGAATCGAATAGAAACAGATTATTCTTAATGTATCTTGAATATAAGCGCTGGAATTTTACATATTTGCTTATCATCAGGGTACTTTTTTTATTATATATCTATGTAATAATATATTCAAAAATTTTGCACAGTCGAGAGCACATATTGCTGGTCAAAATGAAAGCAGATACAATAAAATAGTCAGGAAAATATGAGGGGTAAATCAAGTTATGTCAAAATTCAGCGAGAAATGCAAAGCTTTACTGCAGGAAAACGGAACAAATGTCTATCGGTTGTCCAATGATTCCTCACTGGAGCGTACAACGCTGCAGCGGATGGTAACGGGAAAGAGGCTTCCCGGAATCGAATTTGTAAAGCAGTTCTGCCGGGAGCTGCGGATGCCGCTGGCAGAAGAAAAGCATTTGATTGAATTATATAAGATGGAAGTAATCGGGGAAGAGGTTTACCGTAACCGACAGTGTATCCATAATTTAATCCGATATCTGTTTCGTCTGGAAAAAAGCGGATATCACGAACAGCAGATACCGAAATCGCGTGAACTGATCTTTGGGAAAGTCCATTCCGGCGGAGTGACGGATTATGACTATCTGATCTATTCCACATTGGAAAAATGTTTTCAGGATGAGAAGCCGGTCAGTATCTATACCAATTATCCGGCGACGGATACCTATTTTTTTCGTCAGATACAGATCTTAAATCGAAGATATCCGGACAATAAAGTGCGTATTGAGCACAGGGTACATTTCCAGATCAATACGGCATTGATGGCTGCGAATCTGCAGATTTTGTACAATGTGATGCCGCTTACCCTGTCCGGTACGCTGGATTACACATCCTGTTATTATTACAGTCGGGTCACGGATGAAGAACTTTGTCAGTTCTTTTTGCCGTATTATATCATCACTCCAACATGTCTTCTGGAAATATCCGGTGATTTGCAGAATGTGATAATCCACACAGAGGGGAAAAAAATCCAGGATTATCTGACAGAGTATAAAAGGCTGAATTGTTATGTAAAGCCGCTGTTTCAATACAGCAATACACCGGAAGAAGCCTGGGAACATTATACAAAGCAGATACCGGAAAATGTCAGGCAGCTACACGTGATCGGTGCGCAGCCCTGTTACCGTGATCTGATTACAGATCCGGATTTCAGAGCGTGTGTGGAACGTCATCATCCGGAATTTTATCATTTTGCCGGCTCTATCGTGGAAAATCACAGTTTTTATCAAAATAAGGAAATGAATCTGTTTTTTAGCGAAGAAGGACTGGATTATTTCTGTGATACGGGAAAGCTGACCGGGCAGATCGGAGCGCTTTTGCCGCCGCTGTCCGTAGAGGAACGGATTGCTGCATTAGAAAGATTTCTGCATCACAATCCATTGCATCATTATTATCTGTTTACATCAGATATTCAGATTCCATTCTACTTGAATTTCGAAATGTACGGGGATAAACAGTTTCAGTTGATTCAGATCACGGACGAACTGGAAGTGTCAATTTTTACTGTGACAGAATCCAGTATCTGTGATGCCTTCTGGGATTATACCAGTTCCCTGCCGGAATCAGAATATGTGCGGACGGAAGAGGAGACGGAGAAGGTGGTGAGGGGGAAGCTGAAGAGATTGAGGTTAATGATGGAATAATAGTATTAAAAAATGGAAAGAGTACACCATTCGGTGCCAAGCAGGAGGCATTGTATATATAATGGGTCAAGTTTATATCTTTATATTTGGAATGATAGTGATTACGATTATAGCAATGATATTGTTTGCATATCTTTGCTTGCTAAAGTATATTTTCTCAAAATCTGTAACATGGGAATTTATTGTTTCTTCTGTCATTTCAATGGAAATTGTGTGCCTGATATTTCCTGGTTTATATGAAATTGAAGGATTGTTGTTGGGGGCAACAATAGCCATTACTGTTTTGACTTTCATTATTGTGAGGCTTATTGCCATAGGATTAAGCAGTGTTTTGAATAAAAAAATAAAAGGGCGAATTCTTATCGGATTATTTCTGGCTTTTATGTTATGGGGACCGACAGCAGCTGCGAACATATCAGTTGAAAAAGATCAAATCGAGGAAGCCGATCTCAGCGAATTTGTACTTGATCACAAAAGAGAAACTTTACAAGAAATGGAAAGTAGTATACCAGTTTCTACAGGACTTGGTATTTTCACGGGAGTAACTTTTATTATTGCAAATTCATTAACCGATCGAAGAAATTAGAATGAGATGAAGAGGTCTCGAAAACGAAGGAGGAACATACCATACAATGGAAAAAAATAATTATTCTGCATACAATCTGGCAGCGATTACTGGTTTTGCAGTGGCCTTGATAGGAGTTTTCCTACCGCTGTTTAAGGTGCAAGATATAGGAGTTTCCGCCTTTAGACTTGTGGTAGAGGTACTAAAGGCGATGGCATCAGGGCTTTTACCTGAGGAAGGGCGCGGTATTTTGCTCCTGGTGACCTTGGTCATTATAATCTTCTATCTGTTGATTTTGTTTGCAATCCTTGCGCAGATTATCTGGAAAAATCAGAAAAAGGGAGAGGTACTGGGTATTGTAGTCGGGGCTCTCAACACTTTAGCGGCAGTGGGATTGCTTGTTATTTTCCTTTATGCTGCAAGTACTGTGTCATCCTGGGGCAGCTATCTTTTGACTGATGGTCAGTCAGATATGATCTGGAAGGAGGTCATGGGGCTTCTTGGCATAGGCTTCTGGATGTTTCTTTTGGGGAATTTGACAGGATTTATTTTGTCCATTGTCATGTTAGTACAAGACAAAAAAGTATCAGCAGTTCTTGGCTATCTGATGGGGCTTTCCGGTGAATATCATGGAGTTTCGATTCCGATGCGGACCGGAGAGGTAATTACCCTTGGAAGGGATCCACAGATATGCAACTTGGTGCTAAAGGGAAATAAGGTGAGCAGAAGACACTGTACGATTCGGTATGAGGCTGTTCCCAGACAGTATTTTCTGAAAGATTCCTCAAAAAATGGAACATATATGGGAAGTGGCGAACGTATGCCAGAAGGAACAGAAATACCGCTGCAACAAGGCGCTGTCTTTTATCTTGGAGACCGTGACAATAGTTTTCGGGTTGGATAGCTGAAAAATGAAAGTGGTGAAAAATGATTCGATATGCGATATTGAACGATCAAGGAGACCGTGAGTATCAGGAAGATACAGTTTTTGTGTGTCAGAGTAAAGGGCGGCAGCTTTTTTTGGTGGCTGATGGCCTGGGAGGACATGGGCACGGGAAGGATGCGTCACAGACAATGGCGGACTGTGCCGGAAGTTTTTTTAAAACAGAATCAGATAATGATGTATTGATCCGAAAAATCTTCCAGGATGGCAATACAGAGTTAGTAAAGAAACAGAATATGTTGAACAATTTTCAAACGATGAAAACTACCTGCGTTCTGGCAGTGGTCGATCATGGAGTGATACGAATTGCTCATGTCGGTGATTCCAGAGGGTATCTGTTTCAGAAAAGAAAAGTATTATACCAGACACTGGATCACAGTGTTCCTCAGATGTTGGCGCAAAGCGGCGAGATAACAGAAAGGCAAATCAGAAAACATCCTGATCGCAATAAGCTTCTTCGTGTGCTGGGGGAAAAGGATCAGGAGATAAAGTATGCAGCAAGTCCTGCAGTTTCCAGGAGAAATATAGATGCCATGCTGCTGTGTACCGATGGTTTTTGGGAATATATTACAGAAACTTATATGCTGAAATATCTGAGGAAAGCGAATAGTGTAAGAGAATGGATTTTCTATATGAAAAAACATATTCAAAAGGCAGGAAGAAACGAGAACAGAGATAACTGCTCTGCTATTGGCGTATGGTTTGATAGGGAGAAATTATGGCGATAGTAAAATGTAAGAGGGGCCATTTTTATGATGACAGCAAACATTCTGTATGCCCGCTCTGTGAAAAATCTGAAATAGAAATTTATCCGAATTGGCCGCCGGATAACAAAGGAATGAACCTTACTGTGCGGCCGATTCCAGATGATGAAGGAAAAACGATTAGTGTTTACGAAAGTGAAAAGAAGGATAATCCGGTAACGGGCTGGATTGTATGTATAACAGGGCCGGAGCGGGGAAGAGATTATCGACTATATGCCGGATTTAACCGTATTGGGAGAAATCCCGAGGCAGATATCTTTATTGGATCTGATGATAAGGTTTCAGGAAAATGTCATTGCAGCGTGGTATACGATTACAAAAAGAATCGTTTTCTTTTGGTACCGGGAAAGGACAGTCTGACTTATTACGGAAAAGAAGAAGCATTGTTGGAGAAACCTGTCACGTTATATACAGGCGAAAGATTTCACATTGGAGACAGCGTTTTTGAATTTATTCCATTTTGCCGGGAGGGATTCAGTTGGGAAGAATACGAAGAAAAATAATGATGGTTTGTCTGACTGTTCTAGCCTGGGTGTTCCTTTGCCCAATTCAGGAGGTTCAGGCGCAGACGAAGGAAATACAGATTGAGCAGGCGAAGATAAACATGCCTGAATTAAAGATATTTGTAACGGGTGATGAATCACTGCAGGAAATGGACAATCAGAGTGTTACAGTTACGATGGGAGAGCGGGAGTTTCCGGTGACATCGATCGAAGATTTCGATCGAAATGAAGAGCGGATTGATTACTATTTCCTGTTGGATGTTTCTGCTTCTATGGATATGGAGTATTATCAAGCTGCCTGTGAGATAATTGCGGATCAGATGGAGAGTTTGACGGACAGTGAGACATACAAAGTGCTGACTTTCGGCGATTCCGTGGAACTGGTATTGGAAGATGAATACGACGGGAACGCGGTTGATACGGTTTTGGCAGGGATTTCCAATGAAGATGAGAATACTCAGTTGTTTGAAGCTTTGAAAAAGGCAGCTCAACTGGCTGAACAACGTGAAGATAAAGAACCCTGTCGAAAGATTATCATGATCTTTACCGATGGCATGGATGATGTGACGGGGATGACTACTGTCTCAGAAGCACAGGAAATTCTTGCAGAAAGCGGAATGACTGTCTATGGAATGGCTGCGGATTGCGGGGAGAGTGAGTCAATTAATCAATTTGGCGCTTTTATTCGTGAAACCGGCGGACAAATGGAAATTTATGGAGAAAGGGATGCAAAGGCGGCTGCGGAGGATATCTGGAGCGTTATCGAAAACACAAAAGTTATTTATGCAGAAGGGGACAGTAATCAGGTGACCAATCGGATGGAAACGGTAACGGTGCAGTTTGAACCGTGGGATATCAAAAGAGAAGCACGGACGGGCTGTTACGATTATATTCCGGATCAGGAGTCACCGCAGATTCTTTCTTGCAGCCAGATGGAGAAGAACTGTCTGCAAATAACTTTTTCTGAGAAAATGAGTGGAGCGGATACGGAAGGTAATTATCGAATGGTCAGTTCTGCAGGAGAATATATCCCTGATGCGGTGACAGTCATAGACGATTCCACTGTGCAGCTGCACTTTGAGGAGTCCTTATATTCCGGCGAATATACACTGGAAACTATGAATATGACAGATTGTTCCATGGAACAAAATGCAGTAAAGCCATATGAGAATACTGTGATGATTGAAGGCAGGGAGCCTGAACCGGTCTGGAGCCGTTTTATTCGTATCTGGGGATTGCCTTTGCTGTGTGTTTTGGTGGTGCTGATTTTTATGGCAGCTGCTTTCTTTATATATCGCCATATCAGGAAAAACCGAGGACTGATTGTGGTGGATGGAAAAATGACGTTGGCTTCCAAAGTGGATGTCCGTCAACATATGGCAATAGAAGACGATGGCCGGCCGGGAGCGCTGATTACTTTGGAAGTAACGACTATAGATGGGCAGAAAGAATGTGTGATGCGTAAATTGTCAGATAGTATGATGATCGGGCGGTCAGAAATGTGCGATATTATTCTTGATGACGCCAGAATGTCCAGTCAACATTTTGCCCTGGAATATGAGAAAG
>ERZ1643250.1197-NODE-1197-length-23242-cov-8.086471_pt1 | contig 23242 bp, 23 predicted proteins | sample MGYA00579262_ERZ1643250 | MGnify/ENA primary metagenome ERZ1643250 (study PRJEB29033, sample SAMEA4952265) | chicken gut metagenome | biome: Broiler Chicken; feature: Gastrointestinal Tract; material: Caecum | place: Ireland | collected 2018 | study: Broiler... | reverse complement strand
CTATTACATCTGAAGCTGTCCCTGAAGCCATAAGATCCCCTTAAATCTTCTTCCCACTTTCGGTTCTCCCAGCAGATCTTTCTTATTAATACAAATGTCAAACTGCATATCGTTGCTTTCAATGGTAAGCTGATAAATATCTTCTCCTGTCAGAATATTTTTGAAGCTCATCATATCCAGTATCTCGCCCATTACGTTATACTGATCGCATTCAATCCCATAGGGCATAAAATAAGAGTCCACAATTGTAAAAACATCATCCGTTGCAATCCTTCTGGAAATCATCGAATACATATCCATATCTTCCATAGTCAGACTCTCCATAGCCTCTTCATCGCCGCTTCTTGCGGCAGCTATCAGATGATTCCGATTCTGGGACGCTTCCTGTTCAATTTTCACCTGCTCTTTATCTTTCTGCAGAGGAAGAAGTATTTTTCCTTCTTTTGCAAGTCCTGATAAAGTCAGGGGATAAGAATTAACTTTTCCGTTCTGTTTATAATATTCTATCATATATTCAGCCGCATTCTGGAGATAGAATATCAGAGTAACTCCTATTCTTAAATCATCACATGCTCCTGCATACGAATCCTTTTCCGCATGTTTCTCCACCACAATATGTTCCTGTGTGGTAACTCCGGTACCTCTGAAAAATGGGAAATAATATTCCATATGGAACTGATTCTTTTCATCGTATTCTCCACATACCGTAATTCCACAGTCACATCCGTAATTTTTAGAAAACTCTGCAAATAAGGTTTCCGGATTTGTATCTACTATTAACTTTTCATCGTATGTGTTTACCACATCTTCCAGAATTTCCTTTAGTTCATTTTTACTTAAATTGGAAAATCCCACAGATTTTAAATAACTATGCATAAGAGCCACCTTCTTCCAGTCTCATTGTCAGCTTCTTAAATAGAATTATTTTGTTTCTATTTTTGTCATGCCGCCCATATATGGCTGCAGAACTTCCGGAATATTAACAGTACCATCCTCATTTAAATTATTCTCTAAAAATGCAATCAGCATTCTCGGCGGTGCAACTACCGTATTATTTAATGTATGCGCAAGATACTTGCCCTTTTCACCGTTTACGCGGATTTTCAGCCGGCGGGCCTGTGCATCACCCAGATTGGAGCAGCTTCCCACTTCAAAGTATTTCTTCTGTCTCGGAGACCATGCTTCCACATCCACTGATTTCACCTTCAAATCGGCTAAATCGCCGGAACAGCATTCCAGAGTTCTTACCGGAATATCCAGAGAACGGAATAAATCAACGGTGTTCTGCCATAATTTATCAAACCACATGGGGCTTTCTTCCGGTTTGCAGACTACAATCATTTCCTGTTTTTCAAACTGGTGAATACGGTATACGCCTCTTTCCTCAATTCCATGAGCTCCTTTTTCCTTCCGGAAACACGGAGAATAGCTGGTCAGGGTCTGAGGAAGCTGTTCTTCCGGAATAATCTGATCGATAAATTTACCTATCATAGAATGTTCGCTGGTTCCAATCAGATATAAGTCTTCTCCTTCGATCTTATACATCATCGCATCCATTTCTGCAAAGCTCATAACTCCTGTTACTACATTGCTGCGAATCATAAAAGGAGGTACACAATACGTAAATCCTCTGTTAATCATAAAATCACGGGCATAAGAAATAATTGCAGAATGAAGTCTCGCAACGTCTCCCATCAAATAATAGAATCCGTTTCCTGCCACTCTTCTTGCACTGTCCAAATCAATTCCATTGAACTTTTCCATGATTTCTGTATGATAAGGAATTTCGAAATCAGGAACAACTGGTTCCCCGTATTTCTGCACCTCAACATTCTCACTGTCATCTTTTCCGATGGGAACAGAAGGATCGATAATATTGGGAATGATCATCATGTCTTTTAACAGTTCTTCTTCTACTTCTTTTTCTCTCTGTGACAGTTCTTCGATACGCTGTGCAGATGCGGCTACCTGTTTCTTAACTTCTTCTGCTTCTTCTCTTTTTCCCTGGCCCATCAGAGCTCCGATTTGTTTGGAGATTTTATTTCTCTGTGCACGAAGAGCCTCTACTTCCTGCTTAATCTCGCGATTTTCCTTATCCAGTTCCAGAACTTTATCTACCAGTTCCAATTTGCTGTCCTGGAATTTGTTTCTTATATTCTGTTTTACTACCTCTGGATTTTCTCTTACAAATTTTATATCTAACATCTTGTTCCTCCTATTATTTAATCATTTCCATCTTTTTTGTTTTTAACGGTTTTTTCGCTTTTACTTGTTTTTCTTTTTTTCTGTGCTCTTCTTTGTACGCTTTCCTCTGAATTTTCCAATTCTTCTACTCCGAACTGAACCGCTTTACGCAGGGCTTCTACTTCTTCCTGACTCAGCATGACATAGGATTCTCCTTTTACGATTTCCTTTAAATAAAGGAAACAGTTATCCCTGCTATGTATGGCATTTAATATGAGTCCTGAGTTGCTGCTGTCCAGCAATGCCAGAACAAAACTTAATTTGCCTCCCATATCATCAAAGGCATCGTATTTGATTACCCCGTATTTTGTAAACATGCGATCCATTTCTTTTCGTATGGAAATTATGTTTTCAGACTGCACAGAACTAATTTCAGAAAGTTTGTCTACCTGTGCAAATTTACGCACAAAAGTCTTTTCCAAAGACTGTGCATCCTTTCCTTTCATAAACATCTTATATCTTTTTTCCAGACGTCCCAGCCTCATATGACAACTTACCACACATATTAAAAGTATAACCACGAATACCAGTAATATAAAAGCGATAATTCCCGTATCAATTCCTATACTATCTATCATACTATTAACGGCCCCTTTATCTTATTGATTCAAACAAATCTATTATACGCTCTAATTCCTCCTGTGAATAGTATTCGATTTCTATTTTTCCCTTATGATTCTTTTTCCGATTAATTGATACCTTTGTGCCAATAATCCCCTTCATTTTTTCTTCCAGACTTTCATAAATAGCGTCTTCCGAGGAATTAACCGGCGCTTTTTTCTTTTCTTTAGGCTCTAAAACAGTTTTTACCAGTCTTTCCGTTTCGCGCACACTCAGTTTCTCATCAAAAATACGGTTTGCAAGGGTTACCTGCATCTTTCCGTCAGTAATTGCCAAAAGCGCCCTGGCATGTCCGGAAGAAATCATCTCATCAATCAACATTTGCTGCACCTTTTCATCCAGCTTCAGCAAACGCATAGAGTTTGTCACTGCTGTTCTGCTCTTAGAGACTCTTTCTGCCACCTCGTCCTGACGCAGATGAAACTCTTCTAAAAGTCTTTTGTATGCCTGGGCTTCTTCAATGGGATTCAGGTCTTCTCTCTGAATATTTTCAATTAAAGAAATCTCCACTTCTTCCTGGGCGGAAAATTCTTTAATCAAAGCAGGAACTTCTTTTAAACCAGCCATTTTAGCGGCTCTCCAGCGTCTCTCTCCTGCGATGATTTCATAATATTCTTTCTTGTCTGATACTAAGAGGGGCTGCAAAACTCCGTACTGTTTAATGGACTCTGCCAACTCTAACAAAGCGTCTTCATCAAATTGCTTTCTGGGCTGATTTCGATTCGGTTCAATTTTAGACAGTTTGATCTGTTTCACGCCTGCCGCTGCTTCGCTCTCTTCTTTTGCAACAACTTTTTGACTATTGCTGCTCTTCTTTTCTTTTTCTTTCACTGATTTGGAACCAGTTTCAGGGATTAGTGCGTTTAATCCTCTACCAAGCGCCATTCTTTATCATCCCTCCCTGTTCATTACTTCTTCTGCCAGAAGCCGATAACTTTCTGCTCCTGATGATTTTGTATCATACAAATTTATAGGTTTTCCGTAACTGGGAGCTTCTGCCAGCCTTACATTTCTTGGTATTATCGTTTTATAAATATTTTGCTGCAAATTTTCTTTCACATTTTCGACTACTTCAAGAGATAAATTGGTTCTGGCATCATACATAGTAAAGACTACCCCTTCAATAAACAATTTGTGGTTTAATCTTTCTTTCACCAGTTCAATTGTATGTATTAACTGTGATAATCCCTCCAGTGCATAATACTCACACTGAATCGGAACCAATACCGAATTGGCTGCACATAAAGCGTTAATGGTCAACATGCTAAGAGATGGCGGACAATCCATTACTACATAATCATATTTTTTCTTAACTTTGTCAACAGCCCTTTTTAATATGTATTCTTTGTCTTCAACACCAATCAACTCGATTTCCGCACCTGACAAATTCACATTTGATGGAATTAAATCTACATTTTCAATCACCTGACTGATAATGCATTCCTTAACTTTCTTTTCTTCCAACAACAATTCATACAATGTATTTTCAACATTGTTTTTATCAACTCCTAATCCGCTGGTCGTATTCCCCTGGGGATCAATGTCAATAGTCAGAACTTTTTTACCTTTTTCGGCCAAACATGCAGAAAGGTTAATTGCTGTTGTTGATTTTCCTACTCCACCCTTTTGATTAGCAATTGCAATAACTCTTCCCAATTAAAATTCCTCCCTTTTATAAGGATGTTTTTATTATAGCACCTTTCATATATTATCGCCATAATTGTTTCACGTGAAACATTAGAAAAAAAAGACATTTTTCAAAAATTATTTGGCAATGTTTCACGTGAAACATTTTACAAAATACTATTTTCCAATTTTTTAAAAAAGCAAAAAATCATTGTATCCCTCTCATTTCTGGCGTATAATAAGAGTAGCCTATCTTTGAAGGAGGTATTAAAAAGATGAAAAAGAATAAGTATCGTGTAATTACTTTAGCAATACTTTTCGGAATTGCCACCGTTATTATTCATATAATTAATAAGATCATTGCTGCTTCTGCAATTTTTAAAGATATGCTGCGCGTATCTGAAAAGAACTATTTCAACTGGAGATTTGGGGATATTTATTATACCAAATCAGGATCAGGAACTCCTATTTTACTGATTCATGATTTAGTTCCGGGTGGCTCTTCTTACGAATGGGAGCGTATTGAAAAAAAATTATCTATGAAACATACAGTATACAGTGTTGATTTATTAGGATGCGGACGTTCTGATAAACCATCTATTACATATACGAATTTTATTTATGTACAGATGATTACTGATTTCGTAAAAAATGTGATTGGGGAAAAGACAGATGTAATTGCCTGCGGTTTATCTTCTTCCTTTGCAATTATGGCTTGCCACAATGAAAAGGAAATTTTCAACAAGTTAATGCTTGTAAATCCACCTTCTTTCCATTCTTTAAATCAGACACCTACGAAACGTCGTAAATTATTAAAATTTATGATTGAATTCCCGGTATTCGGAACTTTAATTTATAACATGATGACATGTGAAAGTTCGATTAATAATTTATTTATTGAAAAATATTATTATAATCCATTTCACATGGATTCCGATGTTCTGGATGCTTATTATGAAGCGGCCCATAGAAACGGAAACAGTGCGAAGTTCCTCTATGCAAGCCTCATATCCAAATATGTGAATATTAATATTGTTCATGGTTTAAAATCTATTGATAACAGTATTTTTATTGTTGAGGGCGAGGAAGAACCAACCGGCAAATCAATTATAGATTCTTATGCATCTGCCAATCCTGCCATTGAATCTGCCATTATTAAGCGTTCAAAACATCTTCCTCATATTGAGAATCCGGAAGGATTTCTGGAACAAGTGGGAATATTCTTTTAAAATAAGGGCTGCCGTATTTTACGGCAGCCCTTATTTTATCTTTCTTATGATTCTATCAGGTTATCGAAGGCTTCTTTTACATCTTTATAAGACATCTTATTTACCAAATAAATTTTTCCGTTGCTGCTGATGCCTGCATAATAATTTTCATCGTACGGATAAAAGCTGACTGTTAAAGTGGAATTGTCTTTAAACGTATAGGAAACGGTAAACTCCGCCGCCTCAGAAGGTGTATAGTCTTCTTCCAGAATCTTTTCTCCTGTCAGACTTGTCAAAGCATTATAAAAGGTATCGCTCAAATCCTTATCCAATTGCTTGTCATTATAATAATACTCATACTCCTCTGCTTTTTCTTCTTCCGATTCTTCGTTTTCTTCTTTTTTCAGTTTTAATTCAAAAACCATATCCCCTTCTTCTGTTACATCTATTTTCGAGAGCTGGCTCTCTGCTGCATATGCCACTGTTAAATCGTACAGATCTACGGGTTTTTTATTAATTATTTCTGATAAAGAAGTTCCTGTCATTGTGTAAATTTCCTGAGAATCATTTAAGCTTACATAGTAATTTTTGTTCTCATCCTGTGAGCCAACTTTTAAAACTGCCTGCTTTGTTTCACGTGAATCTTCATCTTCTCCGGATGTCTCTTCTTCATATGTTATTGTTATAACTGCAGTTGGATGATCCAGTCCATAGGCACTCATATCTTCACAGTTATAATTAACAAAATCCTGATAAGCAAGTCCGCTGACAGATGCCAGCAGAGTAGACACTGTACCGGAATCGGCTGTCTGCAGTTCCTCATTTCCTATGGCTCCTGTTACCCAGCCGCTGGTTACTTCTTCCTCTTCCTTCAGCATATAGGGAGACTCAGTTTTCTCCACCTGAACTTCTGTAATACTGTCAGAAGAAATACTTGGATAAGTATTTCCTGACGCATAATCATATAAGTCACCGGTAAACGGCGTATAAACACTTTCTTCTACTAAATAGACCGTACTCTCATCCTTATCCACAGTCATATAATACTCACTGGTAACCTCATTGAGAGAACCAAATTCTAATGTTTTTTTATTTCCATCGGAAGTTTCCACAATTATCCTGTTCAGAGGATCTGTTAATCCATATTCATCCAGGTTATCCACATCTTTCAGTGTTCTGGTTGTGGAAACAGCGCTTAAAACATCTGTTATTTCACCCATTTTATCTGTATTAACCGGAAAATCCGGATCTTCTTTATTTGTCCATCCTCCTTCCCCTTTATCAAACGTATATTCCGATTCATCAATTGTAAAACTTATGGAAGTAATCTCTTCCTGATCGATGGAAACGATTTCCTCTGCCTGTTCTTCCTCTTGCTCTGATTCCTCTTTTACATTGCTTTTAACTATAAAATAAGAAATCAATAATAAAAGTAAAACCGCTACTCCGATCCCTATAGTTATCCCTTTTTTCTTCACTACGCTTTTCTCCTTTTCAGCCATATTACAAATCCCGTAACCAGGAACACTCCGGGAATCAGTATCATGGCAGTTATTGACCAGAAACTCACATCGTATCCGGTAATCGTCAGATAGGAGGTTTCTACACTTTTTACCGGTATGGATACAGACTCTTCCTGTTTACACATCCAGCTTAAGGAATCTGTAATTAACTGAGTATTACTTCCTGAAACCATCTGATCTATCTGTTCCTGCATCAGAGCAGAAGAAGAAAAGTAGACAATTTGTGTCGAATTTCCATCATCCACTTCTTCGCTGATGGAAACTCCAATATCAAAGGGACCGTCAATATCTCCCTCTTCTTTCTCCACCGTTGTGGAATCCGTATTTACCTTGGAATATGCATCCTCTGTAGTAGAAAGAAGGCTGACAATATTTAAGGTATCTCTCGCATCCTCTGACTGCTTAATTCCCTGCGCTACCGGCATAAGAATATACCGATTATTGGACACTAAATCAGCTGTAATCTCAGATTCATTCATCTCTGGAAGCAGATAATAGGGCATTTGGGCAACATAGTGCTGGTTATCCCCCTCGAAAATAACCCCATCTACCCTTTCCACTCCGTAATTTGCAAGGAGGGAATCAAAATTTGTAAGTTCAGATGTGGTATAGTCTGAGAAAATAAGGGCTTTTCCGCCGCTTTCCAGGTAGTCTAAAACCGCTTCCTTCTCGCTTTCTGACAGATCCGTCTGAGGAGAATTTATTAAAATACAATCGGTATCTTCCGGCACTTCTCCTACATTTACCAGATTTAATGTTTCTATGTCTATATTATCCTTTTTAATGGACTCTTCCATTGTTGAACTTAAAGTACTTTCTCCATGGCCTTCCAGTACATAAAGTTTGGGCAGATCATCACTGGTTACATAAGCGATCGCACTGGTAATCTGTCCTTCTCCGTCGAATCCGGTCACACTGTAAGAATAACTGGTATAATCCATGCTTTGTTCGTACAGAGAATTGTAATCAACAATCTTATTTTTATCCTGGCAGGTTACAATCAGACTGTTATCTGTTAAAGTATCCTGCGTATATTCGCTTGTAAAGCTGGGATTTACTACCGGATCTTTTTCCTCCACTTTAATGTGAGAAGACGCGTCTTCATATCTCTCCAGAAGCTTTGTGATGGTTTCATCTTCATTTCCGCTTTGTACAATCCGATATATGGTTACATCCTCTTCCAGATTCTTTAATACCTCTTCTGTCTGATCTCCAATCGTATATAATTTTTCTTCACTTACATCAATTTGCGTATATTTTGAAGGAAGTTCCCCTGCCAGCAGATTTACAACCACAGCAATTGCAAAAACAAGAACAGTTAAAAACATGCTGTAAGAGCCGTATTTCAATTTCTTTTTATTAATCACACCGATTAAATTCTTTTTAATTCGTTTCCCTTTAAAATTCAGTTTCATCTCAGCCCTCCTAATTCCAGCGTCTTTTTACTACAGACTGTATTGTCAGGAAAATACAAATCAGAATAATAGAAACAAAATAAATGATTCCTGTTATATCCAAAATGCCATTGGAAAAATTGCTGTAATGACTATTCATATCAAATATAGAAAGAAAACTTTGGATTGCTCCTTCAAAGATGCTGGATTTTACAAAATAAATGCATAATAATACCACTTCTCCAATCAGGCCAATGGTGACTGCAAGAAATCCGTTCTTAATCATTCCATAAATAATAAATGCCGCTGCTATTAATAAAACAGAAAAAGCAAGAAAACTTACAAATGCTTTCTGTGAGAAAAAGGAGGAAATCCCGTCCATAACATAAAAAAGAAACAGCACAACAAAGGTTAATACCGCCGCTATTACCTGACTTTCCGTAACGCTGGAAAGGAAAACTCCAATGGCAAGGTACGCACATCCCAGTAAATAAAATCCCAGAATTCCTGTATACGCAGTAGCATAAGATACGTCTCCGTACTTTGACATGATCAGCGGATAGAAACTTAAAATCAAAACAGGTATCAGGTACACGGTAATCAGCGCCAGATATTTTCCCCAGACAATGCTTCCCACAGATACCGGGGCTGTCAGTAACATCTGATCCGTCTTCTGCTTTCTCTCTTCCGCCATAATTTTCATTGTAAGAATGGGGACGGCTACAAGAAATACAAAGGTTACCGCACTTAATACCGCCTCAAATTTCGGATATGCCGATACCAGATTATAGGCGGTAAAATATATTCCCGCCAAAAGCAGAATAAAAAATATGAATAAATACCCAAGCATAGAAGTCAGATACCCTTTTAACTCTTTTTTATAGATCGCCGGCATTGTTCTCTTCCTCCTTATTCTCCTTTTTTTCTTTCCGGTTCATAAAGAATTTTCTTTTCTTCTCCTGAACGTCCGGTTCCTTATCCTCTGTTAATTCCAGGAATATATCTTCTAAGGATAAACGGGTCATATCCATTCTTAAAATAGGACATTTTATTTCCGCCATTTTATAAAAAACTTCTTCCCGAATATCCTGATCTTCTGATGATGTAAGTTTCAGAGATACCACAGACTCTGTTTCTGACGGAACTTCTTCTGTTTTCTCTACAGTTTCCAGAGAACCAACAGCGGAAAGGATTTTTTCTCTTTCTCCTTTAATCTCCAGACTTAAGGTTTTCTCTCCGTATGCCAGTTTACTTAAATTCTCCGGCGTATCGCCTGCTACCAGTTTTCCATGAGAGAGAATCAGCACATAATCGCAGACGGCGCTGACCTCAGACAAAATATGGGAACTTAATATAACCGTATGTTTTTCTTTTAATCCCTTAATTAAATCCCTTATTTCAATGATCTGTTTGGGATCCAGACCTACTGTCGGCTCATCCAGAATAATCAGTTCCGGATACCCTAAGATGGCCTGTGCAAGTCCTACCCTCTGGCGGTATCCTTTGGACAGGTTCTTTATAAGCCGCCCCTTCACGTCCTGTATTTTTACCAGTTCCATGACTTCTTCCATCATAGAATCTCTTTTTTCTTTTGGTATTTTCTTTAATTCCGCCGCAAATTTTAAATACTCCAGCACAGTCATATCAAAATATAAAGGCGGCTGTTCCGGAAGGTATCCTATACATTTCTTGGCTTTTTCCGGTTCTTCCAGGATGTTGTGTCCATCTATAATCACTTCTCCTTCGGTAGAAGCAATATAGCCGGTTATTATGTTCATTGTCGTAGACTTTCCCGCCCCATTTGGCCCGAGGAAGCCGTATATCTTTCCTTTTTCAATTTGAAAGGAAAGATTATCCACGGCCAGATGGTTCCCGTACTTTTTTACCAGGTTTCTTACTTCAAGCAATCTCATTCTCCTCCTTTTTCATAATTGACACTGTCTGCAACGGCAGTTATATGTTCTTTACAGAAAAGACCATGCTTATTATTTTATTAAATAAATGTGATGGAAATGGGATTTTATTGTGTTTATTTTGTGAAACTGTCCGACAAAAAGGCACAAAAAAAGACTGCTTTTCAAACAGTCTTTTTATTTCCTACAACTCTTATTTCTCTTAATTTAATTCATCAATCAGCTCTTCCATCTTTTTCACAAACTCTCCCACATAATAGCCGTCTATGAGCCTGTGGTTTACATCCAGAGTCATATTAATTTTATATTTTCCATCCTGTTCTGTGTATTTTCCCCATACCAGAATAGGCGTGGTATCATCTTTCAGATTCGGATCGTTATAGTCTCTTTCATTTGTACACACGGTCATATCCACCCAGGGAACGCAGGAGAAGATAATCTGAGGTTCTCCGGATCCTTCAAGGGCGTATACAGGCTGTGGATTGTTCTCACTTTCTGTTCTGGCCTTTTGAGCAAATTCCACTATATCTCCCTCACAGGGAAGGGTCACCATATGAAATACCGTTTCTCCTTTTCTCAGGTCAGTAAAGCAGGCAATTCTCCTGTCTGCCTTCATCAGTACACCGTCCTGTATTTCCAGAAGAAATTCGTCCACGGAATTCATGGCTTTTGTGCAAAGATAAATCAGTGAATAATAAAAGGAGATATGATTGGCCCGTGTAAAGGCAAGCAGCTTTGACACCTCGATGTTAAAAGCTATACAATAGTGAGGTGTTGAACATTTGGAATAGAATTCAAAGTGTTCTCTTCGTTCCCAGTTTTCCATCTGAACGATTTTCATATTTTTATTTACCTCCTTTTGATTTTCTGTTTATTTCAGCGGTTCTTTTGCGGGCATTCCGGCCTTTCTGGGATATTTTCCAGGGGTTTCTTTTCCCTTTTCAATCACTACCAGAGAACGTTCGATTTCCGTCTCCGGGAGGGTGAAATAGATAACATCTTTTATCTTTCCGCCCAGAATCTCAATGGCTTTCTCCGATTCTTTTCTTTCGTTATCCACATTCCCCGACTTATAAGACACGAAGTATCCACCAACTTCCACATAGGGAAGGCAATATTCTGCTAAAGTTGCCAGATTGGCTACGGCGCGGGACACACAGAGATCAAATTTTTCCCGGTAAGCAGGATTTTTTGCATAATCTTCTGCCCTTCCATGAAGGGTTTCCACTTTCTGAAGCTGATTCTCCCGGCAGACTTCCTCCAGAAAACCGATTCTCTTTTTCAGAGAGTCTAAAAGGCAGACTTCCAGATCCGGATAAGCAATCTTTAAAGGAATTCCGGGAAATCCGGCTCCCGTTCCCACATCTATTATCTTTTTTACCTTTTCCATGGATACAGCTTTACTCACAGCCAGACTGTCCAGGAAATGTTTTACAATTACTTCATCCAACTGGGTAATCCCTGTCAGATTCATATATTTATTGGTTTCCACCATTTGTTCATAAAAGCGGTAAAACTGTTCCGTCTGTTTTTCACTTAATTCAATCTCAAAAAGGGCAGCTCCTTTTTTCAGTGCTTCAAGCTCTTTTCTCAATGTTTCTCCTCCTTTGTGCATTGTTCCATATAAATTAGTAATACAGAAATATCTGCAGGAGATACGCCCGAGATTCGGGATGCCTGACCGATGGATACCGGCTGGTATAATTCCAGCTTCTGCATTGCTTCAATACGAAGTCCCTTTATCTGCTTATAATCCAGATCTTCCGGTATTTTCCTGCTTTCCAGCTTCTTAAACTGTTCTACCTGCTTTAACTGTCGTTTGATGTAACCGTCATATTTTATATTGATGTTTACCTGTTCTTCCACATCCCAGGCCAGTTTTGGCCTTTCTTCATCAATGGGTTCCAGGGCTTTATAATTTAATTCCGGACGGCGGATTAATTCAGCCAGAGTGGTGCCGTTTTTTAATGGGGTACTTCCATAGGATTCCAGAAGTTTCTGAACCTTTTCATTTGCTCCGATATGCACATGTTCCACTCTTTTTATTTCTTTTTCTATGGCTTCTGTTTTTCTTAATACTTTTTCATAGGTTTCCTGGTCTATCAGACCGGCTTCATATCCCTTTTTCCGAAGTCTTATATCTGCGTTGTCCTGTCTTAACAGCAGTCTGTATTCCGCCCGGCTTGTCATCATCCGGTAAGGCTCATGATTTTCTTTGGTTACTAAATCGTCAATTAAAACGCCAATATAAGCCTCTGAACGATCCAGGGTCATCATCTCTTTTCCCTGTATTTTTAATGCTGCATTGATTCCCGCTACCAGTCCCTGGGCGGCTGCCTCTTCATATCCGGAACTTCCGTTAAACTGACCGGCGCTGAACAGCCCTTTGATATTCTTAAACTCCAGCGTGGGATTTAACTGCCGGGGATTGATGCAGTCATATTCAATGGCGTAGGCGTTTCTTACTATGGTTGCGTTTTCCAGTCCGGGGACAGAATGATACATCTGATCCTGAACGTCTTCCGGAAGGGAGCTGGACATTCCGCCCACATACATTTCATTGGTATATAGTCCTTCCGGCTCGATAAATACCTGATGGCGGTTCTTATCGGCAAACCGCACCACCTTATCTTCAATAGAGGGACAATATCTGGGGCCTGTCCCTTCAATCATTCCGGAATATAAAGGAGAACGATCCAGATTGTTTCTTATAATCTCATGGGTTTTCTCGTTCGTATAGGTCAGCCAGCAGGAAACCTGATCAATCTGAATATTTTCCGGATCTGTAGAAAAGGAAAAGGGCACAATTCGCTTATCTCCAAATTGTTCCTCCATCTTACTGTAATCTATGGTTTTTCCGTCGATTCTGGCAGGAGTTCCTGTTTTAAAACGGAACATTTCGATTCCAAGGCTTTTTAAGGAATCCGTCAGATAATTGGCTGCCTGCAGGCCATTGGGGCCTGTATAATTGCTTACATCTCCGTAAATGCAGCGTGCCTTTAAATAAGTCCCGGTGCAGAGAATCACGGCCTTACAGTAATAAACTGCATTGGAAAAAGTCTTTACTCCTGTTATTTTTCCGTCTTCCACCAATAGTTCTGTGATTTCTCCCTGTTTGATAGTAAGATTCGGAGTGTTTTCCAGAGTCTTTCTCATTTCTGTGCTGTATGCCTGTTTATCTGCCTGTGCTCTTAAAGAATGAACCGCCGGGCCTTTTGACTGATTTAACATTTTAGACTGGATAAATGTTTTATCAATATTTTTGCCCATTTCTCCTCCAAGGGCATCTACTTCTTTTACTAAATGTCCTTTTGAACTTCCGCCGATATTGGGATTACAGGGCATTAATGCAATACTGTCCACACTGACGGTAAACATGATGGTATCCAGCCCGAGTCTTGCTCCTGCAAGAGCTGCCTCGCATCCTGCATGGCCGGCTCCAATGACCACAATATCACAGTTTTTGATAAGCTGATTCATGCTTTCCTTCCTTTCTATTTACCTGTACAAAACTTGCTGAAAATTTCATTTACCAGATCTTCACCCAGAGATTCTCCTAAAATTTTGCCCAGGGATTCATAGGCATTCATTAAATCTATGGAGTAAAAGTCTTCGGGCATTCCCATTTCAATACTGTTTTCCACCAGTTCCAGACTGCTGAGGGCTTCTTCCAGAGCAGCTTTATGACGGGCATTTGTGATATAAACTTCGTCGTTAAAGGATATCTCTCCTGAAAAAAACATGTTTTTAATCTGTTTTCCCAGTTCTTCCATTCCTGTTTCTTCTTTTGCAGATATGGGGATTACCGGATGCTTTATGGATTCTCTGATCTGTTCCTGAGAAATTGCTGCCTTTAAATCAGTTTTATTATAAAGGACAATGCACTTTTTGTCTTCCAGCATTTTCATAATATCTTCATCATTTTCATCCAGGGGCATGGAGGAGTCTACCACATATAAAATCAAATCCGCGTCTTTTGCTGTTTCCCTGGCTTTTCCCACTCCTATCTGTTCCACAATATCTTCTGTTGAACGGATTCCTGCCGTATCAATCAGCTTTAAAGAGATTCCCTCCAGGGTGATATATTCTTCCAGTATATCCCGGGTAGTTCCTGCAATATTGGTGACAATGGCCTTATTCTCCCCTATCAGCATATTTAAAAGAGAGGATTTTCCTGCGTTGGGTTTTCCTAAAATTACAGTTTTAATTCCTTCTCTTATCATTTTGCCTTCCGAAGATTTTGCCAGTAAACGTTTGATTTGTTCTTTTTGTTTTTGTACTGCTTTTCCTAAGGTTTCTCCATATCCGTCTACGCTGATATGCTCCGGATCGTCTAAGGCGGACTCTATATAGGCAATATGATAGATAATTTCTTCCCGGATTCCTTTGATTGCTTTCAGTACAGAACCTCTGAGCTGGTTCATGGAACTTTTTAAGGCATATTCATTTTTTGCCTGGATTACGTCGATAACGGCTTCTGCCTGGGATAAATCAATTCTTCCGTTTAAGAATGCCCTCTTTGTAAATTCTCCGGGCTCTGCAATCTGCGCCCCGTTTTTTAATACAGTTTCCAGCACCCGGTTCATGGCGTATACGCCGCCATGGCAGTCGATTTCTACGGTATCTTCCCCGGTAAAAGTTCTGGGGGCTTTCATGATCATAACCAGTACTTCATCTATGACTTCTTCTTTATCATAAATGTATCCATAGTGAATCGTATGGGAAGGAACTTCTTTGATTTCCTTTTTTCCGCCTTTGGAACGATAGATTCTGGAAATCACATCCATGGCTTCTTTTCCGCTGATTCTTATGATTCCTATTCCGGATTCACTCATGGCAGTTGCAATGGCAGCGATTGTGGTATCCATAATTTCCTCCTTTTTGGCTAATACCAAATAGATAAGCGAGTTTTTCTACGCTTCAAGCCATGCAAGCTCGAAAACAGAGTTTTCTCGCTTTTTGGCTGGCGCCAAATAAAAAGAAGTATCCAGATTTCATCTGGTAAACAAGTTTCCCATCTGAAATCTGTATATTCTTTTTGCATGGCTTGTAGCTATAAAAAAATGTTACTCTGGGGGCGTGCACATGGGTTCATGTGTTATTCACGCTTTCACCTAGAATAACATTTCTTTATATTTACTGTCTCTTTAATTTTATTACTACATGGCGATAGGGTTCTTCTCCTTCGCTGATGGTTTCTACGAATTTGTTGCTCTGTAAGGTTGAGTGTATGATTCTTCTTTCGTAGGGATTCATTGGCTCTAATACCACTGGTTTTCTGGTTTTTCTTACTTTATAGGCTATGCCTTTTGCCAGATTTTCCAGCGTTTCTTTTCTTCTTCTTCTGTAATCTTCTGTATCCAGTTTTACACGAATGTAGCTGTTTTTTCCTTTGTTTACTACAAGGCTTGTAAGATACTGAAGGGAATCCAGGGTCTGTCCCCGTTTTCCGATTAAGATTCCCATATCGTCGCCGTCAAAGTTGATTTCCAGACTTCCGTCGTTTGTATTATAGGAAGTTTTAATTTCCACATTTCCCAGGTTCATGGCTTTAAATACGCCACAAAGGAATTCCTTTGCTGTTTCCTGAATCTGTTCGATTTCAGCCGGATCCTGTATTACTTCAATTGGTTTGGATACTTTTGCCGGTTTCTCTTTTGCAGCTTTTTCTTTTTTATTTTCTTCTTTTGAAGCTGCTTCTTTTCTTGGTGCTTTTGCCGGTCTGTTTGGTCTTTCTTTTCTGGCCTTTTTGTTTTCCGGTTTTTTCTCTTCTTTTACTTTGACTTCTTCTCTGACTGTTTTTACCAGTTCTTTTTCTTTTGCTATATCTTTTTCGATTTCTTTATACTCTTCTTCCAGCGCCGGTTCTTCTTTTCTTCTTGCTTTAATAATCGCCGGTTTGCTTCCGAATCCCAGAAATCCTGAACTTCCTTCGCTGATTACCACAATTTCAAGCTGATCACTGGATGTCTCCAGTTCTATTGCAGCTTTTGTAATCGCTTCACTCTTTGTTTTTGCTGATACCTGGATAAAATCCATCTTATCCCCTCCAATTCCTCGAAATTACTTTTTCTTCTTGTTTCTCTCATCAAAATCCCGAACCATGTTCGCCTTAGCCGTAATACTTCCGGGTTTTGCCTTTGAAGCATTTTTATATGCTTCTTCCAGTTTTTGATCATTCTTACCCTGATTTGGATTTATATTTCTTACATTCTGATGAGCCTGATTTGTTATTTTCTGAGGAGGTAAGCCTGCTTTCTCTCTCTTCTTCTCCAGTTTTTTCATATTCTCATCGATTAAATCCTGAAGATCGATCTTATTCATATGGCGGTTAATAATTAACTGCTGTATGGAACGTACAACCGAACCTGAAATCCAGTAAATACCAAGACCTACCGGGAAGGTGAAACAGAAAAATGCGGACATAAGAGGCATAACTGTATTCATCGTTCTCATAGAATTTGCCATGGTATTTTCTTTATCATTAGACTGCTGTGCAGTCGGCATCAGTTTTATATTAATCATCTGGGTTGCCCAGGATAATAACGGAACTAAAATTGCACAGACTGCAATTAAAATAGTTCCTGCAGCAATGGCAGTTTTAATTACTTCCCACGGCTGATCCGCAATATTTAACACGCCAAAAGTCTGCATCTTGGAAATCTCTGATGCAGTACTGTCAATAGCATTGGAAAATCCGGAAAATTCCTTAATATCTGCCAGTTTATCCCACTGGGACGGGGATAATGCATATAAGAAATCAATTACAGAATCACTGGACGCTTTTCCATTGTCTAATACAAGCTGAACTCTTGTGATTTTATTATCGCTTATAAAATCCTGTATAATATCTGTATAACCGTTTACACTTGTAATCTGTCCTACTACCGTAGTAAAGACTTCTTTTACGCTTCCTACATATGCAGGAATCTTATAAATAACCTGCCATAAGGACATCAGAATCGGGAACTGAATTAAAAGCTGCACACAGCTTCCTGTAGGAGAAACTCCATATTTCTGATAAACAAGCTGCATTTCCTCGTTCATTCTTAAACGGGAATCCTGATCTGTCTTTCCCTGGTATTTTTTCTGTATTTTCTGCAGTTCCGGCTGCATAACGGAACTCATTTTCGAAAATTTCTGCTGTTTAATCTGTAACGGTGTCATAAGTACATAAATAATAATCGTAAATATGATAATACATAAACCGATATTCTGAATTCCGAAGACACCATCCAGCACTCTGAATATTCCATCCATGATCCATCCCAGAATGGATGCAATCTGTCCTAAAATAGGAACTGAGCTTTTGGTTGCCACTATCATTTCAAACAACGTCGTATCCTCCTAAAGTTTCAAGCGCTCTTACGAAAACTTTTCATTTTTTAATTATGGTACCGGATCATACCCGCCTTTCGAAAAAGGATTACATCTTAAAATTCTCCAGGCGGCCATCAATCCCCCTTTTAACGCCCCGTATTTTTCAACCGCCTCTAATCCATACTGAGAACAGGTAGGGATATAAGGACATTTGGTGGTTTTCATAGGGGAGATATATTTCTGATAAAATCGAATTAGTCTGATCAAACCTTTTTTTATCATTTTTTATCCGTCTTTCCGATTATCTGATGACGTTTTCCAAGATTCATAAGGGCTTTTTCCATTTCCCGATAATTTTTTCCTCTTGCGGAATTTCTTACAATTACTACAATATCAAATCCATCTCTCAGAAACTGCTCTTCATTTAAACGATAACTTTCTCTTATCAATCTGGTCAGTCTGTGACGTACAACACTGTTGCCTACTTTTTTGCTGACTGATATGCCCAATCGATTTCTGCTTACTTGATTTCTTAACATATACATGACCAAATAACGGTTCGCATAGGATGTTCCATTTTTATATACATTTTGAAAATCTTTATTCTTTTTTAAGGACTCTGCATATTTCATAGCATCCTCCCTCGCCAGTTTATTCCAGAAAAAATAATAAGAGAAGAAAAGACCACATAAATTGCGGTCTTATGCTGATAATTGCTTTCTTCCTTTTAATCTTCTGGCAGCTAATACTTTACGTCCGCCTTTTGTCTTCATTCTTGCACGAAAACCATGAACTTTTGATCTCTGTCTCTTCTTTGGCTGAAATGTCATTTTCATAGGTAGGGCACCTCCTTTATCTATCTATCTTACCATTATTTTTTTATTAGAACATCATTTCAATTATATGCATAAATACCATTTTCGTCAAGTATAAATTAGCAGCTTTTGCTATATCTCACAGATTTCCCACAAAGTTTACGTAAGATTATCCACAAAATGTGGATAACTTGTGGATAACTTGTGGAATACCTGTCAAAACATCCACTTTTTCTACACAATCCTATTAAAATTTCCTTATTTTACGCTTTTTCCTGGTTTTTTTGACTTATACACATTTTTTTCTTTTTATTTTAGATTATGGTAACTTTCCACATGATTAGGCATTGCGTAAACCCCCGTTTTATTATAATATATATAAGGATAAGTATCTTTAGGGGGATTTTGCCCCTTTATTAAGTGACGCTTATTTTACCTTATAATTGGATCAGGAGAATAATTAGAATGAACGAGTTAACCGAAAAATGGGATGAAATCCTAAAGATAGTCAAAATTGAACACGATCTGTCCGATGTTTCTTTTAATACCTGGCTGAAACCTCTGAAACTGCATAAAGTGGAGGGAAATACGGTAACTGTAATAGTTCCTTCCGAGCAGCAAGTGGGATTAAACTACATTACCAAGCGTTATAAACTTCCTTTACAGGTTACTATCAGTGAAGTTATGGACATGGATGACTGTGAAGTGAAATTTATTCTGCCCGAAGAAATCAAAGAATCCCCCTCCATACCATACAACCAGGATTCACGCTCAGAAGAAGCCCATTTAAATCCCAAATATACCTTTGATACCTTTGTTGTGGGCAGCAACAACAAATTTGCCCATGCAGCTTCCCTGGCAGTGGCGGAATCTCCGGGAGAAATCTATAATCCTCTGTTTATTTACGGAGGCGTGGGACTGGGAAAAACACATTTAATGCATTCTGTGGCTCATTTTATTCTGGAACACAATAAAGACAGCAAAGTTCTTTATGTTACCAGTGAAGAATTTACAAACGAGCTGATTGAAGCAATCCGTAACGGAAATAATACAGCCATGACAAAATTCAGAGAAAAATATCGGAATATTGATGTCTTATTAGTTGACGACGTTCAGTTTATTATAGGAAAAGAATCAACACAGGAAGAATTTTTCCATACATTTAACTCTCTGCACAGTGCGAAAAAGCAGATAATCATATCATCTGATAAACCGCCGAAAGATATGGAAATTTTAGAGGATCGGATTCGTTCCCGTTTTGAATGGGGCCTTATTGCAGATATTTCATCTCCTGATTATGAAACCCGAATGGCAATTTTGCGGAAAAAAGAAGAAATGGACGGCTATAACATCAGTGAAGATGTTATCCGCTACATAGCTACCAATATTAAATCCAACATCCGGGAGCTGGAAGGCTCTTTAAATAAAGTAATGGCATTTGCAAACCTGGAAAAACGGGAAGTTACACTGGAACTGGCCGAGCAGGTGTTAAAAGACATTATTTCCCCTGATCAGCAGAAAGTAATTACACCGGAATATATCCTTTCGGTTGTGGCAGAACATTATGATGTAAGTACTGCAGATATTATAGGAAATAAAAGAAGTTCCAAAATCGTTATGCCAAGGCAGATTTGTATGTATTTATGCCGTTCCGTTATTGATCTTCCCCTGAAAAATATCGGAAAATTTTTAGGAAACCGGGATCATACCACAGTAATGCACGGTATTAATAAAATTGAACAGGAACTGGAAAAGTCGGATTCCATGAAAAACACCATTGATATACTCAAGAAAAAGATCAATCCACATAATTGATCAACTTGTCCACATTACTGGTGTATAAGATGTTTATTCTGTGTGAATAATTGTGTACAACTTACCTTATTATCTTCACGTTGATCTTTATACACACTTCATTCACAACTTTAATGATTCCGATTCACAAAGTTATCCCTCTCTGTTTTTTACGTAATATCAGGCTTTAAACAGTTTTTTCACATATTAACACCCCCTAAGACGGGTACTACGGATTCCTTATATATTTATTTTTAAAGAAAACCACTTTTTCTCAAGAAGGGAGTTATTCACATTATGAAAATCATTTGTTCCAAATCCAGTTTACTAAAAAGCGTAAACATTTCATTAAAAGCAGTACCATCCAAAACAACTATGCCGATTCTGGAATGTATTTTAATCGATGCGACTTCCAGTCAGATTAAATTTACTACCAATGATATGGAATTGGGAATCGAAACCATTGTAGACGGAACGATTTCTGAAAAAGGAATGATTGCCCTGGATGCAAAAATCTTTTATGAAATTATCAGAAGGCTGCCGGATAATGATGTCACGATTTCTACAGATGAGAATTTCAATACTACAATTATCTGTGAGAAAGCAAAATTTAATATTCCCGGTAAATCAGGAGAAGACTTTGCTTATCTTCCGTTAATCGAAAGAGAGGAATCTATTACAATCTCACAATTTACATTAAAAGAGATGATCCGTCAGACGATTTTCTCTATTGCTGTAAATGAGAATAATAAATTAATGACAGGAGAGCTTTTTGAAATTAAAGATAACTTCCTGAAAGTGGTTTCTCTGGACGGCCATCGGATTGCTATCCGTAAAATGGAATTAAAGAGAGAATATTCTGACAGAAAGGTCATTGTACCAGGAAAAACATTAAATGAGATCAGTAAGATTTTATCCGGGGAAGTAGACAGCCAGGTAAGCATTTTCTTTACGGAAAATCATATTTTATTTGAATTTGATCAGACTATGGTGGTTTCCAGGCTGATTGAAGGAGAATATTTTAAAATTGATCAGATGCTTTCCAGTGATTATGAAACGAAGCTGCAGATTAATAAAAAAGAATTTTTAAATTGTATTGACCGTGCTACCTTATTAATTCGTGAAGGCGACAAACGCCCGATTATTATCAATATTACGGATACCAAAATGGAATTAAAAATAGATTCTGTTATGGGTTCTATGAATGAAGAAATTGATATAACCAAAGAAGGAAAAGATATATTAATCGGATTTAATCCCAAATTTTTAATTGACGCTTTAAAAGTAATTGATGATGAGATCATTACGATTTATCTGGTAAATCCGAAAGCGCCTTGTTTCATCAGAGATGACGAAGGTCTTTATACCTATCTGATTCTCCCGGTAAACTTCAATCAGTCAAGAGCATAAGAGAGAGGAAATATGGAAGTTAAAATTAAAGACGAATTTATTAAACTGGGCCAGCTTTTAAAACTGGCAGGCGTAGTGGAAGACGGTGTAGAGGCAAAATATGTGATTCAGGACGGCCTGGTTCTTGTAAATGGTGAAAGAGAAGAACGAAGAGGCAAAAAAATTTACGAGAATGACGTAGTTTCTTTCCGCGGAGAAGAAATTAAAGTAATCAGGTGAATCTATGTTTATTGAATCCTTACAACTTAAAAATTACAGAAATTATAAGTCCCTTGAAATAGAATTTGATCAAGGGACTAATATCTTATATGGGAATAATGCCCAGGGAAAGACAAATGTGCTGGAGGCCGTTTATTTATGCGGAACAACCAAATCCCACAGAGGCAGCAAAGATCGGGAGATCATTGCTTTTGAAGAAGAAGAATCTCATATTCGGATGAAAGTAAACCGGGACGGTCTTTCCTATAAAATTGATATGCATCTGAAAAGAAATAAGGCAAAAGGCGTGGCTATCAATGGAATTCCCATCCATAAGGCAAGCGAATTATTTGGAATTGTAAATTTTGTGTTTTTTTCTCCGGAAGATTTAAATATTATAAAAAACGGGCCGGCAGAAAGAAGAAGATTTCTTGATTTTGAATTATGTCAACTGGATAAAATTTATCTGACGAATCTCTCTACTTATAACCATGTGATTCATCAGAGGAATAAACTTTTAAAAGATCTGGCATTTCGGCCGGAATTAATGGATACGTTAGAAATCTGGGATCTTCAGGCCGTTGATTATGGGAAAAAAATCATTAAAAAAAGAAAAGAGTTTATTGCAGACTTAAATGAGATCATTAAGGAAATACACAGCAGCCTTACGGGGGGCCAGGAGGAGATGCAGTTATTTTATGAGCCCTGTACAGAAGAAGAAAACCTGGAAGCAGAATTTATCAGAAACAGAGAGAAAGATTTAAAGGTAAGAACTACTTCCATGGGTCCTCACAGAGATGACCTGTGTGTTTCTGTCAATGGCATTGATATTAGGAAATACGGCTCCCAGGGACAGCAGAGAACGGCGGCTCTGTCTTTGAAACTGTCAGAAATCTTTCTGGTAGAAAAAAAGATCAAAGATTCTCCTGTTTTACTGCTGGATGATGTTTTATCAGAGTTGGATCGAAACAGGCAGAATTACTTATTAGACAGCATTCATAATATACAGACATTAGTTACTTGTACAGGATTGGATGACTTTATCAGCCATCAATTTGAAATGAATAAAGTCTTTCATGTGGTAAAGGGAACAATTGAATCCAATGGAAAAGTTTTACAATAAGAGATAAGATTGTACTCTTGTCAAGTAAGAGCACCTATGATACACTTGGAATA
>ERZ1643250.1195-NODE-1195-length-23272-cov-7.688633_pt1 | contig 23272 bp, 22 predicted proteins | sample MGYA00579262_ERZ1643250 | MGnify/ENA primary metagenome ERZ1643250 (study PRJEB29033, sample SAMEA4952265) | chicken gut metagenome | biome: Broiler Chicken; feature: Gastrointestinal Tract; material: Caecum | place: Ireland | collected 2018 | study: Broiler... | reverse complement strand
ATCCGGAGATCGCTAAGATGCAGACAAAGGCTGTTATCCGTGCGGCTATCAATGTGAAGAAGGCTCATCCGGACTGGAACATCGTTCCGGAGATCATGATCCCGCTTGTAGGCGACGTGAAAGAGCTGAAATATGTTAAGAAGTTTGTTGTTGAGACAGCTGACGCTGAGATCGCAGCAGCAGGCAGCGACCTGAAATATGAGGTTGGTACAATGATCGAGATCCCGAGAGCTGCTCTTACAGCTGACGAGATCGCAAAAGAAGCTGACTTCTTCTGCTTCGGTACAAACGACCTTACACAGATGACATACGGATTCTCCCGTGATGACGCTGGTAAGTTCCTCAACGCTTACTATGACGCTAAGATCTTTGAGAACGATCCGTTCGCAAAACTGGATCAGACAGGCGTTGGCAAGCTGATGAACATGGCAATCGAGTTAGGAAAACCGGTTAATCCGAACCTGCACGTAGGTATCTGCGGCGAGCACGGCGGAGATCCGAGCTCTGTAGAGTTCTGCAACAGCATCGGACTTGACTATGTATCCTGCTCACCGTTCCGTGTACCGGTTGCAAGACTGGCAGCGGCTCAGGCAGCAATCGCCAGCAAGTAAGACATCCGCTTTTTCGCAGGCTGAAGGTGATTTTCTGAGAAAAGGCCGGCGGAAAGAGCCATATATTGATGTGTATATAATTTAAAGAATAACAGCGCTTTGTTCTTCGGAACAGGGCGCTGTTCTTTTATAAAACATTCTTTATGTAATAATACGGGCTGGAAATATCAGAAAGAGTCTTTGCCAGAATACAGATAATAAGTTATGATGTAGATATCAGTGGAGCGAAAGAAGCTTGCCTCCGATGAAAACGTAAATAGTTGCCGTTGCATTGGAGGTATTTTTTAAGTGTCTGCACAGTGGCTGTACATTATGCCAAAAGGTATAAAGATATCAAAGGAGAGGAAAGGAAAATGAAAACAAAAAAGCGGCTGGGGAAATTTGCATGTGCGCTGGTTATCATGGCGATGACATTGGGATTGGCGGGTGAAATCCCTTTATTTAACGGGCAGGAACATGTAAATGCAGCAGAAAAGGTGACATCAGGCCCAGATGAAGACACGGCAGTCGAGGGAGATATAAATGTAGAGAAGATCCCGAATCTGCCGGATGATTATATTATGGGAATGGACCTCTCTTCTTATATATCGCTGAGACAGAGCGGAGTTGTTTTTCGTGATCATGACGGAAACGAAATAGATGATCAGACCTTCTTTAACGCCCTTAAGAGCTATGGAATCACGCACACACGGGTGAGAGTCTGGAACGACCCGTATGATGCAGACCGAAACGGCTACGGCGGCGGGAACTGCGATCTGGACAAGGCCAAAACGATCGGAAAGTGGAGCACAGAAGCAGGTTTAGGCGTGCTGATAGATTTCCAGTATTCCGACTTCTGGGCAGACTCGGGAAAACAGCAGGCGCCGAAGGAGTGGGCCGGATTGAGCCTTGATGAAAAGGCAGCAAAAATCAAAGAATTTACCAGAGATTCTCTTACAAAACTGATAGAGGCCGGTGCGGACGTGGACATGGTACAGATAGGAAATGAAACGACAAACGGCCTTGCCGGCGAGACCGATGCAGACGCTATGTGCACGCTTTTTCAGGTTGCCTCCGAGGGGGTCAGTGAAGTGGAAGAAGAGATATCGGAGGAAATTAAAACAGTACTTCATCTCGCAGACCCGAAGGAGACGGGACAGCTTGCAGAATGGGCGGCAAGACTTCAGACAAACGGAGTTGATTATGACATCCTTGCCACATCCTATTATCCGTACCGGAACGGGACGCTGGAGAATCTGAAGAGTCAGCTTCAGACCGTAAGGGAAACCTACGGGAAGGACGTAATGGTAGCGGAGACAGGGTATGCATATACGCTGGAGGATTCCGACGGACAGGAGAATACCGTAAGAGCAGGAAGCAATGATTCTATGGATACGGAAAAGGATTACGCCTTTACGCCCCAGGGACAGGCTGACTTCCTGCGGGATCTGATGGCGGCGGTAAATGAGGCAGGCGGACTCGGCGTGTTTTACTGGGAGCCGGCGTGGATTACTACAGGCGATACCACAGGACTTACAGGAGCAGAATACGAAGAGCGAGTCGGGGTAAACAAACATTTGTGGGAAAATTACGGCTCGGGCTGGGCCTCAGGCTGTGCCGCCGCATATGACACGGATTACGCAGGAGCGCCGTACGGCTCTAAGGTGGACAACCAGGCGATGTTATATCCTGACGGTTCTCCGGTGGAGAGCATCAATGTATGGAAGTATGTGAGGACAGGCTCGATTTCATATGTGTCTGTGGATTCGATCCAAAACTGCTCAGAAGTGACAGGGTTGAACGGGACCTATACCCTTCCCGGGAAGGTTACGGTAACGTACAGCAACGGCGCAGTGGATGAAGAGGCAGAGTGGGACTACAAAGATATAGCAGAAATTGACACATCGAAGACAGGGATCTATGTGGTAAACGGCAAGGTTCGTTTCTCAAAAGAAGTCAATACAGGAAGCTATTCGGGGGTGACGGAAGCGGACGTCACATACACGCTTACTGTAAGAGAGGACAATCTTATCATGGACAGCGATGCGGCAGGATTTGAAACAGCAGACAGCTATGATATAAGCGGAAACGGGATAACACTTCCCTCCACTGAGGATGTCCTGGAAGGAAACGGCAGCCTTCATTGGAACAGCGCCACGGCAATGACGGGCACTGTAACTTACACCGGCGCCATAAGCCTGAAAGCAGGGTGGCATACGTTTGAGACCACTGTCATGGGGTGCGCAGGAGATACGGTTACTCTGAACATACTGGATGCGGATGGAAATGTTCTTTTCTCAGGGGATGAGACAGTGCTCACAGGAAGGGCGAACAGCCCGGCGGAATATCTCGCTCCGTCTGTGACATTCCGGCTTGAAGAGGACACAGCAGTCACATACCAGCTCGTATTAGGCATCCAGAATGGCGGATGGGGAAGTGCAGATGCCGCGTATTTCCACAGACATGAGACTGTAGAATATACCGATAACAATGACGGTACCAGAGATGTCAGCTGTGCGGACTGCGGTATGCATCTCGCTGCAGAGACCATTCCCGAAGAGGAGGAAGACCCGGAAGAGGATATAACGGTTCCGGCGGAGGATGAGGACGGTACCGGATCTGAGCCGCCGGCGGGCGGAGAGGGGACGGATGCAGCGCCTCCGGCACAGCCAGGGGGTACAGACGTTGAAAATGCGGCAAAGGATGCCGCGGTTGAAACGGGTGACGAAACAGTCATAATGCCATATGGCGTGATTTTATTTCTCTCAGCTTGTGTTGTTTTGGTGACAGCACTGGCAGGACGGAAAAGCAAAAGATAAAATATTTTAGTTAAAGCTGTGCGACTTCAGGTGAAGCTGCGCAGCTTTTTTGAAGGGACAGTGTCGGAAAACACCGCCAGCTGCTGACATTACCGCCTGTGAATGGCGGTGTTTTTCCTTGTATGGGCGGAAGATCAGTCACGATAAACAGAGAGGGCCGGCGGCCCTCTCTGTCTTCTGGTATCAGATCGTTACAATCGTATCACAGCATTTGAAGTCCGTGTCGATATTGTGAGCGATAACACGGGCCTTCAGTTTTCTGGCGCTGCACATTCCGCCGCTAAAGCTGCAGGAAGCGTCAAGGTCATCCGGAAGTACGAACCGGATACATTTCACAAGAATATCCCTGCAGGACGGGTAGCTGTGCGCCGGTATGGTAAGCGTTTTTATACCCCGGGGATATTCCTCTCCGCCGCAGCCGGTTTCAGTCAGGATAATACCGACTGCCACGCGCCTGCCCGGGCATACGTTTTTGATCGTTACATCCAGTTCAATGATACGCCCGGTGGATTCCAGGTACGTATCTCCCAGATCAACGACCATATAGTCCTCGCATCCGTCCACTGTAAAATCTACCGGTGCAGGACAGGGCTCAGGTGTAATGATGATACCACAGTCCACCTTGACGGATGGCTCGGGAAATGTAACGATATTCCCTTCCTTATCAGAATAGGTTACGGACTGATTTACAAGCTTTGTACCGGAATTCAGAGATGTGTGCTGAATATAAAATTCCAGGGTGGCCCCTTCGTTTCCGGATACTCCCAGTTCCGGTATTTTCCACTGCAATGTGGTCGTATTTACCGCTATTGCAGTTCCTTTCGTAGGCGGAGTTATACTCATGATAATAAAATCAGGATTGATGATCTCGTTTATCATGATATTAGTTGCTCCCGGTTTTGAGATATTGGCGGCCAAATCGGCAAACAGCTCTTCAAGCTCGGAGTCGTCCGGTGTGACTGCTACGTGAGAGGCATCCGGATCGGTGGCCCAGTCGTTGAGCACACTGACGTCTATGCCGTCAGCACCGATAAGGCCGATGCAGTAGATGATGATTCCGGCTGCCCGTGCGGCGGCGGCCACTGGCGCCGGCGGAACTCCGGATGTGGTTTTCCCGTCTGTAAACATAACGATTACTTTTGTGTTGGACGACATCGGATCGAAAAGTCCAGCCGCCTTTGTAAACGCGTCAGCGTGGTTGGTGGAACCTCCGGCAGTCAGTGCATTTACAGCAGCTTTTAAATCTGCCACGGAAGTGCTCAGCGGTGTGTCTGCCGTGGCCGTATCAGCAAAACTGACAATGCCGATCCGGCTTCTGGAACCGATCATTCCGTCCTGTGTACTGTCGGTTGCTTCATCAATAATATCAATAAAAGTATCTGCTCCGGATTTCATATTTTCCAGTGGGCTGCCTGCCATGCTGCCCGAGCGGTCCAGGACCAGGACAATATCCGTAGGATTGGATGCTATGTCAGGCGATGCGGAAAGTGCAAGAGTGACTTTCAGAGTGCCGTCGCAGCCAATCTGCGGGGTGTCAATTTGTTTGTTAGAATTTGTAATACCCATTGCATTACCTCCATATATTATTAATTTAGGGAAGATGCATCTTCTTCTAACATCATATGAAGGTGCGGTGAAATAGGTACGAGATAGGAAGGGGCTGCAAATGTATTCACAGCCCCTTCCCGTCAATCAGTTTCTCATATGAAATTTCAAATATTTCGCACAACGCCTTTACTTCAATATCTGTCACATATCTGTTGTTTGTTTCAATCCGGGTTATAACATTCTTATCCATATCATAACCAGCAAGCTGAAGCCGATAGGCCAGAAGACGCTGCGACATATTGTGCATTTTTCTAAGTTCGATCAGGTTTTTACCGATCAGATTTTTTTCGCCTGTTTTGGAGCGCGGTTTTGGCATACATAAATCCCTCCGTTTTAAGTATATTTTGTCTCGTTTTTCCAACCATTATTATTGATTTTAGATAGTCGGGAATATATAATCGGTTGTAAAAGTGATACAAAATGGAGCAAGTATGACAAAAAGCAAAAGGAAACTGTCAAACATAATATTAATCACATTCGCAGTTGCTGTATTATTCTTAATTTATTCTTGTATGTACGGCGATTTTGAAAGACAGAAAAAAGAAAATTCTGGAATTCCGGACGTAGTCAGTAGCAGGATGCTGAATGATGACTGCTATCTTGCAGTGGTGGCGAACTGTAACGCGATAGAGAACCGAAAAGCATTTGCGGAAAAAGTCATATATATGTACCAGAAAAATGAATTTTCAACCACAAAATTTTCTACAGACATGGAAGAAACACCGAGAAATCTTTATGTCACAGTATATCTGGAAAAAAGCGACATAAAGAAGGGAAATGAAATATTCCGGTTTTGCTACGATGCAGATACTCAAAAAATTTTGATTAAAACAAATTATTTAGAAAATTAGTACAGCTTTATCAAAAGGGGTCAGGCCCCTTTCGCAGAAGTTGTCTGACGATTCTAAAAATACTGGACGTAATGCTCTGAAAGGGGTAAAATTATCCTATAGGTTTCGGGAGAAAGACGATTCTTCCTGAATGCATGTGTATCGAGAAAAGACAGAAAGGAGATAACATTATGAAATCATTTGCTTATGTTATCGCTGACAGGGTGGGTATCCACGCAAGGCCTGCCGGAATCGTAGTAAAGGAAGCAAAAAAGTATGAGTCCTCTGTGTTGTTTAAAAGTGGGGATAAGGAAGCTGACGGCAAGAAACTTGCACCACTTATGGCAATGGGGATAAAATGTGGGGATGAAGTTGTGGTTGAAGTAGACGGGTCCGATGAAGAGGCTGCCTGTGCTGCACTGGAAACGGTTTTGAAGGAACATTTATAAAGGAAAGGGGGATAAATATGGGAAGCATCTGGCATGATATCAGCGAGGAAAGGATTTTTCCAACAGATTTTATCGCGGTGATCGAGATATCAAAGGGCAGCAAGAAAAAATATGAACTGGATAAAGAGACAGGGATGATTATTTTAGACCGGGTTTTGTATACGTCAACCCATTATCCTATGAATTATGGTTTTATTCCGCGCACGCTCGGGGACGATGGGGATCCGCTGGACGTGCTGGTGATGTGTTCAGAACCCTTAGAGCCGCTGACTCTTGTGCGCTGTTATCCGATCGGTGTAATGCGTATGACGGATGGAGGCGCTGGAGATGAAAAGGTAATTGCCATTCCTTGGGCGGATCCGACATATGAGATGTATACGGATATTTCAGAGCTGCCGAAGCATATTTTTGACGAGATAAAACATTTCTTCTCTGTATACAAAGATCTGGAAGGAAAGAAGACCGCGGTAAATGAGTTTGATAATGCCCTCGGCGCAGTGCAGGTAATCGAGGAGTGTATTGAACGGTATAAGGGAAAATTCGGAAACGCGCAGGCTGAGTAGAAGCCGGCCGGGGACTGTACATACAATATGCACACGGAAGGGAGGCAGGACTTATGGACAGTTTTGGTGAAAATATTAAAAAACTTCTTCTTGCAGGAGTCGGAGCAGTAGCTGTGACAGCAGAAAAATCAAAAGAGCTGCTGGACGAGATGGTGGAAAAAGGTGAACTGACCGTCGAGCAGGGCAAGGTGCTCAATGAGGAGCTGAAGCACAATATTAAAAAGACTGTAAAAGAAAATGTGAATACCGGTGAAAAGAAGACGGCTGCGGAGGAAGTTTCCGAGCTGCTGGAAAAGATGACTCCGGAACAGATAGCAGCGCTCAAGGAGCAGATTGAAAAGAAGGAAGCAGAAGACAGGGCAGATGAGCGGTAGTATCGAACCCATAGAATACAATTCAAGACTGCGAGAGATTACTGCTGTACTCCGCAGGCACAAGATCACAAGAGGTGTCACACCGAAGAAACTGAGACTCATTTTGGAAGAACTGGGACCTACATTTATCAAGCTGGGTCAGATTATGTCCATGCATTCGGACATCCTTCCGAAGCGGTACTGCGATGAACTGATGCTGCTCCGCACCGAGGTGACGCCGATGCCATTCCAGGAAGTGTTGGATGTGATCGAAGAGTCCTACGGACGCTCGTGGAAGCGGGTATTTTCTTCTATTGAAAAGCAGCCGCAGGGCTCTGCTTCCATTGCCCAGGTACATGCAGCCGTGCTGCGCACCGGGGAGAAGGTTGTGATAAAGGTCCAGAGAAAAGGTATCTATGAGAAAATGGCCCGGGATATCGCCCTTTTGCACAAGGCGGTAAAGCTTCTCCCGCCCGTAAGCATCAAGGGGATGGCGGATCTGGATCTGGTTCTGGATGAAATGTGGTCTGTCACAAGAGATGAGATGAACTTCCTGACCGAGGCTTCCAACATGGAGGAGTTCGCCCGACGCAACAAAGATGTGGCGTTTGTGGGAACGCCGGTTCTGTACCAGCAGTATACTACCGTCCATGTGCTTGTTATGGAGTATATTGACGGCTGCGGGATTGATGATAAGGAAGCCTTGCTGGCGCAGGGGTACGATCTGAAAGAAATCGGGAGCAAGCTTGTCGATAACTATATCAAGCAGGTTATGGACGACGGATTTTTTCATGCGGATCCTCATTCTGGAAATGTTAAGATACGCGATGGCAAGATTATCTGGATTGATATGGGAATGATGGGGCGTCTGACGGAGCACGACCGGGAGATGATCGGAAAGGCTGTGCAGGGTGTGGCATTAAGCGACGTCGGACTCATCCAGCAGGCTGTCATGGCTCTTGGGGAGTTCAAAACCCGTCCCGACCAGAGAAAGCTTTATGAAGACATAGACGGACTGCTTATGAAGTACGGAAATGTCCAGATGGGCCAGATCAACGTGGCGGAGGTCATGACGGATCTGATGGAAGTAATGAAAAATAACAAGATCAAAATGCCTCATGGCCTGACCATGCTTGCCAGGGGACTCACCCACATGGAGGGCGTACTGGCTGATATTGCTCCTGACATCAATATGGTGGAGATCGCCACAGCCCATATGTCGGGTGATTTTTTACAGAATTTTGATCTGAAGAAGGAACTCAGAAGCAGTGGACGAAGTATTGCAAAATCATTTCGGAAAGCGTTGGATATTCCCTCACTTGTATCCGATATGATGCATGGTTACCTGAAAGGGCAGGCTAAGGTCAATCTGGATCTTCAGGTCACAGACGACCTGGCACAGCTTCTGAGAAGACTGGTCCGCAATATCGTCATGGGCCTTTGGGTCATGGCACTGCTGATCAGTTCCAGTATCATCTGTACAACCGACATGACCCCGAAAGTCATGGGCATTCCCGCCCTGGGAGCTTTCGGGTACTTGCTGGCATTCGTGATTGTGCTGTATGTGTTCATAAAACATATGATATCGAGAAAATAAAGAAATAAATAGAAGATTCAGACAGTTTCGCCAAAAGGGGACTGACCCCTTTTGGCGAAACTGTCTGAATTCAGGAGAAGTTTTCAAAAGGATTGTAGGTTTGTCGAATATATTTTGACAAACCTACATGACCAAATTGTGCGAATTCTCTTTTTCCTTTTGCTCAACGGGATATTGTGCTATAATATTCTCCGGAAGTGAGTTTTACAGGAGAAAGCGATTATGAAGAAGGAGAGAAAAAATCCGCTTTCAAAGAGTTTGGGATATGCTTTTGAAGGGATCCTGACCGGTATCCGGCAGGAACGGAATATGAGAATTCATTGTATGGCGGTCATTCTCGTGACTGCGGCAGGCACGCTTTTTCAGATTACGGCTGTGGAGTGGTGCGTTTGTCTTCTGCTTTTTGCCCTGGTGGCAGGGCTGGAACTGGTCAATACGGCGGTAGAAGCTGTGGTAGATCTGGTGACGGAAGAGAAGAAGCCTCTGGCAAAAATTGCGAAGGACACGGCTGCAGGGGCTGTGCTTTTTGCGGCGATTATTTCTGCGTTCGTCGGCTGCATTATTTTCCTTCCTTATGTGTTTGAACTGGCAGAGAAGATTTTCTGACGGAAGGATCAGACTACGACCACAGATGCCTGTCTGAAGGGAAAATCTACGGAAAATGAGAAAAGATTGTTGAATCAGAAAGGGAAAGAACTAATATGAAAGAGAACCAGACAACAGTTACCAAACAGGAGACATTGGAGGCACTCCGCCATCCGGGGGAATTATATGTTATCATGTCTGCCGCCACGAAAATGCCTTTTGTGTTCTGTGATGAAGACACATATGATGACCAGGTGTTTTTATATTATAGACTGGAAGATGCAAAAAATAAGATTAAAGAGCTGGAAGAAAGGAAATATAAGACGGGAGCTGCGAAACTGGAGGAAAAAATCCTGCTTGGATTCTATACCAGTCTGTATACAATGGGTGTGAACTGTCTGGCGGTAAATGAGGGTACAGATACAGCAATCAGTATACAGCTTGCGGATCTTGTAGTCAGGAAAAACCCGGAGCAGATGGAAGAGGGAAAGAAACTTCTGGAAAATCCAGAACTCCATTTGACTGCGCTGTATTTTATGCAGGAACTGAGGCGCATCCCGTCGCCGGAGATGACGGATCATCTGAAAGAACTTCAGGAAGAACTGCTTGCGCATTATCAGAAAGGAACTTTTATCCTTGCGGCAGAGGAGGATGGTCAGCTGCCGGTGCTGAAGCAGAAAGACGGAAGTATGTTCCAGCCGATTTTTACAGATATTTTGGAACTTAACAAATTTGCCAAAGGGAAAAAAATGAAGCTGAGAGTTGTCCCGGCGGGGAAAATTCCCCAGGTACTTTTTCCCGAGGCAAAAGGCGTGGTGATCAATCCTTTAGGGGCAAATGTGCAGCTAAGAGTCGCCAGGACAAAAAAACCAACTGCATAATAGCAGCCAAGGCAGGGAGGAGGCGCAGAGATGTCAATCCCATTGTACATAAGAAAAGATTATTTCAGAGCAGTAACTCTGTCCGATAAAAGCGCCCACATTCTTCAGTTTATATACAGCGGGGAAAATGTGGATGTGTTTGAAAAAGATACCCCGGTGTTTCATCTGCAGTATGTCCTGAAGAGCAAGACAAAGGCAGAAATATTGGAATTTTATGTTACGGATTTTTCTCTTCGGGGAAAGGGGTACGGAAGTGTGTGCCTGGATGAGATTACAGATCAGCTTGCGAAAAAGAATGTAACTTTTATCAAGGCGCCAGTGGGATACCGGCTTGCGCCCCTGGGTTACGAAGGGCCGGAACAGTACCGAAGGCTTATGGCCGGTTTTTATGAAAAAACCGGATTTTCCATTAGCGGCGACGGAGATCTGGCAATGAAGATTCTGGATCAGTACGAATAAAATCTGTCAAAACTGCACAGTTTTCAGCCCTGAAATTAGTTTAATATTCTGGGTTGACGGCTGTGCATCTTTCTGTTTATACTAAGACAAGAAAAGCGAATACATAAGATAGTGTGTTACTGTAAGGCAGGCATAAACTATCCTTCATTCCTACTATGGAACCCAAGGATCAGTTTATGCTTTTATTTTTTGCGCGAAAGCCCAAAGCCGTGCACCTTCTTGAAAATGCGTACGGAAAGCTGGCTTTCCAGTACGCATTTCCAAGAAGGTATAGGGCGAGAGCCCGCGACCGAGACGGAGTGGAGCGAAGGCGAGGTGCGCAGCACGGCGGCCGTATGTATTCGCAGAAATAAAGAATACTTGATCAAGAAGGAGGAAAACAGATGAAAGACAAGATTTTTGGAGTATTGCAGAGGGTCGGCCGAAGCTTCATGCTTCCCATCGCAATCCTTCCGGTGGCAGGACTTCTGCTGGGAATTGGAAGTTCTTTCACCAATGCTGCCATGATTGAAGCCTACGGGCTGGAGGGCATACTGGGAGATGGCACGATATTAAATGGACTGCTCACGATCATGAGCAAGGCGGGCAGCGTGATCTTTGACAATCTGCCCCTGATCTTTGCAGTGGGCGTAGCTATTGGAATGGCGAAGAAAGAAAAGGAGGTCGCAGCTCTGGCGGCTATGATTTCATTCTTTGTTATGCATGTGTGCATCAATGCCATGCTGGTGCTTAACGGTGACATCCTGGCGGACGGTACGCTGGCAGAACACATGTTGGACGGAACAGTTTCCACGGTCTGCGGTATCCAGTCGCTGCAGATGGGCGTGTTCGGCGGAATTATCGTAGGCCTGGGCGTGGCTGCTCTGCATAATAGATTTTACAAAATCCAGCTGCCAAGCACGCTGTCGTTTTTTGGCGGCTCAAGATTCGTACCAATTATTTCTACAGTTGTGTATGTAGGCGTAGGAATTCTGATGTATTTTGTGTGGCCGGTCGTACAGGAAGGCATTTACGCATTGGGCGGGGTGGTTCTTGCCTCAGGTTATGCAGGGACATGGATTTACGGAATTATAGAGAGAGCGCTGATCCCATTCGGGCTTCACCACGTATTTTATATGCCTTTCTGGCAGACCGGAGTGGGCGGGGAGATGCTTGTGGACGGCAATCTGATTCAGGGTGCGCAGAATATTTTCTTTGCACAGCTGGCTTCCCCGAACACAACAGAATTCTCTGTTGAGGCGACAAGATTTATGGCAGGAAAGTTCCCCTTTATGATTTTCGGGCTCCCTGGCGCTGCTCTTGCAATGTACAAATGCGCGAAGCCGGAAAAGAAAAAGATCGTAGGAGGTCTGCTGCTCTCAGCGGCTCTGACATCCATGCTTACAGGGATCACAGAACCTCTGGAGTTTACATTCCTGTTTGTAGCTCCTTTGATGTATGCAGTCCATTGTGTATTTGCAGGTCTTTCCTATATGCTGATGCACATTCTGAATGTGGGCGTAGGTATGACATTTTCCGGCGGAATTATCGATATGACCCTGTTCGGAGTCCTGCAGGGCAATGAAAAAACACACTGGATCTGGATTATAGTAGTGGGTGCTGTCTACTTTGTTCTCTACTACTTCGTATTCCGATTTATGATAACTAAGATGAATTTGAAAACGCCGGGACGAGAGGACGACAGTGAGGAGACAAAGTTATTCACAAAGGCGGATTACAAGGCAAAACAGGGAGGGATGGATTCAGCAGGCGGCGCTGCGGCGGCAGGCAGTGATGAAAAGAGTATTCTGATCACACAAGGGCTTGGCGGGAAGAAAAATATTTCTGATGTAGACTGCTGTGCAACCCGGCTGCGCTGTACGGTTCACAAACCGGAACTGGTAAGCGAAACTCTGCTCAAGGCCACATCTCCATCTGGCATTATTCGGAAAGGTCAGGGTATTCAGATCATATACGGCCCTATGGTGGCAGTGATCAAATCCAATCTGGAGGACTACCTGGAGAAAGCTCCGAATGAAGAATACATTGCATCAGGGCAGATGGAGCAAGGAAGCGAAGGAGCTGATACGGAAGCGGGGACGGGAGGAACCGCCGGAGAAGAAAATGATGGCAGACAGGACCGGGGGACAGTAAAAAAAATCCTTTGCTCTCCATTTGCCGGCGAGGCGGCGCCTATTACGGAGGCTTCTGATGAAGCGTTTGCCGGGAAAATGATGGGCGACGGATATATTGTAAGGCCGCAGGACGGCATGGCATATGCGCCGGAGGACGCGGAAGTTTCCTTTGTATTTCCATCCAAACATGCGGTGGGACTGAAGAGCGGCGACGGTACAGAGTACCTTCTGCATATCGGTGTAGATACAGTCAATCTGAACGGAGAAGGATTTGAGACATTTGTAAAAGACGGAGACCACGTGAAAAAAGGTGACAAACTGATAGGCTTTGATATAAAATATATAAAAGAGCATGCAAAATCCGATGAGTGCATCGTTGTATTTACGAGTCTTCAGGAGGGCGAGGAAATTCGTCTTACTCGGCCGGGCAAAGTTGCAGAGCTGGACGAGACGGCGGAGATTGTATCCTTTAATTAAGAGAAGGGACATTCAGATATGTATCGAATCATTAAGGTGCTGAACAATAACGGAATTCTCGTTTACCACAATGAGACGGGCCGGGAGATGATTCTTCTGGGAAATGGGATCGGTTTCGGGAAAAGACCGACACAGCAGGTTGAACAGGTGCAGGGAGCAAAGGTATACTCCCTGGTCACAAGGCAGAAGCAGCAGTCTGTACTTAAGGTTGTCAACGGCATACGCCCGGAGTTTATCGAGGCGGCCGGCCGGATTATCGACGAGGCGGAGAAAGTGTTTCAGAAGATGAACCGGGACATCCTGCTTCCCATGGCAGATCATATCGCCCTGGCAGCAAAGCGGGCAGAGGGAAACCGGCAGATGCCAAACCCTTTTACGCCGGATATCCGTGTCCTGTTCGCAAAGGAGTTTGCTGTGGCGCTGAAAGGCAGGGAGATTATTCGTGATTTGATCGGCTATGAGATATCGGATGACGAGGTGGGGTTTATTACTCTCCATATCCATGCAGGACTTTCGGACGAGCAGGTGTCGGTAACGCTGGATACGACGAGAATTATCAATGAAGGCATCGCGATGATCGAGAAGGCTTATGAACAGCGTTTTGATACAGATTCCCTGGCCTATACCCGGCTGATGAGTCATTTGTATTATATGGTAGCAAGAACCAGAAACGGGGAGTCCACAAATGCTGATTTCAATGATTTTATATTCAGCAATTATCCCAGAACGGGCCGGGTGGCGCAGGAGGTATGCAGCTATATGGGCAGGGAACTGAAAAAAACGGTGGCAAAGGAGGAGATTGGATTTCTGGCCATTCATATCCAGAGGGTGATTTCCCCGGAAACTGTGTAAAAAAGTCCTGCAGGCGCAGGGGTGAAAGAAAAACACCGGTGAAAATCGGAAAATAATGTAGAACATAAGAAAAGGCGGGCAGCCGGGTGAGGGATCATCCCGGCCCCGCCTTGCCGCTGTTTTCTTCATTGACTGGTGCTCTGATGACAGATGGCCGAACTGTTGTCATATATGGCAGTAAAATCGGTTTTCTGATTGATATATCCGGATGAAGTTGATATGATTTACAGTGTGGATATTATAATGCCGGAGACATTTGAAAATGACAGGCTGATAGAGGAGGATGGCATGTACAAAATACTGATTATCGAAGACGATCTGCTTATGGCGCAGGCAATTCAGCAGGAAATGACAATGTGGGGGCACGAAGCGCAGTATGTGAAAGACTTTCGGGGCGTGCTGCAGGAGTTTACGGTATATGATCCCCATCTTGTGCTTATGGATATTACTCTTCCGTTTTTCAACGGATATCACTGGTGCAGTGAGATTCGGAAGATCTCGGACGTGCCGATTATATTTATCTCTTCCGCGGCAGATAATATGAACATCATTATGGCCGTGAATATGGGCGGAGATGATTTTGTGGCAAAGCCCTTTGACTTAAGTGTTCTTACGGCAAAGGTGCAGGCCGTGCTGAGGCGCACCTACGATCTGGCGGGAAAGATCCCGGTATTGGAGCATAGGGGCGCTATTTTAAATCTGTACGATACTACGCTGACATATGAGGGACGGAAGATCAGCCTGACGAAAAATGAGTTCCGCATACTGCAGACGCTGATGGAAAATAAAGGGCGTCTTGTAAGCCGGGACACTCTGATGACAAAGCTGTGGGAGACTGACGACTATATTGAAGAAAACACGCTGACCGTCAATATAGCCCGGCTGCGGCGCAAGCTGGAAAACGCGGGGCTGAAGGACTTTATTACCACCAAGGTTGGAGAAGGGTATCTGCTGGAAACATCTGTTCCGGCGCCGGAACCGCAGCCGGATGACAGGGGAAAAGGGGGAGAGGCATGAAACTTTTTGTCCAGTATCTCTACAGCAGAAGGCATGTTTTTTTCTGTTTCCTTTTCTGTGCGGCAGCATATGCGGTCGTTTTTTCTCTGTATGGGATCGATATGCGGGCGGTATGGTATCCGCTTCTGATCTGTCTGTTTTTTGCGCTGATTTTTGTTCTGGCCGGATATTTCCGCATGAAAAAGCGGCACCTGGAACTGCGTCAGATCGCCAGGTGCGACGGGGCTGCGGAAGAGTGTTTTCCCCGGCCCTCCGATGTGATCGAGAAGGATTACCAGGATATCATTGTCCGGGTGGAAGAAAAACGAAGAAAAGAACGGGAGGGCCAGGAACTGGCGAAAAAGGACATGCAGGATTACTATGCCAGGTGGGTTCACCAGATCAAGGCGCCTATTGCGGTGATGCAGATCCTTCTTCAGCGGGACGACACGCAGGAAAATCAGGAACTCCGGTCCGAGTTGTTTCGCGTGGAGCAGTACGTGGATATGGCGCTCTGTTATACCCGCCTGGGAGAGGGCGGATCGGATCTTGTCTTTCAGGAATACAATCTGGACGAGATTATCAGAAAAGCGATACGCAAATATGCGGGCCAGTTTATCAGGAAAAAGATACGGCTGGTCTATAAGGGGACAGAGGAAAAAGCAGTTACGGACGAGAAATGGCTTTCTTTTATAATTGAACAGCTTCTTTCAAATGCGGTGAAATATACATCTCAGGGAACAGTGACTATCGAGGTGGACAAAAAGAAGCGGCTCACCGTGTCCGATACAGGGATCGGCATTGCGCCGGAGGATCTGCCCCGTATTTTTGAAAAAGGCTATACAGGTTACAACGGAAGACGGGATAAAAAGTCCACGGGGATCGGTCTGTATCTGTGCAGATCTGCGGCAGAGAAGCTGGGACATGCCTTGACGGCCCAGTCTGAGCCGGGAAAGGGCAGCAGGTTTACCATAGATCTTGCTTCCTATCCCTTCCATGCAGAATGATCGGTCTTACGAAAATGTCACACGGGGCGCCCGGAATGTCACAGGATCAGATGTCGGCATTCCGGCCGCCCTGTTATACTTTTACCGAAGCGTATGACAGGGGCGCCCCAGGCAGGGCGCATCCGAATAAAAAAGGAGGTCATTGTACATGGCTGTTTTGGAAGTGAGAAATCTGAAGAAAATATACAGAACCCGTTTCGGAGGAAATCAGGTGCAGGCGCTGTCCTGTGTGAATTTTTCCGTGGAAGAAGGGGAGTATGTGGCAATTATGGGCGAGAGTGGTTCGGGAAAGACTACGCTGATCAATATTATGGCGGCTCTGGACCGGCCTACGGAAGGAGACGTTTATCTCGACGGAAAACCGCTGTCCGCCATTAAGGACAAAAATATTTCCGAGTTCAGGCGGGATAACCTGGGATTTGTTTTTCAGGATTTTAATCTTCTGGATACTTTTAACCTGAAGGACAATATTCTGCTGCCCCTTGTGCTCAAGGGCGTGCCGTATAAAAAGATGGAAAAGAAGCTTTTTTCTGTTGCAGATGAACTGGGTATCCGGGAACTGCTGGAGAAATATCCTTACGAAGTTTCCGGAGGACAGAAGCAGAGGGCGGCTGTGGCCCGCGCTGTTATCACGGATCCACGGCTGATCTTTGCCGACGAGCCTACAGGAGCACTGGATTCGCGGTCAACGGATGAACTTCTGTCTCTTTTTGCCAGAATTAACAGGAGGGGGCAGACCATACTGATGGTGACCCATTCGGTCAAGGCGGCCAGCCGCGCCGGAAGGGTGCTGTTTATCCGGGACGGTGAGGTGTATCATCAGCTCTACAGAGGGGAGATGACGGATGAACAGTTTTACCAGAGGATTTCCGACACACTTACCATATTGGCAACGGGCGGTGAGAAAAGATGAGCGGAACATTTTATTTTAAACTGGCAGCGACAGGTATATCAAAGAATCGGAAAATGTATTTCCCTTATCTTCTGACCTGTGTCTGCATGGTAATGATGTACTATATTATCTCATTTTTATGTAGAAGCAGCACGCTCCGGGAAATGCATGGAGGGGACACCGTGCAGCAGATGCTCAGCCTGGGGGTAAATGTAATTGCTGTCTTTTCGTTGATCTTTCTGTATTATACAAATTCTTTCCTGATCCGCAGACGGCAGAGAGAATTCGGATTGTATCACATTCTTGGAATGGGCAAGCGGAATCTGGTAAAGATTATGATCTGTGAAAATCTGCTGACGGCGGCGGTCTCGATCGCAGGAGGTCTTGTGCTGGGCGTCCTTTTCTCAAAGCTGGGCGAACTCGTGATCACAAGACTTTTGGGAGCGGATATCAATTTTGACATGGAGATCGATCCCCGGGCGATCGTGACGACGGTCCTTCTTTTCGTCGTTATCTTTGCTTTGATCATGGTACGTATGCTTGTATTTCTGTGGCGTTCCCGCCCGGTGGAGATGCTCAGGAGCGACAAGGTGGGAGAAAAACCGCCAAAAGGCAACTGTTTTTTTGCACTTGCGGGAATCGTTCTTCTGGGAGCAGCCTATTACCTGGCGGTAACCATTGAAGATCCGATTACTGCTCTGATGTGGTTTTTCATTGCGGTGATCATGGTAATCGCAGCTACTTATCTTCTTTTTATTGCAGGGTCTGTTACGTTTGGAAGACTGCTTCAGAAAAATAAGAGATATTATTACCGGACGAACCATTTTGTATCTCTGTCTTCCATGATCTACCGTATGAAACGGAATGGAGCGGGACTCGCCTCCATCTGCATCCTTTCCACCATGGTGCTTGTGATGGTGTCGGGTGTTATGTGCCTGTGGATTGGAATGGAAGATATGCTGCATGTCCGCTATCCACGGGAAATCACTGCTGAAATCTATACAGAGGATGAAAAAGAAGCGGCTCAGGTAAAGGCTGTTATGGATCAGGTGGTAGAGGAGCACGGTGCCGGAAAGGAAAATATAATTGAATATACAATGCTGCAAACCTCAGGCGTTCAGAGAAAAGACCAGATTTTATTTGATTTTACGTCCATGAATGAGTTTTCCATAGAGGATACCAGCAGTCTCCGGGCAATCCATGTGATCACCATTGATGATTACAACAGACTGAAGGGGACGAATGAGACGCTGGAAAAAGACGAAGTGATGATCAGCATGCCGAAAAACGAAGAACCGTACAGTTTCGATACCATTACTATAGGGGACGGATCTGTCTGGACTGTCAAGAGCACGATAGATAAGTTTAATCTCTACGGAACGGATACCGCCTCCATTGTGCCGTCTCTCTATATATTTGTGCCGGATAAAGATGCATTGAAAGAAATATATGAGGCTCAGGCGAAATATTATCAGAATGCTTCCAGCGAAATTGAACAATACTATGGGTTTGATCTGGACTGCCCCAGTGAGGAACAGATCGCAATTCTTGAGGAGATATTCGACCGGTTTGCCCAGGATCAAATTGGAGACGAAGGTTTCTCTCAGAGGATCAGCCTGGAAGGAAGAGAGATGGAACGCGCATACTTCCTTGGGATGTACGGCGGCCTTTTCTTCCTGGGAATCATTCTGGGACTTGTATTTATCGCCGGCATGGTAATTATCATCTACTATAAGCAGATATCAGAAGGATATGAAGATCAGGAACGGTTTGATATTCTGATGAAGATCGGCATGACCAGAAAAGAGGTGCGCAAAAGCGTAAATTCTCAGGTGCTGACGGTTTTCTTCCTGCCTCTTATAGTAGCGGGTCTGCACACAGGATTTGCCTTTCCGATCATACGGAGAATCCTGAATCTTATGGGGTTTGTAAATACAACCCTGCTTATATGGGTCACTGTGGCGTGTTATCTTGTATTTGCGCTTTTCTATATTATCATTTATCTTTTGACATCAAAGAGTTATCTGACGATTGTTGGAGGAAAAATGGAAAAGAGATAACAATATTTATCTATAATAAAAAAAGAAACAATATATAGAAAAAATAAAAGAATTATCTGTCCGAACCGGCTCTTTGATGGTATACTGTTCCTAGAGGCAAAACAGCAGTCCGCACTGTTTTCTTCCGGTCAGCGCGAAATATAAGGCGCATATTTGCAGAGAGGAGTGACAGATATGATGAAGCACACAATTATTACGATAGGCAGACAGTTCGGGAGCGGAGGCCATGAGGTTGGGAACCGCCTTGCCGAGAGGCTGGATATTCCCCTTTATGACCACAATCTGCTTCATATGGCGGCCCAGGAACTTCGTATCAGCAATGAGGACGCTACCAGAGTGGATGAGACGGTGTTGGGAAGGTTTTTGTCCGCATATGCGGCCAGCAGCGTTGAATACCGGGCATTTGTGACCAGTGACGAGTCCGGGAAACCCCTGAGTGATAAGGTCTTTGAGAAACAGTCTGCGATTATCCGAAAACTGGCGGAACAGGGGCCGGGAATTTTCGTGGGACGCTGTGCGGACTATGTGCTGGGCGATTACTCCAACTGTATAAATACGTTTATTTATGCTTATAAGGAAGACCGCGTCAGAAGAATTATGAAGCTGTATGATCTGGAAGAAAAACAGGCACGGGATAAGATCAAAAAGACGGATCGGGAAAGAAAAGTTTACTATGAGACAAGAACCGGCAGAGAATGGGGCAGTATTGAAGCCAATGGAATGATGTTTAACGTAAGTCTGCTGGGAATTGACGGAACAGTGGATGCTCTGGAAGCCATTTACAGAAAATGGGAGTCCAGAGATAAATAGGCAAATGGTAAAAGATATTGAGATTGTGCAGAGGCGGCTTTCCAGAATGGAAAATTCCATATGGGAAGCCGCCTCTGTGAACAAAATAAACGGTAAAAGACCGATGGGGGAGCCATCGGTCTTTTGAGGGGAGTATAAATAATTAATAAGGGGTTGTAGAAAGTAACCTTCCTACAAGACATAGTATAATATATGAAATTGGAAAAAGCAAGAAAAAAATAAAAAAAGTTCGGCCCGCGTGTAACAGCCGAACATACCGACATAAATCAGCCTTTTCCTTACCTTATGGCCGAACTGTTATTTTAAAAATAGTATAAAATTATGAATAAAAAATACCGGAGTAAGAGACAATAACACTGTACCAAATAAACAGGAGGGAATATTCATGGCAAAGAACTACACGAATACAAACAATTCCAACAAAAACACAACTACAAACAAGAACACAACTACAAACAGCAATTCCTATTCATCCTACGCTGATGAGCAGAGCAAGAACAAGAATGCCAGCAAGAACACTGTTCAGGGCAACAAGAACTGCGGAAAAATCAGAGACGCTTACGACGAAAGCGACCGCTATTAGTAAAAAAACCAGATAGGATATGCCGGGGCAGAGTAAAGTTGAACTTTACTCTGCCTTTGATTTATAGTAATATGAAATAAGACAAACTGCGAGGATGGATGAAATATATGGAAAAAATGGAGTGGATCGCGCCCTGCCATTTTGGGCTGGAATCTGTTCTGAAAAGAGAAATCCAGGATCTCGGATATGAGATTGTACAGGTAGAAGACGGACGGGTCACTTTCCGGGGAGGCATGGATGCAGTATGCAGGGCCAATATTTTTCTGCGCACTGCAGAACGGATTCTATTGAAAGCAGGATGCTTCCGCGCCGTTACGTTTGAGGAACTGTTTCAGCGGACGAAGGATATCCCCTGGGAGAGATATATCCCGGAAAATGGCAGATTCTGGGTGACAAAGGCGGCGTCTGTGAAGAGCAGACTGTTCAGTCCGTCAGATATCCAGTCCGTGATGAAAAAGGCTATGGTGGAAAGGATGAAATCTGTTTACCATACTGAGTGGTTTACAGAGGACGGCGCTCCTTATCCGGTCAGAGTCTTTCTGATGAAGGACATGGTCACGATAGGGATTGATACGACAGGTGTGTCCCTGCACAAGAGGGGATACAGGCCGGCCGCCGGAAAAGCGCCTATTGCAGAAAACCTTGCCGCGGCTCTGATCATGCTCACTCCCTGGAGGAAGGACCGGATTCTTGTGGATCCTTTCTGCGGGAGCGGAACGATTCCCATAGAGGCGGCCATGATGGCAGCGAACATTGCTCCGGGCATGAACCGGGAGTTTACGGCTGAAGAATGGGCCAATCTGGTTGACAGAAAATACTGGTACGAGGCCATAGATGAGGCGCACGACCTGATGAATACGGATATTGACACGGAAATCCAGGGCTATGATATCGACGGGGAGGTTCTGAAAACAGCCAGAAGAAACGCTGCGGACGCGGGTGTGGAGCATCTTATCCATTTCCAGCGCCGGGAGGTCAGCCAGCTGAGCCATCCGGGTAAATATGGGTTTATCATAACAAATCCGCCCTACGGGGAACGGCTGGAGGAAAAAGAAGCGCTGCCGGACCTTTACCGGGAATTTGGAGAAAGTTTCCGAAAACTTGATACATGGTCAGCCTATATGATCACAAGTTATGAAGATGCAGAGAGATATTTCGGGAGGAGAGCAGATAAAAACAGAAAGCTCTACAACGGAATGATCCGGACATATTTTTACCAGTTTACAGGACCGAAGCCGCCGAAACAGAAAAGATAGAAGGTACATATGATGAAGAGAAGAATAGTATTTGCCACCGGAAATGAAAATAAAATGAAAGAAATCCGCATGATCCTGGCTGATCTGGGTATGGAGATCGTGTCTATGAAGGAGGCCGGGGTAACAGAGGAGATAACAGAAGACGGCATGACGTTTGAAGAAAATGCCGAGATCAAGGCCAGAACGGTTTCCAGAGTACTGACAAACGATATTGTGCTTGCGGATGATTCCGGGCTGGAAATTGATTATCTGGACAAGGCTCCGGGAATTTATTCGGCAAGATTTGCGGGAGAGGAAACATCCTATGATATTAAGAACAGGATCTTTCTCGACCGGCTGGAAGGAGTGCCGGATGAGGAGAGGACAGCCCGCTTTGTATGTGCAGTGGCTGCGGTGTTCCCTGATGGGACGTCCTGCACGGTGCGGGAGACGATAGAGGGCCAGATCGCCCATGAAATTGCCGGGGACAATGGATTTGGCTATGACCCGATTTTCTATGTGCCTGAGTATGGATGTACGACGGCTCAGATGGATCCGGAACAGAAGAATCTGCTCAGTCACCGGGGGAAAGCTCTCCGTGCAATGAAAAGGATTCTGGAGGAAAAGCTGAGAGAGGAATAGTGGAGTTATGAGAGTGTTGATTGTTAGCGACACACACGGCAGACATGGGGGATTGGACCGTGCACTTCAGGAGGCCGGGAACATAGACATGCTGATCCACCTGGGGGATGTTGAGGGCGGAGAGACCTATATTGATGCAGTGGCAGACTGTGAAAAGCATATTATCAGGGGAAATAACGATTTTTTTTCAGAACTTCCGCGAGAAGAGGAATTTTATATCGGAAGCCACAAAGTATTTATCACTCACGGACATGCCTATTATGTGTCTCTCGATCCAGAGTATATCCGGGAGGAAGGAAAGGCCCGGGGAGCGGAGATCGTTATGTTCGGACATACGCACAGACCTTTTTTTGAAGATGACAACGGGATTATCGTCCTGAATCCGGGCAGCCTTTCTTTTCCGAGGCAGGAGGGAAGAAAGGGCAGTTATATGATCCTGGAGATGGATGAGGACGGAGGCCTCGAGTTCAGTCAGAAATATCTTGAATAAAATGCGGACATAGACTGAGGGAATGAAAAAACTTAAAAAAAATGTTGACAATGGAATTGCGATATAATATAATAGTCAATGCGCTACGGGTTAGACAGGAAACGTAGAGAAATACCGGGGTGTGGCTCAGCTTGGCTAGAGCGCCTGGTTTGGGACCAGGAGGTCGCAGGTTCGAATCCTGTCACCCCGATATGTGCGGGTGTAGTTCAATGGTAGAACACCAGCCTTCCAAGCTGGATACGTGGGTTCGATTCCCATCACCCGCTTTCTCATAGCCGGTCGGGTATTTCGACGGAGATGAGGGGCCTTTAAAAAGGGGATATTGATATGAGTCTGTAGCTCAGCTGGATAGAGCAACGGCCTTCTAAGCCGTAGGTCGA
>ERZ1643250.1192-NODE-1192-length-23294-cov-8.066182_pt1 | contig 23294 bp, 18 predicted proteins | sample MGYA00579262_ERZ1643250 | MGnify/ENA primary metagenome ERZ1643250 (study PRJEB29033, sample SAMEA4952265) | chicken gut metagenome | biome: Broiler Chicken; feature: Gastrointestinal Tract; material: Caecum | place: Ireland | collected 2018 | study: Broiler... | reverse complement strand
GGACTTTCATTGTTCTGTACTTGTCAGCCCAGTCCATGATACGTCCGAACTCACCGGCGATCGTAGCGTCTACTGTCGGGATGATTCCGTCGTAGATGTTACCTGTTGTACCATCGATAGAGATTGCATCTCCCTCGTGGAACTCTTTTCCGCCAAGTGTAAATTTCTTGTTTGCCTCGTCCATAACGATGTCGCCGCATCCGGATACGCAGCACTCACCCATACCACGGGCAACAACGGCTGCATGAGATGTCATACCGCCACGAACTGTCAGGATACCCTGAGCGCTCTTCATACCTGTGATATCTTCCGGTGATGTCTCAAGACGAACAAGGATAACTTTCTCGCCTCTCTCTGCCCACTCTACAGCATCGTCTGCTGTGAAGACAACTTTACCGCATGCAGCTCCCGGTGAAGCGCCGAGACCTTTGCCCATCGGTGTGGCAGCTTTCAGCGCAGCTGCGTCAAACTGCGGATGAAGCAGTGTATCAAGATTTCTCGGGTCGATCATAGCTACAGCTTCTTCTTCTGTTCTCATGCCCTCGTCAACCAGGTCGCATGCAATTTTCAGAGCTGCCTGAGCTGTTCTCTTACCGTTACGTGTCTGAAGCATGTACAGCTTACCGTGCTCTACAGTAAACTCCATGTCCTGCATATCTCTGTAGTGTGTCTCCAGTGTGTGGCACACTTCATTGAACTGTTTGAATGCCTCCGGGAATTTCTGCTCCATCTCGGAGATGTGCATCGGTGTACGAACGCCGGCAACAACGTCCTCGCCCTGTGCGTTTGTAAGGAACTCGCCGAACAGTCCTTTTGCTCCTGTAGCCGGGTCACGTGTAAATGCAACACCTGTACCACAGTCATCTCCCATGTTACCGAATGCCATCATCTGTACGTTGACAGCTGTTCCCCATGAATACGGAATATCGTTATCGCGGCGATATACGTTCGCTCTCGGGTTGTCCCATGAACGGAATACAGCCTTAACTGCGCCGATCAGCTGCTCTTTTGCGTCAGCCGGGAAATCAGCGCCGATCTTCTCTTTATACTCAGCCTTGAACTGTCCTGCCAGAGTCTTCAGATCCTCTGCTGTAAGTTCAACGTCCTGTGTAACGCCTTTTTCTTCTTTCATCTTGTCGATGAGCTCTTCGAAGTATTTCTTTCCAACTTCCATAACTACGTCAGAATACATCTGGATGAATCTTCTGTAGCAGTCCCAAGCCCAGCGCGGATTGCCTGATGCCTCTGCCAGAGCCTCTACAACTTCCTCGTTAAGACCGAGGTTCAGGATCGTGTCCATCATACCCGGCATGGAAGCTCTTGCACCGGAACGAACGGAAACGAGAAGCGGATTCTCCTTGTCTCCAAATTTCTTTCCTGTGATCTCCTCGAGTTTTGTCATAGCCTCCATGATCTGTGACATGATCTCATCGTTGATCTGTCTGCCATCCTCATAGTACTGTGTACAAGCCTCTGTCGTAACAGTGAATCCCTGCGGTACCGGGAGTCCAAGACCTGTCATCTCAGCAAGGTTGGCGCCTTTTCCGCCAAGAAGGTTTCTCATTGTTGCGTTACCTTCTGTGAACATATAAACCCATTTTGTTGCCATGTTCCAATGACCTCCTAAAAAAATTTGCGGATATTTCTGCAATATTTCGCATATAATATTTTAATGGTTTTGCCGCTATGCGTCAAGCGTTATATAAGGAAACTCTTCAATCTTTTACGAGGATGTTTATCAATCTATGCGCCCCTATTCCTGCGGTTTTCGGGCCTCTGAAAATTCATTCTGCATTATTACACTGAAAAGAAATGAAACAGTATACCAGCACAGTTAAAAATCAGGCATGTGAAATGACCGCTTATTTATTATTTTTGCACTGTACTGGTCATGCCGGAACAGACCGACGCATAAGAGCTGTCAGATTTTCAGAAATGCCCGGTACCCTTTGACTGCTTCGTACACGTCTGCCTTGCTGGTCACTTCATAAGGCGCATGCATATTCAGGACAGCGACTCCACTGTCGATCACTTCCATTCCATAATTCGCCATAATGTAGGCAATGGTTCCGCCACCGCCCAGGTCTACCCGGCCAAGTTCTGCAAATTGATATGCCACCCCGGCATCGTCCATCGCCTTTCGAAGCGCGGCAATATACTCTGCATTTGCATCGTTGGAACCGGATTTCCCACGGCTTCCTGTAAATTTATTAAAGGTGATTCCATTTGCAAAAAATGCGGAACTGCGTTTCTCAAACGCCTCTGCAAACATGGGATCGTAGGCGGCGCTGACATCTGAAGAAAGCATTCTGGAATTTGCCAGAGCGCGGCGGACTTTCAGTTCGGATTCTCCTTCTGTCAGAGCGATCAGCTCAGCCACTGTATTTTCAAAAAATTTTGAGTGCATTCCGGTTGCCCCCACACTTCCGATTTCCTCTTTATCTACAAGCAGGCAGCATCCTGTGCGCTTTGCATCCGTCACATCCAGCATTGCAAAGAGCGAAGTAAACGCGCACACTCTGTCATCCTGCCCATAGGAAAGGATCATGCTTCTGTCAAGACCGCAGTCTCTGGCCTTGCCCGCAGGCACGATTTCCAGTTCGGCAGAGGTAAAGTCCTCCTCATCCATATCGTATTTTTCTTTCAGAAGGCGCAGTACATTTGCCTTGACCTGATCGCTCTTTTTCCCGTTTCCGCCGTTATCGCTACTCTGATCCGGCTCTGAAGTTTCATCCAGGACTTTCTCCGCGGGGCGGTTTCCAATCAGGAGATCCAGCTTCTCGCCTTCGATTACCTTAGAGGCTTTTTTCTCCATCTGTTCCTGCGCCAGATGGATAAGAAGATCCGTAATTACAAACACCGGATCCCCCTCCTCCTCTCCAATGCTTACTTTTGTAACGGTTCCGTCCTTTTTAACCACAACACCGTGGAGAGCCAGGGGCTGGGCCACCCACTGATATTTCTTGATACCGCCATAATAGTGGGTATCAAGATACGCAAATTCCTCATTTTCATAAAGAGGATTCTGTTTTACGTCAATACGCGGGGAATCAATGTGGGCACCCAGGATATTCATACCCGCAGAAATCGGCTCTTCCCCTATACGGAACAGAGCCAGCATCTTTGACATACACACGGCATAAACCTTATCCCCTGATTTCAGAGTCTCCCCCTTCGCCATAACATCCTGAAGATCACGGTACCCCGCCTCTTGCGCCATGCGGATACTGAATTCTACACACTCGCGCTCCGTCTTTCCCGCATCCAGGCAGGATTTGTACCGTTCATTAATACGTTCCAGTTCAGCAAGCTGACCGCTGTCATATAAACTCCATACATTCTTTCTTATCATTTTTCTGCCACCTTTCTTCGGGGACGTAGTAAAATCGATTTTTACTACGTCCCCGATTTAATTTTACTATGTCCCAAATTGAACTTTACCCTGTCCCTTTTTACTACTTTCCAATTATACAGCTTTTTACACTGCGATACAATCGTTCCGTTTTTGCTTTTGTAATTTTTAGTTCTTCCTGAAGTTTATCCTTATACTGACATCTCAGGCTTATATCTTCTATGATTTCATAGGAACCCTCAAGTCCTTTCAGATGTGCTTCCTGTTCTAAAATAGCTAAAGCTACTTTAACGAACTGTGTCTCCACTTCTTCTGGTACGTCTAAAAATATTTGTTTTTGACCTTTTTGGTGAAAATCCAGACATTCCTCGAAATCTGTAAACTTTGATCTATAAATTTCTATTGCCTTAGAGTGTATTATCTTACTTTTTTCAGTTTCATATTCTCTAAGACTTGAAAATTGATAATTCAAAGGTCTTTTTACCAAATTAGCATTGACCGGATTCATATGAATGTATCTGAAGCAATTCCAAAAATACTGTTCATTTTCCACACATTCACTTTTAAATCTATCCTGAAAAACATGGCCGTTACGATTGTGTTTATAATTGTAATATTCTGCAAATTCCGCCAAGACAATGGCTAAATAATGAGATAAGAGTTTCAGATCAGCATGAAGCAAAAGATGAAAATGCGTTGACATAATAACGTATGCATATACTTCAACATCATGCTTATCAAGATGCTTCAGAAGAAGCCTTATGAAATTGTTCTTCTCTCTTTGTTGTTTAAAAATACGTTCCCTGTTAATTCCTCGCGCTATCACATGATAAAAATCTGTACTGCTTCTTTTTCGTGCGGTACGCGGCATTCTGTCACCCCTTCCACAGTTTGGGACAGGGTAAAACTCAATTTGGGACACAGTAATTCTTATTCAGGGACGTAGTAAAATTCAATTTTACTACGTCCCCGAATAATTACCATTCAAATTTTTTCTCAAAATATGCTTTTAAGTCTTCGATTTTGATTCTCTCCTGCTCCATCGTATCGCGATCGCGTACTGTTACTGCCCCGTCTTCCTCGGACTCGAAATCATATGTTACGCAGAACGGGGTTCCGATCTCATCCTGTCGGCGGTAGCGTTTCCCGATGTTTCCACGGTCGTCAAACTCACAGTTATAATATTTGCACAGTTCGGTATATATTTTCTCAGCGCCCTCGTTAAGTTTCTTGGAGAGCGGCAGCACGCCGATTTTTACCGGCGCCAGCGCAGGATGGAAATGAAGAACTGTACGCATATCCGGCTTTTCTTCTGTTCCGATATTTTCCTCATCGTAAGCGCTGCACAGGAATGCAAGCACCATGCGGTCTGCTCCGAGCGACGGCTCGATTACATATGGAATATATTTTTCTTTTGCCTCGTCATCAAAATAAGTAAGATCCTGCCCGGATACATTCTGATGCTGCGTCAAATCATAATCCGTACGGTCAGCGATTCCCCACAGTTCGCCCCAGCCGAACGGGAAAAGGAATTCCACGTCAGTGGTGGCCTTACTGTAGAAGGAAAGTTCTTCTTTGTCATGGTCACGGTAACGCACCTCGTCTTTCTTCAGTCCAAGTGAGGAAAGCCAGTTAAGGCAGAAGTTCTTCCAGTAATCAAACCACTCCAGATCCGTATCCGGTTTACAGAAAAATTCCAGTTCCATCTGCTCAAACTCTCTGGTACGGAATGTAAAATTGCCCGGTGTGATTTCATTGCGGAAAGATTTTCCGATCTGGGCGATACCAAACGGAAGTTTCTTTCTGGAAGTACGCTGTACATTCTTAAAGTTCACAAAAATGCCCTGGGCAGTCTCGGGACGCAGATACACGGTATTCTTTGCATCCTCTGTTACGCCCTGGAATGTCTTGAACATCAGGTTGAACTGGCGGATATCAGTGAAATTATGTTTTCCGCAGGAAGGACAGGGAATCTGATGCTCGTCGATAAACGCTTTCATCTGCTCCTGCGACCATCCGTCCACAGAGCCCTCCAGCTTGATGTCGTTTTCCTCGCAGAAATCTTCGATCAGCTTATCAGCGCGAAAACGCTCATGGCACTCTTTACAGTCCATCAACGGATCGCTGAAACCGCCCAGATGGCCGGATGCAACCCACGTCTGAGGATTCATAAGGATTGCACAATCTACTCCTACATTATACGGATTCTCCTGCACAAATTTTTTCCACCATGCTTTTTTTACATTGTTTTTTAGTTCAACACCCAGATTGCCGTAATCCCATGTGTTTGCGAGTCCTCCATAGATCTCGGAACCCGGGTAGACAAATCCTCTTGATTTGGCAAGCGCCACAATTTTATCCATTGTTTTTTCAACCATGTCTCAATTCCTCACATTCTTTTAAACTGACGCTACTTATTATAACGGCTTGATATCCATTTGTAAAGAAGCGGCTTTCTATTCTCTCCCTGCTTTTATCCGCTTCTGAGCAACTTTTCTGTCCCTCTGTTGACAACTCTTGTCCGGCCCGTCGCCAGATGGAGAATTTTCCGCAACTGCACATGCAGTCAGGTTACAGATTCCTCTCATTTTTCACAACAATGTTTCCAGAATCTCCAGTGACTTGAACTTTTTATCCACATAAATGTCCATCAGACGCTTCATCACAGTTCCGAGCTGGTCAAGCACTTGCTCTGTAACATTAAACGTGTACAATTTTTCTATTTTACTGCTCTCTATAAACTGCATACAAAACAGGGTAGAATTATCGAGCATGATTCCGTCTGACACATCAGAGTTGCATTCGCTGCACACAAGGCCGCCTTTGCGCGGGCTGAATACAGCTGGACGTTCTTTGTCGCCGCACTGGACACACTGAAACACCTGCGGTCCCTGTCCGTTGACGCACAAAGCTTTGAGTTCAAATATGTATCGGATAAGCAGGTTTGGAATATGGGGATTGAGAAGCGCCCGCATAGACTGATAGAGAAGTCCCAGCATTTCCCGCTCATCATTAAATTCTTTCGTATAATATCCTGCTATCTCGAGAAAATAAAATCCATAATAAGCGCCTTCAATATCCGTCCTCAGATCCGCAAAATAATTTGTTATATTTGCTGACTGGATCGTGTAGGACGACCGGCCTTCATACATGGTAAATTCGCCAAAGGACAGCGGATTCACCGCCCCCACCAGCGGACTGTTCGGACGTCTGGCTCCTTTGGCAAAAGCTGATATTTTACCCTGTTCTTTTGTCAGTATAACCACCCTGCGGTCATATTCCCCCACAGGTGTGGCGGACAGTACCATTCCTGTCAGTACAATCTGGTTCACATTTTTCCTTTCCGCCCACAGAAGAATCCTCTTTTTCTTCCACAGCCTTATTCTGGTTCATTTTATAACTGAGATAATCTTCAATCTTTCCTGTCATCATAAACTGATTCCAGTATGTTTCTTTCATCGGCTCACCTCTTCTTAAGTGTCTCATCTTACTGATATATTTTAGGTTGTCCGATTAAAAACACGATATACCCCGAAAAAAATACCAGGCCTTTTTTTCGAAAAAGCCTTGACAGGCCGCCGCGGTCACAGCCCTGCTCTGCAAAAATATTATACCTTCAAATTGTAAAGCAGACAATCGAAATATACCGGATTTGAAATATGCCGGATTCAGCACCGGTATTTTATCTGGCTATTGACCGGGAAGGCCAAAGCGCATACTATTGAAATAGCATAACAGGCTCCGTATAAATAGGACGGAGCACACACAGCAGGGAGGATGCCTTATGTTATCTGTGAAAAGACATTTTCTGCTTCGCAGGATTTCAAAATATCTCCGTAAAAATCTGGTCGTAGATCCAGCGCTTTCTTCCGCCTCATCGGCCCGCTTTCCTCGGGACTATCTGGACATTATGAGACTGAACGACGATAGCTGCGATGATGAATTCTATGCGGATGAACTATGCGATGATGAATTCTGCGATGAAGTACCTTCTTCGACACAGTTTTCTGATGAAAGTCCCTTCTGTCCCCAGACAGAATCCTCCGCACCGTCCCAGAAGCCCCGACGACATTCTGCCTCAAAAGGGGGAAAGCTCAGGAATATCTTTTCCGGCTCCTGCAATATTGACAGCATACGCAGTTATGTTGACTCTAACTATGCCCGCCTCAGCTTCTCACAACGCCTGAATCTTTATATGAGCGAGAAGGCCATCACCACAGCTATGATATATCAGCGCAGTTTTGTCGACAGGAAACTTATCTCCAAAATCATTTCCTCAAAAGACTACCATCCGTCCAAACAAACTGTATTTGCTCTCTGCATCGCTCTGCGTCTGAACCTGAAAGAAAGCACAGAATTCCTGAGTCTGGCCGGATATACATTCAATCATCACAAAAAATATGACCTGATCATCAAATTCCTTCTTGATGACCAGGTCTATGAAATTGATACTGTAAATGAAATACTCTTCCATTTTAATGAACCGTGCTTTGGCGAGTAATATTTCTGCCTCTATTTAACTGACGACATGATGTCCTCACACTGATCCATAAATTCATCCTCATCATAATAATCGTCGTCTCTTAATTTCATAATATCGATCATACGGCCGACCGCTCCAAAGACAGATCGCATCCCCGTTCTGTTCGGAGAATATGTGGCCGCCATACATGGTCTGATACCCAGAGAATCCGCTTCGCTTACCGCATCCATATTAGCTCCAAGAAACAGGAATTCCCACTTGTACACGTCTGTCTGCCGCCGGATCATCTCCCGGAGTTGCGATTTTGAATAATGGCGGCTGGCATTCTCATATCCATCTGTCGTAATCACCATGATAACCCGTCCCGGCCTGCTCTCTTCCGCTGTCTCTGCCAGTCTGGATCCCGTTCGGTCAATAGTAAAACCTACTGCATCCAGAAGTGCCGTACATCCCCTTGCATAATATTCTTTCCCGGTAAGCCTGCCGACCTGCTGTATCGGCACATGATCGTGGAGCACTTCATACTCATCATCAAACAGTACCGTCGTAACTCGCGCCTCGCCGTGTTCTGCTTTTTGTTTTTTAATCAGAGAATTAAATCCTCCGATTGTTTCCTCTGCAAGGGATTCCATTGACCCGCTCCGGTCAAGGATAAATATCATTTCTGTCAGATTCTGGTTCATATTCCTTGTCCCCTTTCATTTGTTTGAAAGGAGTATAACGCAGCCGAAAAAGATATTGGTCGCCAGACGGGCGACAGTTTCTCTGCAGCTGCGTTTTAGCTATCCAGGAACTCCACTCTATTTCCACTGTCGTTTTATCCGGGTCGGCCATAGTAAATTCTGTAGTTTCCCTGCTATTCTGCGGCTGGAAGGAGATTGCGGATTATTCCGAACAACTCTTCTTCCGTTTTAACACAGATCAGACGCCCCGTCTCTGATTCCTTTTTATTCACGGCGCAAGCCATTCCCTGTATGTCGCCTTTTATCCGATCTGATGTTTTTCGGTTTCGCCGATTCATCCATACTGCATTCCATCCGGCGTTTAAGGCTCCTTCCACATCCAGCAGGTACGCGTCCCCCACAAACCAGATTTCCGCGTCGTTCAGACCCATTGCCTGTTTTGCATGATCAAAAATCCTCCGATCCGGCTTTTCACAGCCCACATCTGCCGATACAAAAATATTTTCGCGAGGGATCCACCGTTCTGCCCGCAGGCTTTTCACTTTATCCCACTGCCGCCCGGAAGGACCGTTTGTAATAATCCCTAGCTTTGTTTTTCCTGAACAATACTCAAGGATTTCCTCCATAAGAGGCGACATTCTGATATAACTCTGTCGATGTGCATACAGCCGCTGGAACGCTAGGGCTTTTTCATCTGAAATTGAGATTCCAAAGTCTTCAAACGCCTTCTGCACCCGGTAAATATACATTTCATCCATTGTCATCCCGCCTGACATGGCCCGGGAAAACATCTGGTCGCTATATTTCCTTGTAACCGGATAGATCACTTCTGCCGGAATGGCCGGATCTTCCCCGAAATATTCCGCATATGCTTCCATAAACGGAACAGTCTGGTCATATAATGTATCATCTACATCAAATAAAACTGCTTTTTTCTTTCCCTGTCCAGGCATATCGCTTCCCTCCCACAAATCCGCTCATCCATCAAAACAGACACGAATATCCCCCCTCTCGGCATATTTGAGACAAAGGATATTTCATTCTATGTGCACTGCCATCCTACATCTGTTTCCTTACCACCGCATAATCATCCCCGTTCCGGTAATACGGGCACTGATAATACCGGTCAGACATGATCCTCACATAGTCATCCTCGTCCATATTCATATCACACAGATATGCCCCGTACACCTCATCATATATATAGAAGGCGCATGTTTCGCAGCTTCCATGCTCTTTTCTCTTCATTTTGTTCTCCTTCTCTTCTCCCACCGGGCCTCATACAGAATACCGGCGCTTTACAGTCCGATTATACCTTATGTCCGCCGGTTTGTATATCATGAGATTTAATTCTCGGAACAGTATATTCGGGATATTATTATCTGAATATTCCGAATATATTAATTTTATATATTTTTTATCTGATTTTATATTGACAATCATTTTATTATGAGTTATTATAATTACATCAAAAGAAAAGGAGGACGGACCACCGAAAACTTAATCGTAACTCCATAATTTAAGAAAAGAGAGGTATAGTCCAATGGGAAGGTAAAGCAAAATCAGAAAACACTATTCAGAAGAATAGTTTTACATAGATAAAAATAAAATAAGGAGGTAAAGCCAATGGATGGAATAAGCTAAAAATCCACTGTATGAAAAAGTTTCAATACAGTGGATTTTTTATGTTCTTTTTTAATAGCGTCAGTGTACAAGGAAAAGCAGCCTGCTTCCACAGCCTGCTCTTCGCGTTACTCTTTATTCATCTGCCCTGTACCCAAAATTCTTCATCAGATAATCACTGTCTCTCCAGTTCTTCTGTACCTTTACCCAAAGTTTCAGATTCACCCTGCAGTCCAGCATTTTCTCAATCTCATAGCGGGCCGTGCTTCCGATCTTCTTGAGCATGCTGCCCTGTTTTCCGATTATGATTCCTTTGTGTGAGTCCCGTTCGCAGATGATGGTCGCATCAATATGCATCACTTTCTTTTCCATCTTCATACGGTCAATCGCTACCGCGATTCCGTGAGGGATCTCTTCATTCAGGCAGTGAAGGGCTTTCTCCCGGATCAGTTCCGCTACGATCTGGCGCTCCGGCTGATCCGTGATCGTGTCCTCATCGTAAAACTGAGGGCCATAAGGAAGATATTTGAGGATGACCTTTACCAGTTCATCCGTATTCTCTCCCGTGCGGGCGGACACCGGCACAATATCTGCAAAATCATACTCCTTCCGGTACAGGTCGATGGACGGAAGGATCTCCTCCCGCTTCACCATATCCACCTTGTTGATCACAAGGATCACCGGAGTCTTCACCCGTTTGAGCTGGTCAATAATATGCCTTTCTCCCGCCCCGATAAAGGTGGACGGCTCCACAAGCCACAGCACCACATCCACCTCGTTCAGCGAGCGCTCCGCGATGTTTACCATATATTCGCCCAGCTTATTCTTCGCCTTGTGAATACCGGGCGTATCCACAAATACGATCTGGCCCTCCTCCGTGGTGAGAACCGTCTGAATCCGGTTCCTGGTGGTCTGAGGCTTATTTGACGTAATAGCAATTTTCTGTCCGATCAGCTGGTTCATCAATGTAGATTTTCCCACATTCGGCCTGCCGATCAGTGTAACAAATCCTGATTTAAAATTGTCGCACATTTTCCCTCCAAAGGGGCCTGACCCCTTTTAAGCAAGTATTCTGACTTCTCCAAATAATTGTTTCTGTTGTTCGATTTTTTCTTCGCTTCCAATCACGCAGATCAGACCTGCGTCCAGCACAGCCTGAACAATATCGGCCAGCCTGCGGATGTCTTCCTGTCCGGCATCCAGTATCTGGGCACGTTCCTGGCGGAGCATCTCTTCTGTGATGTGGTTCATGTACAGATTCATGGAGCGGCTTCCTTTCGCCGCCGGATTCATGGGACGATCCAGATTGCTCATAGTCCCTATGATGAATTTATTCATGTCCCTGTCGTCTACGGTAAAGTTTTTCAGGTAGTCCACTACACCCTCATATACTTCTACTGTCTTTTCCAGGTTTGGATCGCGGTAGGATACGAGATAGCCTTCTCCTGCCCGGTTAAAATTACTCATGCAGCCATACGCGCCGCCTTTTACACGGATATTCTGCCACAGATAATCATAGCTTAAGATAACTTTGAGTATCTGAAGCGCTCCGGTATATTCCTGGCCTCCGTCGATAAAATTGCCGCAGCGGGCCACATACTGGACTTTTGAGGATGTCTTAAATCCTTCGTTGCGTTTTGTACAGTGGATGACACATGCGGTATGGTCCGCTTCCCCGCCGGCGTTCAGGCTTCCTTTTACTGCCGCCAGAGCGTCAAGCGCCGGCTCCAGACCTTCTCTGGAAGAGGTATAGCTCATCATCATGTTATCTACGCGGAAAATTCTTCTTGCAATTTCTTTTAAGCTCCTGATCAGCTCCTCTTTGCATCCGTCAAAGTCTTCCTCAATTTCTTTTACCTTTTCATATAATCCGATTCCATCCGTATCGTCCTTGAATTTGGCCACAGGCGATGTATAGGAAAGCGCCCGAAGTACGGCGGTTGTATGGCCGGATGAGAGGAAGGACATTTGAAGCCTGGATTTGAGCATAGCCAGAATCTCTTTCAGCCGCTTCTCATCCTCCAGTCTGGACTCCATCAAAATTTCCCGCATCATGGAGAAGAGCACATTCATCTTCGGATAAAGCGCCTTTCCCCTGATCTCAAATGTAGCCCGGAATTCTTTTTCCTTCACCCTGGTCACATCCGTATACAACTCCAAAGAAGTACCGATACCTCCTGTATTTACGTTGATCTCATTAAACAGCTCCCCATACTCGTAATTCGTTGTGTCGATGATGCCCAGCACACTCTGAAGGATTCCCGTATAGGGGAGCAGTTCCTCCTCAATACCGGACAGATCAAACATGAGCGATACATAACCAATCCCGTTGGTCTCCACATTGTGATGGATTACTTTGACGCCGTCCGCATCTATCTCGTCATTAAAGACCGGAGCAATCTCCCGGGAAATGTCTGCCCGGCTCAGAACCGGTATCTTTTCCAGTTGTTCCTGGGAAGACTCCTCTTCCTGATATGCCTCCAGTTCCTTTGTTGCTTTTACAAGCTCCTTCACCTCTTCTTCAGAAAGGCTCTCTTTATATTCTTTAAGCCGTTCTGCCAGTTCCCGGTCCATGCGGGCGGTACGCCCTTTTTCCGGCCGGATAATAACGATCGAACCGTGTGTGTTATCCAGCAGATATTTCTGGATCAGTTCCTCAAAATAGCCTGTTTCAACATTTTCCTTTAAAAATTCAAAAGTAGGAAGCGCCTGCATATGGATAAACGGCTTCTCATCATCGTACAGCCAGCTGTCAAACATCTGCAGGCCATACATCAATCCTCTGGGATAACTTCCAAAATCCGCCTCCCGGAACCGGAACTCATAGTAGTTGATCCCCGCCCGCAGCGCCTTTTTATCAATTCCCTGTTCTGCAATTTCACGCAGCGTGCCTTCGATCACACGGATAAACTCTTCCTTCTGATCCAGATTGGCATTTCTGGAAATCACAGAAAAAATCGGCTGATATACACCGTTGTCGTAAGAACCTGAAATATCCTTTCCGATCCCTGCATCCAGAAGCGCCTTTTTCAGCGGAGCTCCGGGCGCGGACAAAAGAGCATAGTCGAGGATCTGGAAAGCCAGATAAAGCTTCTCATCCAGAGATGTTCCGATCACTTTATTGTAAGAAAGATAGGTATTGTCCTCCTCGCTCTCCTCGCTGGCTATGGAATACGTCTGAACAACCTCTCTCATCCGGTCAAACGGCTGCTGAAAACGGATAGAAGAATCCAGTTCAATATTATCAAAATCCGAAAGATACTTCTCATCCAGCCATCTCAGCTTTTCCTCCATGTCCATATCGCCATAGAGATAGATGTAACTGTTGGACGGATGATAGTATTTCCGGTGGAAATCAAGGAACTGTTCATAGGTCAGCTCCGGGATTGCCTCCGGGTCCCCGCCGGACTCATTTGCATAAGACGTATCAGGGAAAAGAGAGTTCAGGATCACCCGGTCCAGCACGCCGTCCGGCGAAGAAAACGCCCCCTTCATTTCATTGTAAACCACCCCCGAAAGAGTCAGATCCCCGTCCGGCTCTTCCAGCTTGTAGCTCCATCCCTCCTGCCGGAAAGTTTTGTCATGCTGGTAGATGTTCGGATAAAATACAGCGTCCATATAGACGTGCATCAAATTCTGAAAATCTTTGTCATTGCAGCTGGCCACCGGATAAACCGTCTTATCCGGGTAGGTCATAGCATTTAGGAATGTATTCAGAGAACCCTTGACCAGTTCCACAAACGGGTCCTTTACCGGAAAATCCCGGGATCCGCAGAGCACCGAATGCTCCATGATATGGGGAACTCCTGTGCTGTCTGACGGAGGCGTACGGAATCCGATGGCAAATACCTTGTTCTCATCATCGTTTTCCATCAGCAGGACCCGCGCCCCGCTTTTTTTGTGTTTCAGAAGGAGCCCCTGGGATTTTATACCTGATAAGTCCTCCTTCTGAATCACTTCATATGCTTTCAGATCATATATGCTCATATGCAAATCTCCTTGTTTCTGTTATTCCTGTTATCCCGGCCGCCGGAAAAGGCAGCGTGCGCTCTTTGTTTTTCCGGAAAACCGGTGCTTTTCATAGTATATCACTAATCAGTGCAGTTTAAAAGGGGACAGAATCTTCTTCCGTCCCCTTTCGTTCTTATTTTGCCAGCATTCCCGCTTTTACCTTCTCTTCGAGTCCTTCTTGAAACCAGGGAATATCGTGGCTGGCATTTCCGGCAGAAGCCAGAAGATGAATGGCGCCCTTCCGAATGCCGCATTTTCTCGCCAGAAAGTTCTCAGAAAATCTTGCGTACTGGATCTTGGAATACTTCACTATAGTATAATGTCTGCCGAAATAGCCTCTGCACAGGGTAAGCGTCTTCTCTCCCGCTCCTGCGCCGGCCGTTTTATAGGACAGCCCCATTCCCGCCAGCACAAAAAGGATGAGCAGAGCCGCCCCGCCCCAGATGCCCGCCAGCGCCAGTATTTTGTCTCCTGATTCCATACCATCTGTCAGTGCAGTCCCAACCAGTGCTGAAAAGCCTACTGCCAGAGCATATACAAAAAACAGCGGCATCCACACGACCCAGACAGATATGGGCTGGCGCTTTACCTCCTGATCGAGAGAGAAGGCCAGCTCCGGCAGGAGCAGCTCCAGCCGGCGGCGCATTTCCTCTTTTGTACAGTAGAGTACAAGAAAAGAATTCTTCTCCTGCGATTCGTCTCCCATACCTACATTGACGATCTCTGCCATATACCGATGACCAAGCCGGGCCACGAGAGACTGGTTGATCTTCAGCGCCTGGATTTTGTCCACAGGAACCGTATACTCTATCTTTTTCAGAAGGCCGTACCGGATAAACAGCCGGTCGCCTCTGCGCTTCGCCCGGAAATCATAATATTTGACAAAGTCCTTTACTGTATCCCAAAGCGCCGAAAAGACGATCGAGGCGGCCACCAGTATTCCCGCAGCCGCTCCCAGCAGTGACTTCACAAGTCCCGGATTCTGCATCACCTGAACAACGGCTCCTGCTGTCGCCGCGGCCCCTCCCAGCAGCAGAAGAACGGAAAAAATATTGACAGAGTACAGTCCATGCCGGATAATATCCCCAAAATCCGCACGGATATCATAATCTTCTTCCAGAGTAACCCGTTTCCCCATTCCAGGCGCACAGGATCCGTCAATAAAACTGCTGTCCGCGAAATCTGCGGCACCCGGATCGACAGCCGATCCCTCCCCGAAAGAAACCGCCGGTGCGCCGGTCATCTGCATCCGCGCCATGATTTCCCTGCGGAAATTTTCCGCGTCCTCCTTTTTAAGGATGATCTTCACATCTGTCTTATCCGCTGTGGACAGACTGTTTGTATCCATCTTTACCTTACACGTCCCGATCAGCATTTCAAAGAGATTCTGTTCCAGATTGATATTGGATATATTTCTGATCCCAATCGTATTTTTCTTTTTGTTTACTGTATTTTTCTCAATAACAATGGTATTGTCCACTATATATATGTAAGTCCTCGCCCAGACAAGAAAGCGGTTTCCCAGGAAGACTGCCAGCAGAGTCCCCAGTCCCAGAGTGATCCACAATGTCCTGTCTGCCAGAAATGATACATCCTCCGCAGACGCCTCTGCCAGTTCAGGCAGCACCTGGGTAATGCCAAACACCAGGAGTACAAGGATTCCGCTCCATGTCTCCTCAGCCACGATCGAGATATGATTCCTGAATTTCTTACCTGTTTCCATCTTCCGACCTCTGTTCTGTCACAATTTCGTTGATCCTTCTGCGCAGACTGTCTGCGATCTGCTCTGCCTTTTCTTCCTCCAGAAAAGAAATCGTCACATCTCCGCCGCCTGTGGTGACAACCACCTTTGCCACTTTGAATAACTGATCAAAAGGCCCTCTGGCTGTTTGAAGCTTGTGCAGCCGTTCAATGGGAACAATATTTCTTTTTATAAAAAGGTAGCCCTCCACAATGTCAATACATTCGTCATTGATACTGTACCGATAACGGTGATAACGGAAATAAGGGCTGACGATCACATCCAGCAGGATCAGTACGGCAAGCCCCGCTGAAATCCACATCCCCACGGAAATATCCTCAGGTATCAGCCAGAACCAGTTCACCGCTCCAATGATGACCAGGATTACCGTTCCAGTCACAATCCCAGACATATACATACAGGAAAGTGCTCTTTTGGAAAGCTTTTCATAGACCTCTGTCCCGGACATATGCTTCTCTAAACGAGTCTGTTCTGTTTTCATCTTTTCCTCCTCTTCGCATCCCCTTTTCCCTGCATTGCTTCCAACAGAAAAAGGCTCTGCTGCGCGCGCGGATATCATGGCGCAGTTATTGTACTATATGTTTAGTACAATATTACAGAACCTTTTTCTGTTTGTCAATCCTGATCTATTGTTTCATGCCCTCTTTTATAAGCCCTTCCTCTATCCTGAGCAGCCGGTTGTATTTTGCCACGCGCTCAGAACGGCAGGGCGCTCCGGTTTTAATCTGGCCGGCATTAAATGCAACGGCGATATCTGCGATCGTCGTATCCTCCGTCTCCCCGGATCTGTGTGAAATAATCGTGTTGTACCCGGCTTCCTGAGCCAGCTTCACCGCTTCAAACGCCTCGGTGAGCGTACCGATCTGGTTCACCTTGATCAAAATAGCATTGGCAGCACCCATTTCAATCCCTTTTTTCAGCCGTTCCGGGTTCGTGGTAAACAGGTCGTCTCCTACAAGCTGCACACTGCCGCCGATCCTCTCCGTCAGCGCGCTCCAGCCCTCCCAATCCTCTTCATCCAGAGGATCTTCGATCGAACAGATCGGGAATTCGGAAAGCAGATCCGCGTAGTATTCTATCATCTCCTCCACAGTCCGAATCACGCTCTCTCCTTTCCTTCTCCCCTCTCCCTCAAAACAATACGCTCTTTTCGCCGGGTCGTACAGTTCAGACGCAGCCACGTCCAGAGCGATCTGGATATCCCGTCCCATCCTGTAACCGGCCTTTTCCACGGCGTCACGTAAGAACCTGAGGGCCTCTTTCGTGTCTGCAAGGTCAGGTGCAAACCCTCCCTCATCTCCCACAGAAGTATGGAAGCCTCTCTCCTTAAGCAGGGATTTCAGAGAATGGTAAACTTCCGAACAGATTTGCAGCTGTTCCCGAAATCCGCCTGTCCCCGAGGGGACGATCATAAACTCCTGGATATCGAGAGAATTGTCCGCGTGCACCCCTCCGTTTATAATGTTCATCATAGGAACCGGCATCTGCTTCGCACGGACGCCTCCCAGATACCGGTAGAGGGGCTGCTTCAGAGCCGCGGCAGCCGCATGAGCCGCCGCCATGGAGACACCAAGGATGGCATTTGCACCCAGATTACTTTTATCCTTTGTTCCGTCTGCTTCCAGCATGGCACGATCCAGTCCTTCCTGGTCAAACACATCTCTTCCGATCACTGTCTGGGCCAGGATGCTGTTTACATTTTCCACCGCCCGCTCCACTCCGTATCCTCCGTATCTTTTCTCCTGGTCCCTCAGTTCCAGCGCCTCATATTTCCCCGTCGAAGCGCCGGAAGGAACCGCAGCTCTGCCCACGGTATCCTCTCCTGCCAGCACCTCCGCCTCAAGAGTCGGATTCCCCCGGGAGTCCAGGATTTCTCTTGCGAATATATCACGAATCGGTAATTGTCTGTCCATAGCCGCCTCCTTCTAAAATTCTGATATATAGTATTTCCCCCGGTGATCGGCTTAATGCGTTGACTTTTTATATTCCAGAGATTACAATTCGAATAGGATACGTCGGTTTGTCTGAGGGAGGGACAAAAGATGAAATGGAATTTTAAACACTTTTTTCTTCTGACTGCCAGCACGCTTCTCATGGCATTCGGAACTTATTTTTTTAAATTTACCAACAACTTTACTTTCGGCGGAATTACCGGTCTGGCTGTTCTTGTGGCAAAAACGGGACTTATGTCCGCAGGAGATTTCAACATGATCGCAAGTATGCTTTTACTGATCGCCGGTCTGATCATTCTGGGCAAAGAATTTGCAGCCAAAACTGCTTACTGCAGTATCCTGCTCTCGGTCGCCCTCTCCGCCATGGAGCGTCTGTGGCCCATATCTGAGCCGCTGACCAGCCAGCCTATGCTGGAACTGTGTTTTGCCATAGCACTGCCGGCTCTGGGGAGCGCAGTTCTCTTTAATATCGGCTCCTCCAGCGGCGGAACAGATATTATTGCCATGATCCTGAAGAAATATTCCAGTTTTGATATCGGACGCGCACTGATGATCTCGGATGCAGTCATCACCACGGCCAGCTTTTTCGTTTTCGATATTGAGACAGGACTGTACTCTTTCCTTGGGCTGGCCATCCGTTCCTTTATGATCGACAACTTTATCGAAAGTTTTAATCTTTCAAAATATTTTAATGTAGTATGCGACCACCCGGAACCCATCTGCGACTTTATCGTCCATTCTCTTGGCAGGAGCGCCAGCGTCTGCCTCGCAAGAGGCGCCTACTCAGGGAAAGACAAATACCTGATCCTGACGGCTCTGAACCGGGTGCAGGCCGTAAAGCTGAGAAATTTCATCAAACAGCAGGAACCGACGGCATTTATACTGATCTCCAACACCAGCGAGATCATCGGAAAAGGATTTCACAGTATCTGATCCTGGATTCTTATTTTTGTATGAGAAAGGAGCATTTTATATATGAAACATCTGGTAATAGCCGAAAAACCTTCTGTGGCGCGGGATATTGCCCGCGTCCTTCACTGCAGTCAGAAATCTGCCAGCTCTATGGAGGGAAAAGACTATATCGTCACATGGGCTCTGGGCCACCTGGTGACTCTGGCCGATCCGGAGGAATACGGGGACAAATATAAAGCATGGGATATGGATACTCTCCCCATGCTGCCCGAGCGCTGGAAACTTGTCGTCATCCGCCAGACAGCCAAACAGTATCACGCGGTAAAGGATCTGCTCTTTCGCAAAGATGTCTCAGACATAGTCATCGCTACAGACGCAGGACGCGAAGGAGAACTGGTAGCCAGGTGGATCCTGGAAAAGGCAGGAAACCGCAAACCGGTAAAGCGGCTGTGGATCTCATCTGTCACCGACAAAGCCATCCGGGAGGGCTTTGCCCATTTAAAACCCGGCAAAGACTACGAAAACCTGTATCACGCGGCAGTAGCCCGGGCAGAGGCCGACTGGGTCGTGGGCATCAACGCCACACGCGCTCTGACATGCAAATACAACGCCCAGCTTTCCTGTGGCCGCGTACAGACTCCGACGCTTGCCATGATAGCAGCCAGAGAGGAAGAAATCCAAAACTTCGTGCCTCAGACGTATTACGGTCTGAAAGCATCTGCAGGCGGGATCTCTTTTGTATGGACAGACGGAACTTCAAAATCGTCCCGAACCTTTGACAAAGAGCGGATTGAAGCCATATACAAAAATGCACAGAAGAACCTCAAAATTACAGAGATATCTAAAAAGCCGAAAAAAAGTTATTCTCCCGCTCTGTATGACCTGACTGCTCTTCAGCGCGAAGCGAACCAGCGGTATGGATTTTCTGCAAAAGAAACTCTCAATATCATGCAGCGGCTGTACGAAAACCATAAAGTCCTCACCTACCCGCGAACAGATTCCAGGTATCTTACCACAGATATTACCGGTACTTTAAAGGAGCGCCTGGAGGCCTGTGCGGCAGGTCCCTACAGAAAGACCGCAGCCCTTCTGGCAAAACAGGAGATCCATCCGTCAAAATCTTTTGTAAATAATGCAAAAGTTTCTGACCACCACGCCATCATTCCCACGGAGGAATATGTGCGCCTGGAAAATATGTCTTCCGACGAACGCAAAATCTACGACATGGTAGTCCGCCGGTTCCTGGCAGTTCTCTCTCCTGCATGTGAATCCGAGGAGATCTCTGTCAGCGGCCTTATCGGTAATGAAAGGTTTGCAGCAAAAGGAAGCGTAATAAAGGAATCCGGCTGGCGGCAGATATACGGATCCGACTGGGAAGACATGGAAGAAGAGGACGAGGGCGGATTTGCCGGACAGAGCGGAACTGCTGCTTCCTCTGGCTATGGCAGCGCCATTCCCAATGGCCTGGACACTTCTGCTCTTCGCCCCGGTGCCATTCTTCCTGTCACCGGCCTTGCCATCACAAAAGGCGCCACAAAGCCTCCGGCATATTTCACAGAAGGTACGCTGATCTCTGCAATGGAAAATCCGGTAAAATATCTGAAGAATAAGGACAGGGCCATTGTACGGACACTGGGAGAAACCGGCGGACTGGGAACTGTTGCCACACGGGCAGACATTATTGAGAAATTGTTTAACAGTTTTCTTATGGAGAAGAAAGGAAATGAAATCCATATTACTTCAAAGGGGAGACAGCTGCTGTCTCTGGTCCCGCCGGATCTGAAAAGCCCGGAGCTGACAGCCCGGTGGGAGCTGCGCCTGCAGGCCATTTCCCGGGGAAAAGATTCTGACCGAAAATTTATGGATGAGATCCAGAATTATACAAAGAAACTTATCCGGGATATCCGGGATGCAGACGGCACTTTCCGCCACGATAATCTGACCCGCCATAAGTGCCCCCAATGCGGGAAACTTATGTTGGAAGTAAACGGAAAACACGGGAAAATGCTTGTATGCCAGGACCGGGAATGCGGATATCGTGAAACAATATCCCGGCACACCAATGCCCGCTGTCCGGTATGCCACAAAAAAATGGAACTTATCGGAAAGGGCGACGCCCAGAGATTTGTATGCTCCTGCGGACATAAAGAGAAGCTCTCCGCCTTTCAGGAAAGAAAAAAGAAAGAAGGGAAGGGTGCGAACAAACGAGACGTGGCAGCATATATGAAAAAACAGTCCAAAGAGGCAGAACAACCCCTCAACAACGCATTTGCAGATGCCTTTAAAAAAATAGGATTTGGAGAGGGAAATCGTGAATGAGAGAAAGGGCGCCGGTCTCTCCCGGCGCCCCTTCCTTCTCTCATATAAATCCGAATCTATCGGAAGAAATGATCTCCGATCTGATATCCTCCTCCCCCGGTGCTGAAATACAGACAGCCGCCCACGGGATTGCTTCCCGCCAGCGCGTCTTCTGCAGCCTGCATGGCGGAATCTGTGTAACCGCCGCTTGCAAGTACAGAATCCAGCCATCCCGTCATAGCCGGCGTAAACTGCCCGGACTGATATATGACGTCTGAGATCGTATCCGGGTATGAACCGCTCTTAACACGATTCATGACAACCGCTCCCACGGCCACCTGCCCTTCATATGGCTGATTTCCTGCTTCGCAGAAGATCAGGGCAGCAAGCAGTTCTTTATCTGCCTGTGCTGCGGCTTCTCTGGCCGCCTGTTCTTCAGCAAGCCGCTGCGCCTCCTCCGCTGCTTTTCTCTCCTCTTCCAGCTTTCTGAGATACTCATTGTGCGCTTCTTCCGCCGCAGTTACTGTTTTCTCAAGCACTTCTGTATGCATATCACGCGGAATCTCGGAAAAATCCCACTCTGCATACATCGCCCCTGCCGCCGGCAGCATAAATAAGGATGCATCTGCGTCTGCGCCCAGACTTGAAAACCCTGTCAACAGAGCCGCACTGGAAGCTGCAAGGTATAGAGACAGGATAATCCTCCTGCTTTTATTATATTTCATATACTCCTCCTCTTAACTTATTGCAATATCTTTATGTAGTTCTTAATTAAATATATGCAGTATTTTCGATTGTATTACAGATATTACAAAAATGTTACGGAGGCTATTCTAATATAAAACTCTTATCTTGTCAACTTTTTTATTTCACTTTTTCCAAGGCACACAACAAAAAAGGGCTGCAGCAGAAGCAGATGAATAATCTGATCCCACTGCAGCTCCATCCATTATATGCCTGTTACCTGCGGAGAAAATTGGCAATCCTCTTATACACGATAAAGGTAACAGCTCCGTTGATTCCGGCCTTGATCACATTAAATCCGACAATAAACGGCATCAGCTGCCACACTGCAGAAACAGGAACTCCCATGAACAGCGGCGTGATCACCATATTGGCTCCCAGCATAACAACTGCCATGGAAGCCGTGCCGCACACAAGAGCCACAGCCGCTCTTGCTCTCGTTTTCTTTCTGCTGTATATCGTTCCTGAGACCGTCACAAGCACTCCTGTAGCGATCACATGCATCAGAATGCCGTACAGTCCGCTGGATGCGCTGACTGTCAGCCCCTGGACAACCGACGTGACCACTGTCAGCACAAGACCTGCAAGAGGTCCGAAAGCAAACGTTCCGATCAGGATAGGAATATCCGCCGGATCATACTCCAAAAATGCTACTGCCGGAAAAATCGGAAAGTGGATCAGGTAGACGAGCGCCACCGATATTGCCACCATCGCTCCCATTTTCACCATTTTCATTGTTTTTCCGCTGTTTACGGCCATCTGTCCTTCTGTCATTGTTATCTCTCCTTTTTCTTCCGCGTTTGCGCGGTTAATCTTTTTGAAAAAGGCAATCTTCCTGGAAATCCTCCGTCAAAGAATTTCTGTCCGGATACAGACAGTATGCTTCTTACTGTTCTGTACTCAGCGACAAAAAAACCCCGGACTTTTTTGCCCGGGGTTTTCGCTTTCTTCAACATAATTTCTGCGAAATCATCTGATTTGCGCAGCTAAGAATCTCTTCTCTCATCCAGACTATACTGTCGGTACCGGAATCCTTTCTCTGATTTTTCTGTTTACAGAAAGTCACCGGTTCAGCCGCTTAAAAAGCGGGTCGCGGACTATACCGCCGGTTGGGACTTGCACCCGACCCCGAAGATTTTATTCCTTTTACGTGTATTAATATAACTCTTTACAAGCGCGATTTCAAGATATTTTTACATTTTTTGCATTTTAGGTATAACAGCGGCGCCAGCCGCAGTAAGCACACAGCGCGGTTTTCCGAATGGCGCGGGCTGAACTGTTACTTTTAGGTTTCACACTTTTTTTCCTGTTTGTTCATAATCCATTCAAAAGTTTATCACACTTTTTACACAACTAATTTATATACTATAATTGTTCTTAAGAAGAACACTTTTTCATAAACTTTTTCCCCCTTTGAGTCACCCGTATGTCAAGCCCAAGACAAAAAAATTTATAACTTTTTTTGAAGTTTTTG
>ERZ1643250.1189-NODE-1189-length-23364-cov-12.499035_pt1 | contig 23364 bp, 17 predicted proteins | sample MGYA00579262_ERZ1643250 | MGnify/ENA primary metagenome ERZ1643250 (study PRJEB29033, sample SAMEA4952265) | chicken gut metagenome | biome: Broiler Chicken; feature: Gastrointestinal Tract; material: Caecum | place: Ireland | collected 2018 | study: Broiler... | reverse complement strand
AAGACCCAACCTACACGGGCACGCTCACCCAGCACCGCACGACGCGCTTTTCCTACAAAAACCACAAGGTGCTAAATGTTCCCGAAAGCGAGCATATAGTCAAGGAGAACGCGCACGAGGCGATTATTGACAGGCAAACGTGGGATAAAGTGCAGGCGATAAACAACTGCGTTTCCCGCGGCAGACCCGATAAAGCCAACAAGGTTCATCCTCTATCGGGGCTACTTATCTGTCCCGACTGCGGCAAAAAGCTCAAGTACAAGTCGGTGGGCAGCGGGCGCAAAAATCCCTGCAACTACTACTGTTGCCGCACCTATGTAGACCTCGGCAAAAAGTATTGCACTTCACATTCCATCACCGAAAAGCAGATAGAGAGCATTGTCTTGCAGGACATTCGTTCTATGCTCGGCAAGGTGGAAATTGACGAGGAGAAGGCAAAGGAGCATTTCTTCAAAGAACGTGCAAAGTGCGGCGAGCGCAACAGACTTTCAGACGAAAAACAGTTGCGCTCACTCAACGACAGGCTTGCAGAGTTGGATAAGCTCATTCAATCGGCTTTTGAAGAGAAAGTGCTGGGAAACCTACCCGAAAGCGTGTGCAACAATCTGTGCCAGAAATATCAGGCGGAGAAGGAAAGCACTCAAAAACGCATTGCCGAACTTGAAAAGCGGCTCGCCGAGGCAGACACCATAGAGGCGGATGCCGAGGAATACATAGCACGACTCAAACGCTACGGCAGGTGCGAACAGCTCACGCGCGAAATGTGCCTGCAACTCATCGAGTTTATCACCGTCGGCGAAAAGGCGGATGGCGACGAGCCGCGGCACATTCATATCTACTACAAACTTATATCTAACCAAACGCTCGCGGAATACCGCGAACAAACCACAAAATAGTTCCCATATTGCACCTGCCCCACAGGCGCAACGGGTGCAGCAGGTACTGGCGCAACCGGGGCGACCGGCGCAACGGGAGTAACCGGCCCCACCGGTCCCACAGGCGCAACGGGTGCTACCGGTACTGGAGTTACTGGTGCCACCGGAGCTACTGGCGCAACGGGGCCTACGGGCGCCACAGGCGAGCCTGATACTCAGGCGCTGAGCGCTTATTCAACTCCTGCGGCGGTTGCGGCCAGCGGCGGCGCGCTTGAATTCGATATGAATAACGCAATTGTCGGAACGGCTCTTTCTCACACCGCGGGCTCGGATACAGTAACCATAAGTCAGCCCGGCACATACTTTGTGCAGTACAATGGTACGGCTTATCCTGCAAATATAACTTCGTTTCCTGCAGTGAATACGATCAACTTCACTTTAAACGGGGTGACGCAGAGTGCTGGCGCGGCGCAGACGAGATTTGACTCGGCTGCGCAGGCGGAGGCCATATCGGCGGCGGCTGTGTTCAATATAACCACTACGCCGACAACATTGCAGGTAATATCCGGCGGCGGCGTGTATGGTTATTCTGATGCCACATTAAATGTGTTCAAAGTATAATTACGATCCGGCAGGTTGCGGTTTTTTGAATTGAGCGGCAACGGGTCATAACGGCGCGGCGCGAACGCAAGTTCGCGCCGCGCTTTAACTTTTCGTTTATCAGAACAAAGTTAATTAAATATTTGATAAAAAGCGGCGGCGCGAAAATATTTTGCGCCGCCGCTCTCAATGAGAGGTCATTTTATTGAATCCAAGCTTTAAACGGGAGGATTATCGTCGTCGATATCGCTGTCAGGATTTTTATTTTCTTTATTTTTGCGTCTGTTTGCACCGCTTACATACGCAAGATATGCCACGCCTATTATGACAAGCACAACTATCACAATTACAAGCACCACGGTGAGTATCACGTTCTCTTCGCTGTAATCTTCGGGCGGGGTCGGATCGGTAAATTCGCCGTCCTCACCGGAAAAGTCATATACGGTCAGAAACGCTGTGGCGATATAACCCGTTGTGGCCGTGCCGTCGTCTGCAGTGTATGTCACGAGGCAGAAATCTGTCGGGAGAGCGTCGCCCGCCTGCGACTGGCCTTCCGCCGTGATCTGGCTTTCCACGCTCACCGTCGCACCGGCGTCGAGCGATAGAAGCTGCGTGGCTTCGCTCATGTACGGTCTGCTGTATATGCCGGCAGGATAGTTGAGCAACGCATTTTCAAACGGCGGCGCCGAGGAGGTCAGATCTGATGCCGCGCTCAGCGCGTACGTTATATATGTGGTGTTGCCTATGGCTATAATGTCGGCGTTTCCCGTCGTGCACAGCAGCAGGGCATAGCAAGTCTGGTCCATTGCGTAGGTGGCGGGAGTGCCGTCGTCATGTTCTGCCGTCACGAAGTATTGTCCCGAGATGTCGGAGAGGTCTATCTCGGTGACATACTGCCCTTCTACGACTACCCTGTAACGCGCCGTTGTGTCCGACTTTAAAAGCTGGGCAGTATTGCCCACGGATATGGTGCTTTCCTGGTTAAGATCGATATAGCTGAAGGAGTATTGCACTACTTCAATGCTGTTTATACTGCTGCCCTCGACTATGCAAAGCTCCCCGTCGAGCAGGACGTATACGCTGCCGTCGATAACTTTGATGGAAGAGTATTCTCCCTCGGGAAAGTCGGTGCGGACGGTGCTCATGTCTGTAACGGAGAGGTCGCCGCCGACAATAGAGTAGGCGAGTGAACCGTTGGTAATTATTCCGCTCTGCATGGGAGGAATGGTTTCGCTGCTCTCGGTTACTTCACCGTCGGAGTATAGGTATACGGCGGAGCCGTCGGAAAAGAGCAGTCCGCTTTCGCTGTAGCTCATATTGGTTATCGCCGAGGAGTGGTCGTAGGCATACAGATTCTCTCCGTCGTTTATCATAATGCCGTCTTCATAAACATATACGGCATTCCCGTCCTCGTCGGTGTCGCGGCCGGAGGTGCCGCCTTGATAGATGTACAGGCGCGAGTCCTGCGAAAGGGCGAAAGAGTCTTCCCCCACGGCATAGTTGTCGAAACCGCCGACATCGAGCTTTGACACAAAGTCAGGATATACGGTGTCGCCGCTTGCGGCGTCTGCAAAGTATTCAGTTTGCGGGCCGACTGCGGCAGTGCAGGCAAGCGTCGCCGCCGCAGCTACGGCGCAGATCAAAAATGTTGTTAACCTTTTCACAGAAAAAATTATATCACACCCCTTGCCGATTGTAAAGATTTTTAAAATGACGAGTTAAATTTTTGTGCGTATACGCGCGCGAAAGATGTCGCACGGGCGCGTAAGTTGCAGGTCGCCGAGACTGAATCGTCCGCGGCGGCCTGTTTGGTCGCAATTTTGCACCGTGTTCGGCTTTGGCACAAAAATTTTCTTATAAAAAGTTAAAAAAATTTTTTAATTATGAAGATTTTGTCATATTTAACGTGTATAATCTAATTGTAAAGCGAACAAATGTTTGTATTATTGGTTTTAAAGGCAATCGGATGAAAGTTAAAGCAATATTAAAATTTTATTTTATGCCCGAGGAGGCAGAGACGCGGTTGAACAGGCTGATAACGAAGAAGGCCTTTTCGGTGAACGCCGCACGCAACGCGTTCGACTGCGCCGAGGAGGTGGCGGAACTCGTTTGCAAAAAAAGTCAGCTTTGTGCGCTGTGGGGTTTTTTGGACAGGGCGGCCGAGGTGTTTGGCGAGGGGGAGCTCGGTATATTAAAGCACTACGCTTTTTCTCCGCGCAGCGGCGGGGAAGAGGGGAGGGCGGAGCGCAGGCTGGCGGTTAAGTTCGCCCGCAGGATAAGGGGCGGGGCGGAGGAGCATGCCGAGGGACTGAAGGTGATGGAGGAGCTGTGCTTTCTGTGAGCCGCCGCCGGTATTTACTTGTTTCGTCTTTCAGGGAAGCCGCCGTGCCCTCGCGGGAAAGCGCGGGCACGGCGGCGGACGGAGGGAGGAGGCGGAAATGCGAAACGCCCTGCGCATGTCAGCTGCCGAAGGGGTCTTCGGGCCGCTTGCGGTGCGGTTTTCTGCTCGAAGCCGCGACGAGGCCGACGGCGAGTACGGCAATGACGCCTATCACCACGGCTGCCACTATCGCGCCGCTTCCCGAAGGTTCGTCCTCTTCCTGTTGCCCGGGAGGCGGGTCGTCATCATCGGTGACTATCAGCGGATAGTCTTCGTTTGCTCCCATTATGTACCCGAACGATCCGTTGCACAGTACATAGGAATACGCTGTCGCTCCGCTGTAGTACGGGCCGTAGAAGGCGGCCGTCACCGTTATGTCGTCTATGGCAGGCAGGTTGCCCCCGGAGTCCTGCGAAAAGGTGACGGATACCGACTTGTACAGATATACGGCGGGCGGGGTTTCGTCCAGAACTTCAAAGTCGGATTTCAGTACATAGCCGTATACCGCTCGGTAGATGCCGCTGTCTTCGGCGTATTTTGCGCGGTACCATTCGCCCTCTTCGTATATTATCTCCACGCAGTATGTATAAGGTACTGCAAATATGGCCGCAGACAGGTCGGCCGACGTGCAGAAATACGCCTCGCGCGAGGATGCGCGGGCATAGAGCACGCCGCTTTCGGCATCGGAACCGGACTGCGCGGCATAGGCGCTCAGAGGCGCATAAATTTGCGTAAATGCGAGCATGACGGCGGCAATCAGCGCCGCCGCCCACTTCAGAACCTTCATATATCAGCATTGTAAAGCGGGCAGCCGGCATGAAAAATATATATTTTTGTAATATAAAGTCTTTTGCAAAGGTAATTTCTGTATGGGCAGAGAAGAAATATTGAACAGCATAGCCGCGATAGATGCAGAGCTTGAGAGGCGCCGCGCGCAGAACAAGCTTTCGGGGTATAATTCGGGCAGGAAAAAGCATAAAAAACAGCTCGCGTTCCACAGATGCAAAAAGCGCAACAGGTGGGTGTTCGGAGGCAACCGCTCGGGGAAAACCGAGTGCGGCGCGGTGGAGACGCTGTGGCTGGCGCGCGGCATACATCCATACCGCAGAAACAGGAAGGATACTTTCGGCTGGGTGGTCTCTCTCTCGCAGCAGGTGCAGCGCGACGTGGCGCAGAGTAAAATTTTGTACTATCTGCCAAAGGGCTGGATATCCGACATCGTAATGCTCTCGGGCAGGAAAGACAGTCCGGCTTCAGGCGTAATCGACCAGATAAAGATAAAAAACGTATTCGGAGGCATATCGACGATAGGTTTCAAGAGCTGCGACCAGGGACGAGAAAAGTTCCAGGGTACCTCTTTGGACTATGTGTGGTTCGACGAAGAGCCGCCGCGCGACGTATATGAAGAGTGTCTTATGCGCGTGATGGACAGGCAGGGGGATATCTTCGGCACCATGACGCCGCTTAAGGGCCGCACCTTTATTTACGACGAGATATATCTGAACCGCCGCAAAAATCCCGAGATATGGTACGAGTTCATGAACTGGGCCGACAATCCCTTCCTCTCAAAGAAAGAAATAGCGCTTTTGGAGACGGCGCTCGGCGACAGCGCGCTCGACAGCCGCAAATACGGCAGGTTTTCCGAGGGATGCGGCCTCGTCTATCCTGAGTTCGACGAGAGCGTACACGTCATAGAGCCGTTTTCCGTGCCGCGCGAGTGGCAGGAGATTATATCCATAGACCCCGGGCTGAATAACCCGCTTTCGGCACATTGGTACTGCGTAGACTGGGACGGCAACGTGTATGTGGCGGCCGAACACTACGCCGCCGGGCGCGACATAGACTTTCACGCGCAGGCCATTCTGGAGATCAGCAAAAAACTGGGCTGGAAGACCGATTCTTACGGCAGGGTGCAGGCGCTCATCGACAGCGCCGCAAGCCAGCGCACGCTCGCTTCCGTAAAGTCGGTCGCGGAGCTGTTTTATGAGAGGGGCATAGCTGTAAACACCAACGTAAACAAGGATGTTTTTGCGGGCATATCGCGCGTAAAAAGCTATCTTGCCCGCTCCAACGGCTGGCCGGATATTTATATATTCAAGAACTGCGAAAATATGATCGCGGAGTTTAAGGGCTACAGCTGGGGCGCGGGCGACAGCCCCGTAAAGCGCGACGATCACAGCATGGACGAGCTCAGGTACTTCATAATGACGCGTCCCCGACCGGCAGAACATGAGGAGCATGCCTCTCCCGTGGCGCGTGACAAGGAGAGGAGAATAAGGAGGTTGCACAAAAAAATTGAGCGATGAAGGCTTAAAAAAGGCGCTCATAAAGTGCGCCGTCGGCTTCGACACGAGCGAAGTGGTTGAAGAATATGCCGCCGACGGAGACGAGTTGAAGCTCGTAAAGCGCAAAGTGACCAGGCGCGACGTTCCGCCCGACATAAAGGCTGTTAAAATGCTGCTCGACGGCGAGGCAGGCGTGGCGGAGCTGAGCGACGAGGAACTTGAGGAGCGCAGACAAAAACTTATTGAAATGTTAAAGGAGGAAGGCATTGACCAGAAAGACTCAGACTGAAAGAGAGAGGGAGGCAAAGGTGCGCGCGCTCGTCGAGGATGTGCAGGCCGACTTTTCCGAGAGGCAGAAGGAACGCAAAAAGTTAGAGCGGGGCTGGGAGCTCAACATGAATTTTTTATGCGGCAATCAGTACTGCGGCATAAACGCGGCGGGTGAGATCGAAGAGGAGGAGAGGGAATACGGCTGGCAGCCAAAGCGAGTATTCAACAGGATAGCTCCCGCCGTCGAGCTCAGGTGTTCAAAACTTGCACGCATCCGTCCCGCGCTCGCGGTGCGCGCATTATCGGAAGATGAGGCCGATAAACGGTCGGCCGCGCTCTCGGCCGCAATACTTGCCGCGGCGGGGGAGAGCGCCGGACTGGATTCGGCGCTGTCGTCGGCCACAGTATGGTCGGAAACTTGCGGCACCGCTTTCTATAAGGTGGTATGGGACAACGGCGCCGGAAAGGTGCTCGGACAGACCGAAGCCGGCGAGAATATATGTGAGGGCGACGTGAAGGTCGTTCCACTCTCCCCGTTCGAGATCTATCCTTATTCGCTTTCGGAGGACAGCATAGAGGCCCAGCCCTCGATAATCCACGCGCGCGCCGTTCCCGTGCAGGAGATTTACGCCGCGTACGGCGTTAAGCTTGCAGGCAGGGATATCGACGAATTCTCCCTGTCGCCATATTCGGCGGCGCAATCATCGGGCGCAGTGCGCGCAACGCGCAGAGGGTATGAAGTTGTGATAGAGCGTTATACCCGTCCCGCGGCAGAGCTTCCCGAGGGCAGGCTTACCGCTATAGCCGGCGGCGTGCTGCTTTACGACGGGCCGCTGCCATATATGAACGGCGAGAACGGCGGCAGAGCGTATCCGTTCGTAAAGCAGACGAGCGTGCCGCTCGCGGGCAGTTTTTTCGGCGCGAGCGTGGTGGACAGAATGATACCCGTGCAGCGCGCCTACAATGCCGTGCGCAACAGAAAGCATGAATTTTTGAACAGGATATCAATGGGCACGGTGGCCGTGGAGGAGGGGTCCACCGATACCGACGACCTTATAGAGGACGGCCTGCGCCCCGGCAAGGTGATAGTGTACAGACAGGGTTCAAAGCCGCCCGAGCTCATATCGCTCGGCGCTCTCCCCGATTGCTTCAAGGAAGAGGAGGAGACGCTCTCCGACGAGTTTACGAAGATATCAGGAATGGGCGATCTCACGCAGAACGGGCAGTCGTTCTCATCGGTGACAAGCGCCACAGGACTGCAGCTTTTAGTGGAGCAGGACGAGGCAAGGCTGAACGTATGCTATGAATCTGTAAAGCAGGCTTTAAGGTGCATAGGCAGGCAGATGCTGCGCCTGTACAGGCAGTTTGCCGCGGAGGCGCGCCTTATCCGCACTCCTGCCGAGGGCGGCAAGATGAGGCTGACGCTGTTTAAAGGGGCGGACATACTCTCCGACGAGGTTATACTCGAATCGGACAGCGACGTCAATCTTACCCCCGCCGAGCGGCGCAACGTCGTGTATGAGATGATAGACAGGGGGCTCTTGTCCGACGATGAAGGCAGGATGAGCAGGCATATAAAGAATAAAGTGCTCTCGTTCATAGGCTACGGCGGTTTTGCCGACGGCAGGGACATTGCGCACATGCACGCCGCGCGCGCCGCCGCCGAGAACGAGGCCATGCGCACGGGTGAGGCGGATGTAAAGGATTACGACGACCACGCCGTGCATATAGAGGAACATACGGCGTTTCTGCTCTCTTCGGGGTGCGACAAATCTACAGAGGAGCGCGTTTGCGCTCATGTGAAAATACATAAAAACAAATGGAAGGAGGAACAGAATGGATAACCTTGAAAATGAACGCCGCGGTACGGCAAACGCTGCGGAGGCAGAAGGGGAAAAAGTTGCGGCAGACCTCGGCAAGTTCAAAGACGTAAAGGCCCTTTTGGATGCGTATAACAGCCTTGAGGCCGAATTCACCCGACGCAGTCAGCGCCTTAAAGAGCTGGAGTCGAACAAGGCGGATCCGCCCGCGGAAGCGGCAAGCGGTACGCCCTCGGCCCATACGCAGAATACCGCCTCGCTCTACGAGGCGGCGGCAGGCGATGAGGATGTGAAAAACGCCATAATCGCCGACTACCTGAGGACGGTGTCGTCATATAAGGGCGCGCCGATGGTGACGGGCGGTATCTCGCTCACGTCGCCGAAACAGCGGCCGGCAAGCATAAAGGAAGCCGGCAGGCTGGCAAATGAATTTTTAAAGAATAACTGAAGGAGGATACAGTTTGATAACACTTGCAAACGCCGATAAGGCGCTCAAAACTTACTATCTCGACGCGGTGGCTTCGCAGCTCGACGCGATATCTCCGTTTTATGCGGCCATAGATAAGCACAGCACCGAGGTCTACGGCAAGGAGGTAAAGGTTGCTGTTGTAAAGCCGGACAATACCCGCGTGGTCGCAGGTACCGAGGACGGCGATCTGCCTGCAGCGGGTTCCAACAGGTATGTGAATCTCACCTCCACGCTCAAAAATATATACGGCACCATAGAAATTTCCGATAAAGCGCTGCGCGCCTCGCAAAATTCCAGCGGCGCGTTCGTCGACCTTTTAAATGCGGAAATGGAGGGCCTGATATCCAGCGCGAAGGTCAATTTTTCCCGCATGCTCTACGGCGACGGAAACGGTTATGTGGGAACCATCACCAAGACGAGCGGATCTACGCTCACGGTAGAGCCCATTGGCAGAGTGTACGAGGGGATGAGCGTAGATATAAGGTCCGGTTCGGGTATCCTTGAGGCCGGCGAAGACCTTACGGTCGCTTCGGTCGATTATGCCAACGGCACCATAACGCTCTCTTCCACGCCTGACGACACTCTCACGGGCTCGTCCGTCTACGTCCACGGCGCCTACGGCAACGAAATAACAGGTTTCAGGGCGATATTCGGCACGGGCGACATATACGGTCTTACCCGCTCTTCCGAGAGCCTTTTGAATCCCGTGGAGTTTACTCTCGCCACGCTCAGCGAGTCCGGCATAATGGAGAACATCAACTATATGGAGGCCTTCTGCAATAACCGTCCCAATATGATCCTGTGCTCCTACAAAACGAAGTCGGCGATCGGCGCGCTTCTTACGGGCGCAAAGATGCAGCTCGATACCGCCGTTTTAAACGGCGGTTACAGCGCAATACTCTTTGACGGGATACCCGTTGTTGCGGACAGGTACTGTCCTGACGACAGCATCTATCTCATAAACACCGACGATTTCGTGCTTGCGCAACTGTGCGACTGGGCATGGCTGGAGGATGAGGACGGCAAGATCCTGAAGCAGGTGCCCGGTAAGGCCGCTTACAGCGCTACGCTCGTGAAGTATGCCGAACTCATCTGCAAGAGGCCGTGCGCCCAGGGCGTTATAACCGGATTTTAATGGCGGCGTGCCCGCCTGATTTTGGCGGAGCACGGTATGGCGGCATGAGTATATCTTGCAGATATATGCATGCTGCATGGCGGGGCGCCGCGCAGGCGGCGCCCCGGAGTTTTCAGGAGGTAATTTATGCTTGTATCAGACGTAATAAAAACGGCGCTTGCCTTTTTGGACAGGCAGGACGCCGCCGACATGATAACGTCGGACACATACTCGTCCGATGCGGAGGTGTCCCGTTTGGTTACGGCGCTTTTACATTGTTTCAATGCCGTGGAGGATGAACTTGCCCGCGGGTTTTTCCCGCTTTCAAAGGAAGAGGAGCTCACGTCGGCAAACGGAAAAATATACTATACATCCTTTTCAAAGACGCCGTATAAAATACTCTCCGTCACTTGCGCGGGCAGGGCCGCGAGCTACAAAATTTATCCCGAATATATTGAGCTGGACAGCGGCAAATACACGGTCGCCTATCTGTTTGCTCCCGAAAAAAAATCGCTTTCAAATGAGAGCGATTTCCCCGGCTATCCGATAGGCGAACGCATGCTCGCGTACGGCATCGCTGCGGAATATTGCCTGATATCGGGAGATATAGAGGCCTCGGAGAGCTGGGAGAGCCGCTACCGCGCCGAGATAGAGCGGTTCCGTCCTCGCGAAAGGACGAAGGGCATAAAGGCGAGGTATTGGGTATGAGATTTGTCCCGCGGGCAACTGTTTTTTCAGGAAGGAATATAAAAGACAAATATCTTTTATCCGAAGGGAGGTTGTTCGGGTTAAAACCGTGCGGGGACGGGCTTGTCCCCGCATTCGGCATATCCCTGCTCACAATGAACAATATCCCGTCGTCAGTGCAGGCGGTGTACCTTACTTCGGCCGGTAATCTGTATGTGTACAGCGGCGGTTCGGTATATCGTTCTACTGGCGCATACGGCAATTTTTATCTGTATGGCAGCGGCTTTTCAAACCGTCCTTTTTTTGCCGAATGTCATGAAGATGGCGAGTATTTTACTATAATATGCGACGGAGTCAAGTCTGTAATTGCAAAAGTAAATTCCGCCGGCACGGACGATTGTCCGCCTGTAAGTTATGGGGTCGTGCACTATAACCGTATGTTCGGCATCGATTCTTCCGACGCGCGCGTAATGCGTTGGTCAGCACCCGGCGACGTGCACGACTGGTCGGAGAGCATCAACGGCGCGGGGCACGTCCGTCTCGACTCTGCAAGGGGAGACATTATAAAGCTCATGGCATATGATAACAAACTCATCGCCGTGAGAGAATACGGTTTTACCGTACTGCGCGCCTTCGGCGAAGCCGAGTCGTTCCGCGCAGACGTCACCGATACTTCTACCGACGAAATAGTCGGCGATACCGTGGCGTTCTGTTCCGGCAGACTGTACTTTTTTACGGCCACGGGGCTGTATTCTTACGACGGAGACGTGGAAAAGTGTGCGGTAAAGGGGCTTGAAGGCTTTACTGACGCGGTATGCGCTGCGGCGTGCGGCGGGTATTACTATGTCGGCGGCAAGTTGGACGGCGAGGACGCTATCGCGTGTATAGACGTAAAAGAGGGCGAAGTCTGCTTCATAAAGGCAAAGGCGACAGTGATGTGCGGCGGAGCGAGAGTGTTTTTCTATGGCGACGGGCTGTATGAAATTACGCCGGCGGAAAATTCCGTCGGCGAATGGGAGAGCGGGCCGTTAGATTTCGGGACTCCGCAGAATAAGTATCTGAAGAGCGTTTCGGTCTATGGCGCCGACACGCTCACCGTTTCGAGCGGAGAACGGATGCGCACATATGCAGACGTAAACGGGGAGGTTAATGTGGATATGCCGGGCAGGGAGTTCAGGTTTTCCGCCTCCAGTTCGGAAAAGCTTCGCATGCTGTGTGCGCGCTATGTGATAAGGGGGTAACATGACTTTCGATATAATCGATCTCACGGAGGAAGACATACTGGCGCTTTCAACGGTACAGATGCGCCTTCTGCGTACCGCGCAGAAAGAAAAGAACGAACTCATATACCAGCTCGCGCGCGATAAGCAGACGTTTTATAATATAGTCGTATCCGACGGCATGCTCAATTCCAATCTGTATGAGGATAAGTGCGATGAGCTCGACGAGGAGTACGAGCGTCAGCTTGCCATACTGAAGGACGACCTGATATATAACATGTCACTCAATGTGCCTACCGCCGACGACGATGATCCCGGCGGCGGTTCGGGCGACGGCGATGACCCCGTCGCAGGTTACATAGTTGACTATTCGCTCTCCTATCTCGACCGCTACCAGATAGTGCGCAACTACTACATGTCTATTTCAGATCCTGCCGAGCGTCTTGCAAACTATACAGCAGATACCATTGCCCAGGCCTATCTGGGGCAATATTACAATACGCTGTACAATGTCCTCTCACAATACATATAATGGGGTTCACGAAAATTCCCGTCTTGCGCGCCAGGAATTTTCCGTGATTTTGAGGGGCTCTGCCCCCCTGGCGGCGCTGCTATTGCCCTCACACTTATATGCGCCGCCATTCACCCTGCTGAGGCGCAGGTATGCGCAAATTGGGTCTTTCTGCGCAAGGAAACCTTGCTTGAAACGTTATTATTTCTAAATAATAATTGTCATCCTGAGCGCAGTCGCGCGAGGAGCTTTAGTTCCGGCACTCTGCCGAAGGTTCCCTTTGGGAAACGGCAGTATAATCTCGCGCGTAGCGCGGCAAATGGGTGCACGCCATAGTCTGCGTTGCCGCAGAACAACTTGTCGCACACAGCAGGGGGCGGCGGAGAAATGTTTTCTCCGCCGCCCTTTTTACTTTACTTTTGCCGCCTTTTATTATATAATTTGCCCATGAAGATTGCGGATAAGTGGAAAGATTATCAGGTTTTGGCAACAGGCGACGGCATGAAGCTCGAGCGCTGGGGAAACGTCGTTCTGCTTAGGCCCGATCCGCAGGTGATATGGCGCGCCTCGCGCGATCTGTATGCCTGCAAAGACCTGAACGCCGTATATCACCGCAGCGGAAAGGGCGGCGGAGGCTGGGAATATCTGAAGCCTGTGCCCGAAGAGTGGAATATCTCCTACCGCGACCTTAAATTTGTTGTAAAGCCCATGGGCTTCAAGCATACGGGGCTGTTCCCCGAACAGGCTGCAAACTGGGACGTTATGCGTTCTCTCATAGAGGGGCGCAGAAAAGCCGATCCCGAACGGCAGATAAGGGTGTTGAATCTCTTTGCCTACACCGGCGGGGCTTCTGTCGCGTGTGCAAAGAACGGGGCCTTCGTGACCCACGTCGACGCGGCAAAGGGCATGGTAGAGCGCGCCGGGCGCAACGCCCGCCTCTCGGGCATAGAAAGCGGCATACGCTACATAGTGGACGACTGCTTTAAGTTCGTAAAAAAGGAGATACGACGTGGCAACAGGTACGACGCCATAATAATGGATCCGCCCAGCTACGGCAGGGGTCCTGGCGGAGAAATGTGGAAGATCGAGGATGATATATTCGACTTCGTATCCACCTGCGCGCAAGTGCTCGCAGACGACCCTCTCTTCGTTCTCATAAACAGCTACACAACGGGCCTCCAGCCAACTGTCATACAGAACATCCTGCACCTTTCGTTAAAGGACCGCGGCGCGCAGACCGAGGCATACGAACTGGGCCTGCCCACGGGAGAGGAGGGGGTAGTGCTGCCCTGCGGCTGCTCCGGCATCGCAACATTTTAAGCGGTTCACAAATTTTTTGTGCGGGCGGCGCCCGAAAAATTTCGTGATTTTGAGGAACTATGTTCCTCTTGCCGCGATTTTTAAGGGCCCACGATAATATAATCGCGGCAATTCACCTCCAGTGAGCCTGCTGACCGCAGCAAATTGTGGCCTGCTGCGGTGGGAAACCCGCCTTGCGACATAATTAGCTCTAAAATAGAAACTGTCATTTCGCGCGAGGAGGCGCAGCCGACGACACTTTGCGGAGGCTCCCGAAGGGAAACCGCAAACCGAAGCCGCAGCGAACGCGCGTAGAAATCTCTTCCATATAAAAATTTCAAGGATATATATGAACACCGAAGACCTTATTGTTTTATATGAAGACAATCACATAATCGTCGTTCTGAAGCCTCAGAACGTCGCCTGCTGCCCGGATTCCAGCGGTGACGACAACCTCTTCGACTGTGTAGCCCGTTACCTGAAGGAAAAATATAACAAGCCGGGCAACGCTTTTGTCGGCCTCGTGCACAGGTTGGACAGGCCCACGGGAGGCGTTATGGTTTATGCCAAAACGTCCAAGGCGGCGGCGCGTCTTTCCGAGCAGATGAAGAGCGGAGGCTTTGAAAAGAAGTATCTTGCCGTGCTGTGCGGCAGCCCCGCAAAAAAGAGCGGCACGCTCGAAAATTATCTGCGCAAGAACTCTATAAATAATATGGTATATGTGTGCACACAGACGGAGGAGGGCGCAAAGTTCGCTTCGCTCGACTATAAGATCCTGGATGAAGCCGAGGGGCTCAGCCTTGCCGATATAAAACTGCACACGGGCAGAACGCACCAGATAAGAGTGCAGACGGCCGCCATAAACGCGCCCGTATACGGCGATATGCGCTACGGCGGCGAAAACGCCGTAAAGGGCAAGCTGGCGCTGTGGGCATACTCGCTCTCCTTCCCTCATCCCGTCACGGGCGAGCGCCTGAAGTTTATCGCCGAGCCGCCGCTTGCCGAGAGGCCGTGGAAATACTTTCATATCGACGTAGCCGCGGCTGAATAGCTTTTATGCGGCTGAAGGTATAAAATTTTGGTGTATTTATGTGAAAAATTGAAAAGTATTTGTCAGGCGCAAATAAAAGCGTTTGACAAATACTTTTTTTAATAGTAAACTTAACGGGTAATGTGTCGGCGTATGCTCTTTTACATTGCCGCCGCAAAATTTTCCGCTGCAATGATCTTTGCGTTATGCGCGGCGGGCGTAAACAAAGTATCCACAACCCATTCATTTCCGGAGCGGTTTATGACAAAGAAAAGAAGATTATCAATAACATCACTTGCGTTCGTCTCGGTGGCTTCGCTCGTATCGGCGGCTGCCATTCTCGGCGGTACGGTATCGGCCAGCGCCGACAGGGACGTATCCCTTACGGGCGGCAACTATTTTTACACCTACAACGACGCTGAAATTTCCGAACAGCAGGAGGGTGACTCCTATTATACCTCGTTCGTGTTTGCCGACGGTGACAGCAGGATAACTTACAGAAAGAATCTTGCGTATCATTGGTTCAGTTCGGTGAAGGATGACGAGGGCAATCCCACAGCCGAGGGCGCAGAGGGTTATCTCTCGACCGAAATCGGCTTCGATGAGCTCACTTTTGAAACGTTTACGATAGAGTTCCAGTCGCAGCAATATACGCAGACGGAGGACGGCGTGACAAATAACTATGTGACGTTCATTGCCGACGGCGGCGACGTCTATGTGAAGATAGGCGAGCCTCTTGCGGAAGACGCCACCGAGCGCGCCGATGAGATAGAGACTATCGTATCCGAGAGCGTGGCTCTCTCTCCCGACAGACTTACGATAAGCTTCTCCGATTACGCCTCCGGCGTATATCAGGTTTCGGTGACCGACGGCTCCGCTACGGCAGAGGGTGAATTTGCCAACGTGGGAGGAAGTTACGCAAACTATGTGTCCTCCAACAGCGAAACTTCGGTAATACCCCTCACTTACAGCGCGCAGTTTGCCGACGGCGCAAGCGCCCCCGCGACGATGGTGCTCTATTCGTTCAACGGGCAGAGCTTTGAGCTCTTCGGCGATGAGGGGGAAAGGCTGATAAACGATGATACCCCTCCCGTGATCTGCCTTACAGAGAGCGTTACGACCGTTGAATACGGCCGCTCGATCAGCGCTAATTATGCGGTCATAGATATGCTCGCAACGTCGCCCAGGGCAACTCTCAACTATTATGTGCTCACCAACGAACAGCTTGAGGCGGGCGATCTTAATGCCACAGGCGACGAAAGCAACTTTGTTTCAGTCTCCAGCGGCTCGGCTTCTCCCGTGATCCGCGGCAACGATTCCTATGTCCCCGATGCTGAAGAGGGCGAAAATTTTAAAACCGAATGTCTTGTAAAATTCTACTACAGCGTTCAGGACAGCACCGCGTCGGGCGGAAATACCGATAACGTATTCATAGACTGGTACGTTCCCGCAGAATATAAATATACTGTAACGGCGGGCGACGGCGAAGAGTACGACTTCATCAGGGCAACCGACGACGGCGAAGGCGCAACCTATGTAACTCCCGCCTCGGGCGAAAGTTATCAGCAGCTTGTTGACGAAGCTCTGGCCGGTCAGGAAGCTTCTGCCGGCACCGACAAGTATTTCTATCTTCCCAGCTTCGAGAATTTCATTTCCGACAACGTAACGCTGTATAACGACCTCGAGTTCTCTATATATTATATAAGCAGCGAATCCGGTTCGGCCACGTCGCTTGCCAGCAACGAGCTCTCTATCGAGCTTTCGGCCGACGGCCTGTACCGCTTTGCGATATATGCAACCGATTCTGCAGGCAACGATATGTATTATATCAACGAGGAAGGCGAGAAGGTGACGTTTACCGGCTCTGATCTCGAAGCTCTGCTGGAGGATCCCGCAAACAGCGACCTTGTGGATTACGTTCCCGTATACCAGTTTACGGTAAACTACGGCGGCCTCACCGTTACCGACCCCGAGGGCCAGGAGATAGGTTATGTAGGTACGGAATATTCCGCAGGCGATTTTGAAATTTCAGGTCTTTCCTCCAACTATACCACGTCGTATTCTCTCTATATCTTCGACAGGCTTGCCTACACGCGCGATAACGGCCCTATTTCCTATGCGCAGTTTATCGGCATGGTGAGCGAACTGTTCAACGATCCTGAGACAAGGGCGGCATATTTCCAGACGATAACGCCGGCCGACGAGGTTGAAAATACCGATCCCGATTACGAACTCTATACCGATTATGCATGGGATCCGGATAACCTTTCGTTTGTTCCCCAGGAAGATAACTCATTCTATGTGATAAGAATGTCTGCCAAAGACAATATCTATAATACCGGCGAGATCGAGAGCTTTATGGCGATAAGCGTTTCCGCTGCGGCCGATCATCTTGCCGGCGAGGATGACTGGCTGGAGAACAACCTCGTTTCCATAATCCTGCTTTGCGTGGCGGGCGTTGCGCTCATAGGTATAGTTCTTCTCATCGTCATCAAACCTAAAGAAAAGGGCGATATAGACGTCATCGACGAGAACGCAACAAAGCGCTCTGCAAAAAAGTTAAAGGCAAATAAGTAATAAGTAAATAAAGGTTTCTTATTTAAAGAAACGGCCGCGGCGCGGGGATAAAATTCCCCGCGCCGCGGCTTTTATATTCCGCCGCAGGCGCGCAATATTTTGCAAGCGGCAAAAATATTGTTATACTTCTTGCAATCGACCACAAAATGTGGTATAATTTAACAGATAATACTAATTGCTATGCACAGCGCAAAAGTTTACGGAGATTGCAGATAATGGCGGAAAAAAAGGTACATTCATACGACGCTGACGATTTAAAAATACTCGAGGGGCTCGAGGCCGTGCGCGTGCGTCCGGGCATGTATATCGGCTCGACGGGCGCGAGGGGGCTGCACCACATTCTTTGGGAGATAGTCGATAACTCCATCGACGAGGCGGCGAACGGCTACGCAGACGAGATAACGGTAAAGCTGTGGAAGGACGGGTCGGCCTCCGTGCGCGACAACGGGCGCGGCATGCCCACCGACATCAACAAAAAGGCGGGCATCTCGGGCGTGGAACTCATATTTACCAAGCTGCACGCCGGCGGCAAGTTTGACGAGGGCAACTATGCTTTCTCGGGCGGTCTGCACGGCGTGGGTGCCTCCGTCACCAACGCGCTCTCGCGCTGGCTGGAGGTAGAGGTGTGCCGCGGCAAGGTGTTTTCCATGCGCTTCACCTCCTCATATGACGAAAAGAACAAAAAGTGGCTGTGCGGCGTGCCCGACGGCCCCTTAAAGGAGGTGGGCGAACAGCCCAAGGCGCACGGCACTTTCGTGCGCTTCATGCCCGACGACAGGGTGTTTGAAACGGTGGAGTGGAATTACGACACCATAGCAAAGCGCCTTAAAGAGCTTGCCTTTTTAAACAAGGGCGTAAAGATAAATTTAGAGGATGAGCGCGTTTTGTACCGCACTGCCGAGGGTGAAGACGGCGAGGAAATAAAAGAGGAGCTCCCCGCGCGCGAGTCCGTCAGCTTCAAATACGACGGCGGCCTCGTCGACTTCGTGAATTATTTGAATGCAGATAAATCTACGGCCTATTCAAACCCGCTCTGCTATTCCGCGGTGAAGGATATCACCGTAAAGGGCTTCCCCACGGGCAAGATAAAGGTGGAATTTGCCATCGCCCACACCAAGGAGGATACGGAGAGCCTGTTTTCATTCGTAAACAACATCGCCACCGTCGAGGGCGGCTATCACGAGACGGGTTTCCGCAACGGTCTTTTGAAGGCGGTGAACGAATACGCCCGCGCAAACGGCGTTTTAAAGGCCAAGGACGCGCCCTTCATCGTCGACGACATAAAGGAGGGCCTCACCGCCGTGCTCACCGTTCAGATGAACAACGTCGAGTTTGAGGGCCAGACCAAGACCAAGCTCGGCAACCCCGAGGTGAAGCCCGTCGTCGAACAGGTAGTGGTGGAAGGGCTCAAAAAACTCATGGATACCCGCGGCAACAGGGCCACTTTCGACGAGATAGCGAAGAAGGCCAAGTTCGCCGCCGACGACAGGATAAAGCACCGTCACGAGCGCGACGTCGCCAAGGCGGCGTCGGAGAACGACGGACTCAACCTTGTCGGAAAGCTCGCTTCATGCTCGGGCAGGGATCCTGACAAGAACGAGCTGTTCATAGTAGAGGGCGACTCTGCGGGCGGCACGGCCAAGCAGGCGCGCATACGCCAGTTCCAGTCGATACTGCCCCTTCGCGGCAAGCCCTTGAACGTGCAGAAGAAGTCTGCCCTTCAGGCGCTGCAGAACGAAGAGTTAAAGACGCTCATCTCGGCGATAGGCGCGGGCTTCGGAAAGAGTTTCGACGTCGAAAAGACGAGGTACAAAAAGGTCATCATCCTCTCGGACGCCGACCAGGACGGCATGCACATCCGCTGCATACTCTTAACGTTCTTCTTCAAATACATGTGCGACCTCATCAAGGCGGGGTATGTTTATATCGGCATGCCTCCCTTGTATAAAGTTTATAAAAAAGACATAGTAGAGTACGCCTACGATGACAAGGAGCTCGACGAAAAGATAAAAAAAGTGGGCAAGGGATATCAGATACAGCGCTACAAGGGCCTGGGCGAGATGTCGGCCGAGCAGCTGTGGGAGACGACCATGGATCCCGCCACCCGCAACCTCATTCAGGTGACTATAGAGGATATCGCCGAAGCCGGCAGGGTGATAGACATGCTCATGGGCGACAAGGTAGAGGGAAGAAAGGAATTTTTGAACGCGAACGCCAACTTCAACAAGGTTGACGGGTTTATCGAAAAGGTGCACTTCAAGGAAGAGGGCAAGAGCACCGAGGGCGACTATTACGATTAAAGGGCAGGCAACATGGCAAAGAAAAAAGACGGAAATTTTCAGACATCCATTCCGCAGGGCAACGTATTTTTAACTCCTATAGAGGATGTAATGCCTCAGTCTATGCTGCCGTACGCCGAGTTCGTCATACTCGACAGGGCTCTCCCCCGCGTGGAGGACGGCTTAAAGCCCGTGCAGAGGCGCATACTCTACACCATGCTCGAGATGGGCCTCACGCCCGATAAGCCGCATAAAAAGTCTGCGCGCATAGTCGGCGACTGCATGGGCAAATATCACCCCCACGGAGACAGCTCTGTGTACGACGCCATGGTGCGCATGGCGCAAGATTTCAACATGCGCATGACTTTGGTAAACGGTCACGGCAACTTCGGTTCCGTCGACGGCGATCCCGCCGCAGCGATGCGCTATACCGAGGCAAGATTAGAGCCGCTCGCGCTCGAACTACTCAAAGATCTCGACAAGGAGACGGTTCCCTTTTCCTTCAACTTTGACGACAGCCTTTTGGAGCCCGACATTCTCCCGGGCAGGTTCCCCAATCTCCTTGTAAACGGCGCCAACGGCATAGCCGTCGGCCTTGCCACAAATATTCCCACCCACAACTTGGGCGAGGTTATCGACGGCGTGTGCGCCTATATCGATAATCCCCGCATAACGCTCAAGGAGATGATGAAGATAATTCCCGGCCCCGATTTTTCCACGGGCGGGTACATCATCGCAAACGAACTCGAGCAGGCGTACGAGACGGGCAAGGGCAGGATAACTCTGCGCGCCAAATACCATGTTGAAACGGGTCAGGGCGGCAAAAAGCTTATAGTCATAACCGAGCTTCCCTATCAGACCAATAAAGCAGAGCTCCTCCGCAAGATAATGCTCTTGAAGGAGGACAAGAAGGAGCTTCTCTCGGGCATCACCGAGATAGTCGACGAGTCCGACCGCACTGGCATGCGCGCGGTCATCGCCTGCAAAAAGGAGGCCGAAGTCGATTCCATTCTGCCCGTCCTCTTCAAATATACCGATCTTGAGTGCACATTCGGCATAAACATGGTGGCGATAGCGGGCGGCAGGCCGCAGCAGCTCGGGCTTCTGGATATAATAAGGTATTACGTAAACTATCAGCGCCTCGTCGTTCTGCGCAGGGCCAAGTACGAACTTAAAGAGGCGCTTGCGCGCAAGCACATAGTCGAGGGCCTGATTATCGGCGTGCACAACATCGACGAGGTAGTAAAGATAATCAAGAACGCCGAAAACACCGCCGACGCGCGCAAAAAACTCATGGAGCGCTTCGCCCTCTCCGAGCGCCAGGCCCAGGCCATACTCGATCTGCGCCTCGCGCGCCTTGCCAAGCTCGAGGTCAAAAAGCTCGAGGAGGAGCTCGCCGAACTCGAAAAGAAGATCGCTTATCTGCAGAAGGTAATCGGCGACAAAAAGATGCAGATGGACATAGTAAAGAGCGAGATAAGGGAGATAAAAAAGAAGTACCCCTGCCCGCGCAGGTCGGAGATCAAGGGCGCCACGGGCGATATATATGTGCGGCGCGAGGACGTAAAGCGCGCCGTCACGGAGTGGGCCGTCTCAGTAACTGCCGACGGAAGGGTCAAATTCACCGAAAAGGGCGAATTTATCTCCAGATTTAAAAAGCCGCTCACAAGCTCAAAGCTCTCCGGGCTCCATACGCAGATAATCTTCACCGGCTCCGACGCGCAGCTCATATGCTTTACCAACGCCGGCAACTGCGTTTATATCAACCTCGACGACGCCGATCCTGCCGCCTACAAGGACGAGGGACTCACCCTGCACGAGATCTGTGAGGAGGCGGCGGAGAATGAACGCGCCGTCAAGCTGTTCACGCGCGAAGAGGAGCGCGGCGACGTGCTTTTCTTCACTAAGTACGGCATGGTAAAGCGCACCGCGTGGTCGGAATACAGCTTAAAAAAGAGCTATTACCAGGCCATGACTTTAAAAGAGGGCGACGAGGTGATAAACGTCGAAACGCTCGACGCCGACGAGTTCTCAACCATGTTCTTCGTCAACTCCGCGGGCTTCGGTCTCAACGCCGATAAGGACAATCTCCCCGTGCAGGGGCGCGTTGCGGGCGGCGTGCGCGGCATAGCCTTAAAGGAAGGGGAGGAGTGCATCTTCGCCTCGCAGATAACTGCCGAGGGCGAGATAGTAGTGGTAACTGCTACCAACTTCTTCAAGCGCGTGATAGTTTCCACCATAACCCCCATAGGCCGCGCCTGCAAGGGCGTGACCATAGCCGACGTAAAGGACTGCGGCAGGCTGCTTTTTGCCGACTACGTGACAATTCCCTATACCCTCGCCATAATCAACAAAGACGGCTCCGTGGCCGAGATAAACACCGAGGAGATCTCGATCGAGAACAGGGTGACCAAGGGCAAAAAATTAAAACGTACCCCGCCGATAGACCCCGAGCGCATTGTGCCTTTAAAGCAGAAGTCGGACTATTCAGATGGCAATGTACAATTGCGCTTAAATTAAGTTGCTCCGCCTGCCCTCGCATATGCGTCGCATTACATTGTCGCTGTTACGGCTTCGTTCAGTCACTTACGCCTAAGTAAGCTCCTTCACGACTTCCGCACGCTCCGCGTACTGCTCGCATCTCCGAGGTCATTATGGTGATTTGTATAATGCGGTAAAATTAATTTGTATCATAAAGCGGCGCAAACGCGCCGCTTTTTTACTGAATTTGCACAACCGCCGGTTGTGGTATCCGCAAAACATTAAACGGCGCGTCGCTTACAATCTCGGCGGCAATGTGATATAATCTCGGTATCAAAGCAAGAGAGGTGCATATATGATAAATAAAGTTCATTTCGGCAGGCGCATAGCGGCGCTCAGAAAAAGGCAAAACCTTTCCCAGTCAGACCTTTCTGAAAAGCTCGGCGTCTCGCCGCAGGCAGTGTCAAAGTGGGAGTGCGGCGGAGCCCTTCCTGATATCGATATCCTGCTGGAGCTTTCGCACTTGTACGGCGTCACCATAAACGCAATGCTCGAGGACGCCGACCTCATATATCAGCTCACGGGCGTGCAGGCTGGGCGCTCGGGCATTGCGTATTTTGTCAGAGGGTCAGAGAACGGCCGTCTTAGCGCCTGGGAAAAGGAGATAGCCGAGGGCAGGTATATAGAGCGCAACTGGGCGGAGGCTGCAAAGCGGCCATATATGAACCGCGACGTCATCGGCAGGCAGATAGCCGAAAGGGGAGGCACCATCGTTGAAATAGGCGCGGGCCCGGGCGGCGGATATATGCCATACATTCTTATGGCCGACCCCGACGCCGCCGTTGTGATAAGCGACATATCCCCCGCCGTCGTGCGGGAGTGGAAGGCCTTTCTGGACAAAACGCTCGACCCGCCCTCTGTGTCTTACGCCGTAATTGATTTCTGTAATATGCCCTTTAAAGACGGCAGCGTCGATACCGTATCCGACGGCGGCGGCATAGGCAACTGCTTCGGCGACAGGCGCATGGCGCTGAAGGAGGCGTACAGGGTGCTCAAAAAGGGCGGCATGCTCGTCACGGCCACGGGCTTTGTGAACAGGGAGACGCTGGAAGCGCTCCCGCAAAACGTACAGGACGTGCTGCTGAGGGAGCGCCCCGACATATTCGACGACCTCTACGAAGATACCGTGCTCGCGGGCTTTGGCAAGATCGACACCGTAATCGACGGATGCTGGTATACCGACGATGACGACAGTACAATCGCCGACCTCGCTCGCTCTCTCGGCGTGAACTTAAAATTCACAAGCTATACAAGATTTTGCTACAAGCTGTAACCTTCGGTATCAAGCGCGCGTTGCGCGCGCCGGCTATATAATTTTATTCAACCTGCAATTCAACGGGCGGCGCAAACGTGCCGCTTTCTTTATGCGTAAAATTTTTTTGTGATTTTTTGGTTAAAGCCTTTTGC
>ERZ1643250.1188-NODE-1188-length-23374-cov-59.936018_pt1 | contig 23374 bp, 21 predicted proteins | sample MGYA00579262_ERZ1643250 | MGnify/ENA primary metagenome ERZ1643250 (study PRJEB29033, sample SAMEA4952265) | chicken gut metagenome | biome: Broiler Chicken; feature: Gastrointestinal Tract; material: Caecum | place: Ireland | collected 2018 | study: Broiler... | reverse complement strand
TCATGCTCTCAGTATACCACACCTTTAAGTGTACGCATATGCCCCGCGGGGGGAGGCAAGCGTACCTGCGTCAATCTTTGCGAAGTTTGTGGTAAGGCAAAGCTGAAAAACTTCGTCTTACCACAAAGTTTTTCTTTGCCCACGGGCGTGCACTTGGCTCTCCCTCCGGGAGAGCTGGCGAGACGCCCGCAAGGGCGGCGAGACTGAGAGGGGAGCCGCGGAGCGAAACTGCGAGGACTCAATAGTCCTCTGGCATTTCGGCGGGAGGGGTGTTATACTAAAAGAAACCGCGCCCTGCCGGCAGTGTCCGGGCCGCGGCGCAGGAATGGAATACGGAAAGGATGAAAGAAATGAGTACATCCACCCAGCACGCCCCCCTGGGCTTTGGCCTGATGCGCCTGCCGCAGGCGGGGGAGGTAATCGACATTGACCAGACCAGCCGGATGGTGGACGCCTTTATGGCGGCAGGTTTTACCTATTTTGACACCGCCTATGTCTACAACGGCAGCGAGGAGGCCGCCCGCAAAGCCCTGGTCGAGCGCTACCCGCGGGAAAGCTATACCCTTGCCACCAAGCTGAACGCCCGCGTCGCGCAGGACGTCCAGGCCGCCCACAGCCAGCTGGAGCAGAGCCTGGCCCGCACCGGCGCGGGCTATTTCGACTACTACCTGCTCCACGCCGTGCAGGACTCCAACGCCCGGCACTACGCCGAGTGGGGCCTGTGGGACTTTGTCGAGGAGCAGAAGGCTGCGGGCCGCATCCGCCACTACGGCTTTTCGTTCCACGGCACCCCGGCCCTGCTGGACCGCCTGCTGACCGAGCACCCCGGCGTGGATATCGTCCAGCTGCAGATCAACTACGCCGACTGGGAGAACTCCGAGGTGGCCGCGCGGGAAAACTATGAGGTCGCCCGCCGCCACGGCAAACAGATCGTCATCATGGAGCCGGTCAAGGGCGGGGCCCTGGCCGACCCGCCGCAGGAGGTGAAAGCCCTGTTCGACGCCGCCCGGCCCGGCGCGTCTTACGCGTCCTGGGCGCTGCGGTTCGCCGCCAGCCTGGACGGCGTGCTGGCGGTGCTGTCCGGTATGTCCGACACCGCCCAGATGCAGGACAACCTTGCGACCTTTGCCTCCTTTGCCCCCATGGACGAGGCCGACCGGGCGGTGATCGCCAAGGCGCAGCAGATCTTGGCCCACTCGGCGGCCATCCCCTGCACCGGCTGCGGCTACTGTGTGGAGGGCTGCCCCCGGCAGATCCTCATCCCCAAGGTGTTCGCGGCGGCCAACAAGCAGCTGGGCCAGAACGACGCCGGTAAGGCCAAAGAAGCCTATGCCCGGTCCATCGACGGCCGGGGCAAAGCCTCCGACTGCATCGGCTGCGGCCAGTGCGAGGGGGCCTGCCCCCAGCACCTGCCGGTGATCGAGTGGCTGCGCAAGTGCGCCGAAATCCTAGAGTGACCGGAAGCGGGAGTGTTCTTTGGGAGCGCTCCCTTTTTGATGCGGATTTTGCATGAAATAGGCCTGGATGCCCAATTATTTGCAAAATCCTTTTCATTTTTGGGCAGTTGTGCTATACTTGCGGCAGGAGAGCGCCGAAGGGCGGGGAAGATGCGGCGGCGTGTCTTTCCCGCCCTTTCCCTTTTTGGAACAGGGAGGATGAGAACATGCTTGATTTTTTGGAAAAGGAAGAAGCCGTCAGCCCCGCCTTGCTGCGGGAGGTCGAAGCATTTCGGGAGGCGAACCCCCTTGCGGAGGGGCTGCGCGCCCGCATCCCGGCGCCGCGCTATCATTACTATGGCCGGGAAATCTGGGAGCAGGCCATCGCGGCCCTGCTCTGCGGCAAAAACCTGCTTTTGACCGGCGGCAAGGCCACCGGCAAGAACGTGCTGGCCGAAAACCTGGCCGCCGCCTTTGGCCGCCCGGCCTGGAACGTCTCCTTCCACGTGAACATGGACGCGGCCAGCCTGATCGGGATGGACACCTTTGAGGGCGGGGAAGTGCGCTTCCGCCCCGGGCCCATCTACCAGTGCGCCCGGTACGGCGGGTTCGGCATTTTGGACGAGATCAACATGGCCAAAAATGAGGCGCTGGCCGTCCTGCACGCGGCGCTGGACTTCCGCCGGGCCATCGACGTGCCCGGCTATGAGCGGGTCGCGATGGCGGAGCCCACCCGCTTCATCGCCACCATGAACTATGGCTACGCCGGCACCCGGGAGCTGAACGAGGCGCTGACCTCCCGCTTCGTGGTGATCCAGATGCCCACCATCTCGCCCGAGAACCTGGACCGGCTGCTGGCCCGCCAGTTCCCGGCGCTGAAAAAGAAATACCGCGGCCAGTTCGGCCAGCTGTTTTTCGAGCTGCAAAAGAAATGCGAGAGCGCGGAGATCTCCACCAAGGCCCTGGACCTGCGGGGCCTGCTGGACGCCCTCGACTTGATGCGCAGGGGCGTGCCGGTGGGCGCAGCGCTGGACATGGGCATCACCAACAAGGCGTTCGACAGCTACGAACAGGGGCTGATCCGGGATGTGATCGCGGCCCGCATCCCGGCCCGGCTTGCCGGCGCCGACCTCTTTGAGGGGTGACGGCCATGCTCACCCAGCATTACAGCGCACAGCAGCGCCGGGCCCTGAACCAGATCTGGAACGCCGCGGGGGAGTACGGCTTCGACCCGCTGTTCCTGGCCCAGGGCAGGGATGGCGCGCCGGACCTGTACATGAACACCATCGTGGGCTGCGTCCGCCGGTGGTACGGGGCGGAGATGCCCCGGCGCCTGTTTGGGGCCTGGGCGGAGGACCGCCGCCAGCCCATGCTGGACGATTTGGCCTGGCTGGCGCTGGAAAACGCCGCGTTTGAGCGGGAAGTGCCGGTGCGGCCCGCCCTGGCCGCCCTCCGCGCCGCCCACGCGCGGGACTTTTTTGCCCAGGAATACAAACTCTCCCGGCAGGAGTGGATGGCCAAAAACCAGCTGGCCTACACCATGCAGGCGGCCCGCTGGCGGGGCGTACTGGGCCAGCGCCCGCCGGTCATGACCCCCTATGAAAAAAAGCTGTCCGCCGCCCTTGCCTGCAGCGGCGCGCTGGACGCCGGCGCTTTGGAGGCCGCCGTCCGTGCCGCTTTTGCCCGGGCGTTCCTCTTTGACGGGACGGCCCGGGCCCGCGCGCCGCTGCGCCTCCACTTCGACGGCAAATGGGCGTCGGCCATGACCAAGTTCATGCCCACCGAGATCGTCCACACCGACGTGCTGACCGCGGGCCACCACGCCAGCGGCGGAGGCGGGGGCGGGGAGAAGCTGGACCTGCGGCGGGCCCGCTTCAAACTGAACGAGAACGCCGAGACCGACCGCCAGTACATCGAGAGCTGCTTTGGCCGCTCCCTCTACCCGCCCGAGGAACTGGCCGCGGTCGAGCAGCAGCTGTGTACCGGCGTCCATGCCGGGTGCCATCTGTGGTTCACGGCGGGGGCCCCCGACCCCGAAAAGGCCCGCAGCGGAGACAGCCAGCGCCTGACCGAAGAGGCCGCTTTGCAGGCGCAGCGCAACCGCGCGGCCTACGCCAAAGACAGCAGCCTGTACCAGAACGCCATCCTGCGCCTGACCGAGCAGATCCGCAACTGCATCCAGGTCCACAGCCAGGTGGAGACCGAGACGGCCCGCAGCGGCCGGCTGGACAGCCCCCGTGTGTGGCGGGCGGCGGTGGTGGAGGACGGCCGCGTCTTTCTGCGGGACGCCAGCGCCGACCGGCCCGGCTTCTCGGTGGACCTGCTGCTGGACGCTTCTTCCTCCCGGATGCACTGTCAGGAGGAGATCGCGGCCCAGGGCTATATCCTGGCCGAGAGCCTGCGCCGGTGCGCGGTGCCGGTGCGGGTGTCCAGCTTTTGCAGCCTGCGGGGCTACACCGTGCTCCGGGTGCTGAAAGGCTTTGCGGACAAAAACGGCGGCCGGAAGATCTTCGATTACTTTGCCTCGGGCTGGAACCGGGACGGTCTGGCGCTGCGGGCGGCCGGGGAACTGGTGCGCTCCGCGCCTTTGAGCCGGCATCTGGTGCTGCTGCTGACCGACGCTTCCCCCAACGACAGCCACCGCATCCCGCCCGGCGGAGCCTACCCGCTGGGCAGGGACTACGCCGACCGTGCCGCTGTGGAGGACACCGCCCGGGAGGTGCGGGCCCTGCGGCAGAAAAACGTCCGGGTGGCGGCCGTCTTTACCGGGGAGGACCGCAGCGCCGGGGACGCAGAGACGATCTACGGGCGCAGCCTGGCGCGTATCCGCACCATGGACCAGCTGGCCGGGGCGGCGGGCGCGCTGATCCGCCGCGAGATCCAGGAGCTTTCGGACTGACGGGCCCGGCCATACAGGCGGGGCTGATTTATATGTCTGAATTATGAATAATAAATGAAAAATTTTTCAAAAACCTCTTGATATTTTAAGGAAAAGTACTAAAATATAGTTGGACGGCCGGACTGCGGCAAAAACGGCCCGGCCAAGAAATTGACTTGGAGGAGGTTATATTATGATTAGTTTTCTGATCTGTCTGGCTCTCCTAGTGATTGGCTACCTGACTTACGGCAAAGTAGTCGACAACACCTTTGGGCCGGATGACCGGGAAACGCCCGCCATCCGCATCAACGACGGCGTTGACTACGTTGTGATGCCCCAGTGGAAGCTGTTCCTGGTCCAACTGCTGAACATTGCGGGCCTGGGCCCCATCTTCGGCGCCATGCAGGGCGCGCTGTGGGGGCCGGTGGTGTTCCTGTGGATCACCTTCGGCACCATCTTCGCCGGCGGCGTCCACGACTATTTTTCCGGCATGCTGTCGGAGCGGAATGACGGCGCGTCCATCTCGGAGGTGTGCGGTATCTACCTCGGCAACGGGATGAAGAACGTCATGCGCGTGTTCAGCGTCGTGCTGCTGGTCATGGTGGGCACCGTCTTTGCGGTCGGTCCCGCCGGCCTGATCGTCACCCTGTTCCAGAACGGCGGCTTCAGCGGCATCGTCACCAACACCGAGTTCTGGCTGTGGATCGTCCTGGCCTACTATTTCATCGCGACTTTCCTGTCCATTGATAAGATCATCGGCAAGATTTACCCCATCTTCGGCATCTGCCTCATCATCATGGCGGTGGGCGTCGGCTTCGGCATCCTGACCAACCCCGCCTACGAGATCCCCGAGCTGTGGACCCACTTCTATAACATGGAGCCCACCGGCAAGCCGATCTGGAGCTTTATGTTCATCACCGTGGCCTGCGGCGCCATTTCCGGCTTCCACGCCACCCAGTCGCCCCTGATGGCCCGCTGCATGAAGTCCGAGCGCCAGGGCCACATGGTGTTCTACGGCGCCATGGTCTGTGAGGGCGTCATCGCCCTGATCTGGGCTGCCGCCGGCTGCTCCATCTACGAAGTGACCAACGGCTTGAACACCGGCCTGCAGGCGATCCTCGCCAACGGCCAGTCCGCCGCGATTTACGACGTCTGCTCCAAGACGATGGGCGGCGTGGGCGTTGCCCTGGCTATGCTGGGCGTCATCGCCTGCCCCATCACCTCGGGCGATACCGCGTTCCGTTCGGCCCGCCTGACCATCGCCGACTGGTTCAAGATCGACCAGGAGGACTTCAAGAAGCGCCTGGCCCTGTGCGTGCCTCTGCTTCTGGTGGGCGCTTTCGTGGGCCATCTGGATTACTCCATCGTCTGGCGTTACTTCAGCTGGACCAACCAGACCCTGGCCATGATCGTCCTGTGGACCGCCAGCATGTACCTGTACCAGCAGAAGAAGAACTACTGGATCACCGCGGTGCCCGCCACCTTCATGAGCGCCGTGTCCGCTACTTACTTCCTGCTGGGCGACGAGTGCCTGGGCCAGCTCATCAACAGCAAGGACGCCTCCGGCGCCACCATCTACAACACGGCGGTGGCTTACCCTGTGGGCATCCTGTTCGCCGTCCTGCTGCTGGCGATCTTCCTCTACGCTACCCGCAAGCAGCCTGTGAACAATAAGAAGTGATTCACCCGGCCGGCCTGGCCCTCCGTGTGAAACACAACGGCCTGCCTGCCGCTGCCCAGCAACAGCGGTTGGCGGGCCGTTTCCTTCCCCCGCGCATTTTTTGTGGAAAGAGGTTGCAGCCTATGTTATTCAAACCTGCCCGCCTGGGCGGCGCGGCCCTGGACCCCGACGCCCTGGCCGCCGACAAGAAAAACTGCAAAAAGTTCGGCCCCTGCGGCGTCGGCGAAAAGGCGCTGTATCTCAACAGCTTTTACATCGACCGCCGCTATTACATCACCTATCCCGCCGTCACCCGGGTGTTCAAGCGGGTGGCCATGAGCCAGGGCGGCTTTTCCCAAAAGGGGATCTTCGCCTCCATCCCGTATCTGGTGGTGGAGTACGACGGCGGCAGGCAGAAGCAGTGCAACTTCAAATATGAGGAGCAGGTGGACCAGATGCTGGACTGCATCGGCCGGGCCCACCCCGAGATCAAGCTGGTCAGCGCCGCGGCGGAAGAGCGCCTGGCCCAGCGGGAGCGGGAGCAGGCCGCCCGCAAAAAGCCCGAGCTGTCCCACGAGGCGCAGCGCTCCATCCGCGCGCTGCAGGACGCGGCCGCCTACCTGGACCAAAAGCCTGAGCTGGCCCAGGAGCTGAGCAAGGCGGCCCGGCGCAAGCGGTCGTACCAGTGCAGCAAGCCCAGCTACCGCTGGGTGGCGCTGGCCATCACAGTGCTGGGGCTGGCCTCGCTGCTGTTCGGCATCGCCACCATCCTGCAGGGGACCGGCAGTTTCGGCATCTACTTTGCCCTGTTCGGGCTGGCGGCCATCTTCATGTTCTCGGGGGTCAGCGTCCTGCCCACTGCCCGCAACAACAAAAAAGCCATCATGGAGCGGGCAGACAAGACCCAGCAGGACATGGCCGGGTATCTGAAAGGGTACGGCGGGGCGTTCCCCCTGCCGGCCCGCTACGCCCACCCCATCGTCCTCAAACGGATGCAGCGGGTGATCGAAGAAGGCCGCGCCGAGCGCATCCCCGACGCGCTGGAAACCGTCAAGCAGGACCTGAAGGCCCTGAACTCCGGCGTGGAGGTGGACCAGCAGGAATACGACGAGGTGGTGGCGGTCAAGGCCCTGTTCCTCAACGAGGACTACCGGTAAAAAGCAGACAAAAACAGCGCCCCTTCTCTCTGGGTTGCAGAGGGGAGGGGCGCTGTGCTGTGTTTACGGTTTGGCGTCCACGTTTTTGGTGGCGACGACCGCCACGCCGGTGCCGGCCGCGTCCTCGAGCAGGACCTGGCCGATGGAGACCGGCGCGGGGACTTCCACGCCTTTCAGGGCGCGCACCACGTCAAAGATCTTGCCCTTGGGCACGTCGCTGCGGGTCTTGCAGGAGACGGCGGGCAGGACGCCGCCCTTGACCCGCACGGTGCTGGTGACGATGCGGGTGGGGTTCGTCACTTCCTTGCGGCCGTAGGCGTCGCCCCGGGGGCAGGTGTTGCCCTGGACGGCGGTCACGGCGCCGCCTTCCAAAGTCACGGTCAGGGGGCAGCCCATCGGGCAGCCGATGCAGATCAGTTCTCTCGTTTCCATTTTTCACGCCTCCTCCAGGGTCACGGTGATGCTGCCGGCAGCGGGGTCCTGCCGCAGCAGGTCCCCTTTCAGCTGGAGCGTCTCCATCTCGCCGGGGGCCAGCACGGGACGGCGGCGGGTGAAAATGCAGGCGCCGCCCAGATAGACGGCGATCTTTTTGTTTTGGTAGACGTTGTCCACCCGGAAGCGCAGGGTCAGTTTATCGCCCACGCAGGCGGGCCGGACGGTGCTGGGCACCGTGTAGCGGACGCCGTTCCGGCACAGGACGGGCAGAGCGGCGGCCTGCGCTTCCCGCCCGGCGCTCTGGATGTAGGCGGCGGCATGGGCCCCGGCAGCCCCGGCCTCCTCCGAGACGTAGTCCACCAGGTCGTGGACGTGCAGCACGTTGCCGGCGGCAAAGACGCCGGGGATGCTGGTCTCCAGGCTCTCGTTGACGGCGGGGCCGCCCGTCACCGGGCTGAGCCGGACGCCGGCGGCCCGGCTCAGCTCGTTTTCGGGCAGCAGCCCGCAGGACAGCAGCAGGGTGTCGCAGTCGTAGTGCTCCTCGGTGCCGGGGACGGGCCTGCCGTTTTCCACCCGGGCGAGGGTGACGCCTTCCACCCGCTCTTTGCCCTGGATATCCACCACTGTGTGGCTCAGCTTGAGGGGGATGCCGTAGTCGTCCAAACACTGGACGATGTTGCGCTTGAGGCCGCCGGAGTAGGGCATCAGCTCGGCCACCACCTGCACTTCGGCCCCTTCCAGGGTCATGCGGCGGGCCATGATGAGGCCGATATCGCCCGAGCCCAGAATGACCACCTTGCGGCCGGGGAGATAGCCCTCCATGTTCACCAGCCGCTGGGCGGTGCCGGCGGTGAAGATGCCGGCGGGACGGTAGCCGGGGATATTCAAAGCGCCGCGGGGCCGCTCGCGGCAGCCCATGGCCAGCACCACCGCTTTGGGGTGCAGCTGGAACAGGCCGTCGGTGCGGTTCATGGCCGTGACCGTCTTGTCGGCGGCGAGGTCCAGCACCATGGTGTCGAGCTTACAGGGGATGCCCAGGTCGTTTGCCTGCTGGATGAAGCGGGCGGCGTATTCGGGGCCGGTCAGTTCTTCCTTGAAGGTGTGCAGCCCGAAGCCGTTGTGGATGCACTGGTTGAGGATGCCCCCCAGCTCGCTGTCCCGCTCGAGGATGAGCAGGTTTTCCACCCCGCGGCGGCGGGCCTCGATGGCGGCGGCCAGGCCCGCCGGCCCGCCGCCGATGATGACGAGATCTGCGTTTTTCATCATGGCTCCCCCCTCACAGCGCGTCCTTGTTGACGCCTACGATGATCTTCGAGCGGCCGCCCGCCTTGGTGACTTCGGACAGGGGGACGCCCAGTTCCCGTGCGAGGATCTCCATGACGCGGGGGCTGCAGAAGCCCGCCTGGCACCGGCCCATGCCGGCCCGGGTGCGGCGCTTGACCCCGTCCAGGCTGCGGGCGCCGGGGGTGCGGTGGATGGCGTCGAGGATCTCGCCCTCGGTGACGCTCTCGCAGCGGCAGACGATCTGCCCGTAGGCGGGGTTTTGGCGGATGAGTTCGGCCCGCTGGGCAAAGGGCAGGGTCTTGGGGTCGAGGATGCCCTTGCGGGTGGGGTCGAAAGCGGGGTCTTTTTCCAGGTGGAGGATACCGGCCGCGATGCCGGCCGCCATGACGCCGATGGCCGGCGCGCTGGACAGGCCGGGCGATTCGATGGCGGCGCAGTCCACAAAGCCGGGGGCGGCCTCCCCGATGAAGAAGTCGTGCCTTGGCTCGTGGGCGCGCAGGCCCGCAAAGCTGGTGATGGTCTGGCGCAGGGGCAGGTCCTTGACCGCGAGGCCGGCTTTGGCGCGGATCTCGGCAAGGCCGGCGGCGGTGGTGGCGGTGGCCTCCTTGTCCTCGATGTCGATGGAGGTGGGGCCTACCAGCAGGTTGCCGTGGACGGTGGGCGTGACCAACACCCCCTTGCCGGTGGGGCCGGGCAGCTGGAAAATGGTGTGGCGGACATAATCCCCGGCGGCGTGGTCCAGAAGGAAGTAGTCGCCCCGGCGGGGGATGATCTGCATGGGGGCGCCGGGGGCGGCCATGTTGTGCAGCTCGTCGGCGTGGACGCCGGCGGCGTTGACCACCAGCCGGGCCTCGAGAGGGCCGCGGGAAGTCTCGACCCGCCAGCCCCCTTCGATGGGCTTGACGCCGGTGACGGCGGTGTCGAACTGAAAGCGGACGCCGTTTTTGGCGGCGTTCTCGGCAAAGGCGTAGGTCAGCCCAAAGGGGCAGACGATGGCCCCGGTGGGGGCCCAGAGGGCGGCGACGGCCTCGTCGGCGATGTGGGGCTCCAGGGCGAGCAGCTCCTCCCGCCCGATGATCCGCAGCCCTTCCACCCCGTTGGCCACGCCGTTTTCGTACAAAGCCTGCAGCCGGGGCCGGTCGGCCTCGGATAGGCAGACCACCAGGCTGCCGCACTGGTCATAGGCAAAGTCCAGCTCTTTGGCCAGGGCGGGCATCCGTTTGCTGCCCTCGACGTTCAGCCTGGCCATCAGGGAGCCGTGGCGCGCGTCGAAACCGGCGTGGACGATGGCGCTGTTGGCCTTGCTGGTGCCGCAGCAGACGTCCTCCTCCTTGTCCAGCACGAGGATGTCCGCCTTATAGCGGGAGAGCTCGCGGGCAATGGCGCAGCCCGACACCCCCGCCCCAATGATGATGATATCTGTCATGGCTTCTCCTTTTCTCCCGGTCATTCTTCGTCCAAGGCCCAGTGGTAGGCGCAGCGGACCGCCTTTTTCCAGCCGCGCAGCCGCTTGGCGCGCTCCCCGGCGGGGATGTTGGGCCGGAAGGTGCAGTCCACCGCCCAGTTCTTGGCCACGTCGGCGGGGGAGTTCCAGTAGCCCACCGCCAGCCCGGCCAGGTAGGCCGCGCCCAGGGCGGTGGTCTCCAGGCACTTGGGCCGCAGCACGGGCAGATCGCTGATGTCGGCCATGGTCTGCAGCAGGTAGTTGTTGGCCGAAGCGCCGCCGTCCACCCGCAGGCTGGTCATCTTGATGCCTGAATCGGCCTCCATGGCCCCCAGCACATCGTTGACCTGGTAGCACAGGCTGTCCAGCGTGGCCCGGATGATGTGGTATTTGTTGCACCCGCGGGTCAGCCCCACGATGGCGCCCCGGGCGTACTGGTCCCAGTGGGGCGCGCCCAGCCCGGTGAAGGCGGGCACCACATAGCAGCCGTTGGTGTCCTTGACCTTGTTGGCCATGTACTCGGAATCGCGGGCTTCTTCCAGCAGGCGCAGCTCGTCCCGCAGCCACTGGATGGCCGCCCCGGCCACGAAGATGGAGCCTTCCAGGGCATAGTGGACCTTGCCGTCCAGCCCCCAGGCGATGGTGGTGACCAGCCCGTTTTTGGAAAAGACCGGGGTCTCGCCGGTGTTCATCAGCATAAAGCCGCCGGTGCCGAAGGTGTTCTTGGCCGAGCCGGGGGTCCAGCAGGTCTGGCCGAACAGGGCGGCCTGCTGGTCGCCCGCCGCCCCGGCGATCTTGATGCCGCTGCCAAAGTGCATGGGGTCGGCGTACTCATAAAAGCAGCTGGAAGGCATGGGCTGCGGCAGCATACACCGGGGGATATCCAGCACCCGCAGGATCTCGTCGTCCCAGTCAAGGGTGTGGATGTTGAACAGCATGGTGCGGCTGGCGTTGGAATAATCGGTGACGTGGATTTTGCCGCAGGTCAATTTCCAGATCAGCCAGGTCTCCACCGTGCCGAACAGCAGCTGGCCGGCTTCGGCCTTTTGCCGCGCGCCGGGGACGTTGTCCAGGATCCATTTCAGCTTGGTGGCCGAAAAGTAGGCGTCGATGACAAGGCCCGTCTTTTGCCGGAAGGCTTCGGTGTAGCCGCGGGCCTTCAGCTCGTCGCAGTAGGCGCTGGTGCGCCGGCACTGCCAGACGATGGCGTGGTAGACCGGCTCGCCGGTGTCCCGGTCCCAGACGATGGTGGTCTCGCGCTGGTTGGTGATGCCGATGGCGGCGATGTCGGCGGCCGTCGCGCCGATCTTGTTCATGGCCGACAGGGCCACCCCCAGCTGGGTGGTCCAGATCTCGTTGGCGTCGTGCTCCACCCAGCCGGGCTTCGGGAAATACTGGGTGAATTCCTTCTGGGCGACGCTGCACATTTCCCCCGCTTCGTTGAACAGGATGCACCGGTTGGAGGTGGTGCCGGCATCCAGGGCCATAATATAGGACATGGAGGGCCTCCTTTTTGGATTGGTTTCCCCACAGGGACGCAGTGGTCGAAAAGCTGCGCGGTTTCCGAAGAACTATTGTACATAGTATACTAAAAGCCGGGGCGGTTGGCAAGGGAAACGGTGCACAGCGCACGATAAAAGCCACCGGCTCGGTACCGGTGGCTTTAGGGTGTGGGCCAGCGCAGCTGCTGGGGCGTTTCGGGGACGGCGGTTTCCGCGCCGTCTTTGGGGCGGGGGTCGTAGTCGATGCCGGCGCGGGCGGCCTGGCTCTGCTGGAACTGCCGCGGGATGCGGTAGGTCCGGCCGTCCTTGATAAAGACCGCGCCGGTCTGCTTGAAGTGGAAGGGCACTCCGTACCGGACGCACTGGGCGCGGGTGTCCAGCACCCACTCGTAGCGGCAGGGGCGGGCGCGGGGGCCCGATTCGCCGCCGCACAGGACAAAGCCGATCTGCCCGGAGGCGAGGTAGGGCTCGATGCAGATGGGCCCGAGCATGGGCTCGTGGCAGATGTGCTTGTGTTGGATGGGCAAAGTCAGGTAGATGGGCAGGCGGAAGTCGGCCATCTCCTGGTTTTCCACCGTGCAGTAGATGGAGACGTTGGGGTAGCCGCTGCCCCAGTCGGGCGGGATGCACGCGGCAAAGCGGTGGATGCGTTTGGTGATGATGGCAAAGCGCAGGTCGCTGCGCTGGCGCATCATGGCCCAGCAGGCGGGCCGCCAGGGGTCGGCCTCCTCCAGGAAAAAGTCGGAGGTCATGCAGGTGAACACGGTGTGGCCGTCGGGCTGCAGCTTGTAGGCCCAGTGCCGGTCCCGCCGGACGGGCAGGTCGAAGTCGGCGGTCTTGACCACCGCCGAGGCGTCCCGGCCCACCGACTCGTCGCGGCGGTAGACGTAGCAGTTCAGGCACCCGGCGCTGATCTTGCGGCAGCCGTGCCAGGGGTTCCAGATGGGCAGGGGGATCACCTCGTTCCTTTGTAAATAGGCTGGGTTTATTGTACCACGCCCCCGCCCGGCGGACAAGGGCGCGCCGGGGCCCGGCGTCTGACGCCTTGACAAGGACGCGGAAATTGTTGTATGTTTAAGGAGGTTCAAAGAATGTGCATAAGCGGGGCGGCAGGGCTGCCCCGGGTGCGATCATGGTGCGATGATAGAGGAAACTGTATGAATCTTTTGATCTGTGACGACGACGTGACCTTTGCCGAAAAGGTGCGCGGCGCGGCCGTCCCCTTCTTCGAGGCAAACAATGTGCCGGTGCGGTGTATGGTGTGCGCCAGCGCCGAAGAAGCCCAGGCCCTGCCCGGGCTGGAAAACTGCCAGCTGGCCTTTTTGGACGTGGACCTGGTCACGGCCAGCGGCATCGAGCTGGGGCGGACCCTCAAGCAGAAAAACCCGAAGGTCCTGCTGGTGTATATTTCGGCCTACCTGGAGTTTGCGCCCCAGGGGTATACGGTCAGCGCGTTCCGGTACATCCTGAAAGGGGACATCCAGCGGATGCTGCCGGTCTGCCTCGAGGACGTGTATCAGGAATTGTTCGGGGCCCGGCGGGTGCTGGAAGTAGAGTTCAACCGGGAGACAAAGCAGGTGCCCTACGACGACATCTTTTCGCTGGAGAGCGAAGGCCGCCGGGTGCTGGTGTTTGGGGAGGAGCCCCACAAGCTGCTGTGCGTCTATTACGGCAAGCTGTCCGAGCTGCCGGAGGACCTGTTTGAAAACGGCTTTGTCCGTATCGGGCGCAGCGCGGTGGTCAATATGAAGTATATCCAGAAGATCGCCGGCTACAAGGTGCGGATGCGCAACGGCGCCGAGCTGAGCGTCAGCCGCGCCAGCTACGCCGAGGTGCGCCGGCTGTATCTGGAATGGAAGGGGCGCTTTGGGGATGAATGAGCAGCGGCTGTGGGTGGCCCTGTCCTGCGGGGGCGAGTTTTTGGCCGCTTTGCAGGTGGAGGCCTTTCTGCTGGGCCGGGGCCGCCTGCCCCGCTGGGCGGCGGCGCTGCTGCTGGCCGTCCTCTGGGTGGTCTCGCAGGTGCTGTGGGGGACATATGTCCCGTATTCCCTCTGGGCGGTGACCTTCAATGCCCTGCGGATGCTGGGGGCCACCTTCTTTTTTGGGGGCGGGGTGCTGAAAAAAGCCTTCTCGGTGGTGGTGTGCGGGGTGGTGATCCTGGGCTACGGCAACACGGTGGGGGCGCTGGCGGCGGCCCTGAGCGACCTGCCCATGTCCCAGCTGTGGCGGCTGCCCGCCAGCATTCTGCTGTACGGCGTGGTGCTGAACGTGCTGCTGCTGGGGGGCATCCAGCTGGTCAAGCGGTGGGTGGGGGCCATCGACCCCGTCCAAAAGGCGGTGGGGGTGGCGTACCTGTGCCTGATCGCCCTGCTGAACGTGATCCTGGCCAGCTTCGGCCAGGACACCGACCAGTACAGCTACATGATCCTGATCTGCCTTTTGCTGATCCTGGCCACGCTGGTGTATTTCGTGCTGTTCACCCTGTTCAGCGTCCGGGCCACCCAGGCCAGCCAGGCCGAGGCCCGGATGAAGATCGAGCAGGAGCGGGCCGACGCCCTGATGGAGTCCTACCAGACCCAGCGCCGGCTGACCCACGAGTTCACCAACCACATGGGGGCGGTGAGCTTTTATCTGGAAAAAGGGGACGTGGAGGGGGCCAAAGCCTACCTTGCAAGCGTGTCCAAAGGGATAGCCGCCGGCACCGCGGTGGTGGACACCCACAACCCCCTGCTGGACGCCGTGCTCAGCAAGGAGTACCGGCAGGCCGCCCAGAAAGGGGTGCTGCTGAATTTTGACCTGTGCGGCCTGGCCGGCTTTCCGCTGCAGAATGCCGAGCTGGTGACGGTGTTCTGCAATTTGCTGGACAACGCCATCCGGGCGGCCGCCGGGGCGGACCCGCCCCAGGTCACTCTGCGCATCAAAAAGCTGGACGGGGCGTATGTGATCTCGGTCCGCAACCGGGTGGCGCAGGACGTGCCCCTGACCGGGGAGGCGCTGCCCGCCTCCACCAAGGCCGAGCCCGGCCACGGGATGGGCCTGGCCAACGTCAAAAGCGTGCTGGAACGCTACGGCGGGGAGTATGTCCTCACCTGCCGGAACAAATGGTTCTGCTTTACGGGCACCGTGCCGGAGAGCAGATGAAAGGAGGCCGAAGCGATGGAATACCTTGCCCTGGCGGGCGGCGTGCAGATGCCCATGCTGGGCTATGGCACCTGGCAGCTGCGGGGGGACGCGGGCCGTCGGAGCATCCGGCAGGCCCTGGAAGTGGGCTACCGCCTGCTGGACACCGCGCGCATGTACGAGAACGAGGAGATCGTGGGGCAGGCGGTGCGGGAGAGCGGCCTTGACCGGGAGGAGGTCTTCCTCACCACCAAGCTGTGCCGGACCAGCGCCGGCTATGAAAAGGCCCGGCGGGACATCGACGCGTCTTTGCGGGCGCTGGGGACGGACTACGCCGACCTGGTGCTGATCCACGAGCCCTATGAGGAAGCCCCCGCCATGTACCGCGCCCTGCAGGAGGCCCGGCGGGAGGGCAAAGTGCGGGCCATCGGCGTGTCCAATTTCACCTGGGAGGAATACGAGCGGCTGGCCCGGCTCTGCGGGGAGGCGCCGGCGGTCAACCAGGTAGAATCCCACGTCTATTTCCCGCGGCTGGAACTGAAACAGAAGCTGGAAAGCTGCGGCGCCCGGATGCAGGCATGGGCGCCTTTCACCGAGGGGCGGCGGGACCTCTTTGCCGAGCCGATGCTGAACGAGATCGGCGCGGCCCACGGCAGGACGGCGGCCCAGACGGCCCTGCGGTATCTGGTCCAGAACGGGGTCGCGGTGATCCCCAAGTCCAGCCGCCGGGACAGGATGGAAGAAAACTTCGCCCTGTTCGACTTTGCCCTGACCGGGGCGGAAATGGAGCAGATCGGCCGGCTGGACGAGGGCCGCTCCCTGTTCGGCTGGGATTAAAAACAGGATAAGGAGGACGCTATGAAACAATATCTGGTGCTGGACATCGGCGGCACGTTCATCAAGTACGCCCTGATGGGGGAGGACGGCAGCTTTCTTGAGAGCGGCAAGGTCCCTTCGCCCATGGACAGCCTGGAAAGCCTGCTGGACGCAGTGGCAGCGGTGGGGGAGAAGTTTCGCGGCCGGTATGAGGGCGCGGCCGTCTCGATGCCGGGGCGGATCGACACCCGGACCGGCGTCGCCCACACCGGCGGGGCCTTCGACTTCATCCAGGATACGCCGGCGGGCCAGCTGTTTGCCGGGCGGCTGGGCTGTCCCGTGACGGTGGCCAACGACGCTAAGTGCGCGGCCAACGCCGAGGCGTGGACCGGCGCGCTGGCCGGCACCGCCAACGGCGCGGTCCTTGTGCTGGGCACCGGGACCGGCGGGGGCATCGTGCTCAACCACCGCATCTGGATGGGGCGCACCTTTGCCGCCGGGGAGCTGTCCTTCCTGCCGGTCCGGCTGGAGGGGATGGGCCAGGCCTTTATGAGCGACGTATACGGCGCGGGCGCAGACCGGATGTGGGCCCAGTACGCTTCGGCCACCGGCCTGCTGCGGGCCTACGCCCAGCGCAGGGGCATCCCGATGGAAGGGCTGGACGGCCTGCAGTTCTTTGCGGCCTACGACGCCGGCGAGCCCGAGGCCGCCGAGGCCCTGGCCTTTTTCGGCGAGATGACGGCGGCGGGGATCTACGCCGTGCAGTCGGTGCTGGACCTGGAAAAGTACGCCATCGGCGGCGGCATCAGCGCCCGCCCCGAAGTGACCGGCATCATCCGCGCCAAGCTGGACGAGATCTATGCGGCCGTGCCCTTTACCGCCTTCGGCAAGCCGGCGATCGTCCGCTGCCGCTACGGCAACGACGCCAATCTGATCGGCGCGCTGCGCTTCCTGCTCCACGGCGTGGACTAAAAGTTTAGGGGGAACCCATTTCTGCGCGCAGTCGCGCGGCAGAAATTCCTTCCCCCTAATATCCCCCTGGGGACAAAATTGAGCGCTGAACCGCGCACTCGGCCTTGCGGCCTCGCACACTCTCAGCGCTCCATTTCCCTGTATGTGTCCCGCCCGGACGCGCATGTCGTCCGGGCGGGACTTGTTTGCAATTATGCAAGCTATTTTCAGTGGCAGTCGCCGCTGCCGCGGTAGGGGCAGTCCTGCGAGCAGCTGCCGCAGCCGCGGCCTTTGCGCCGGCGGATACGGCGAACGGCCCAGAAGGCCCAGCCCGCCAGGGCGAGGACGATCAAACCGGCAACGAGCGTGGAGACCATAGCAGCCGCCCTCCCGTCACAGGATCAGCATACCCACCTGGTAGACCAGGAAGGTGACCAGCCAGGCCACCGCCAGCTGAAAGACGGCGGTGAAAGCCATCCAGCGCCAGCTGCCCGACTCCTTCTGGATGGTGCCGAGGGCGGCGGCGCAGGGGATGTACAGCAGGCAGAAGATCATCAGGCACAGGGCGTTGAAAGGCCCGAAGCCGATGCCCTCCAGCGCGGCGGCAAAGGACGCCATGCCGGCGGGGCTGGAAGCGTTGACGATGCCGAACAGGACCGCGCAGCTGGACACCACCACTTCCTTGGCCGAGATGCCGGCGATGAGGGCCACCGCGATCTGCCAGAAGCCCAGGCCGATGGGGGCAAAGAAGGGGGTGAGCAGCTTGCCCAGCACCGCGCCGAAGCTGTCGGACATATCGGGGGTGTAGCCGCTGGGGCCGAAGTTCAGCACCACCCAGATGATCAGGGTGGCAATGAAGATGGTGGTGCCGGCCTTTTCCAGATAATCCTTGACCTTTTCCCAGACGTAGATGGCCACGGTGTGGGCGTCGGGGAGCTTGTACTCGGGCAGCTCGATCAGCAGGTAGTTGACGCTCTTTTTGCGGTCCAGCAGGTGGAGCAGGGCCGTGACCAGGATGGCCACCACGATGCCGATCAGGTACATGGCGTAGGCCACCACCATGGCGTTGTCCCCAAAGAACATCTCGGAGAACAGGATGTAAATGGTCAGCCGGGCGTTGCAGCTCATGAAGGGCGTCACCAGCATGACCTTGAGGCGGTCGTGCTTGTTTTCCAGCGCGCGGGAGGCCATGATGGCCGGCACCGTGCACCCGAAGCCCAGCAGCATGGGGATGAAGGCTTTGCCCGACAGGCCCAGCTTGGACATGACCCCCTCCATGACATAGGCCACGCGGGCCATGTAGCCGCTGTCCTCCAAAAGGGCCAGGCAGAGGAACAGGATCAGGATGTTGGGCAGGAAGGTGACGATGGTGCCCACGCCGGCGATGATGCCGTCCACGATCAGGCTGGTGAGGACGTCCCCGGCGTGGATGGCGCCGAGGCCCGCGGCCGCGCCGTCCGACAGCCAGCCGATGGCGATCTCGAGGTAGCCTTTCAGCCAGTCGCCGATGGTGAAGGTGAGGAAGAAGATCACCGCCATGATGAGCAGGAACACCGGGATGCTCCACGCCTTGCTGGTCAGCAGCTGGTCGGCCCGCTCGGTCAGGACGTCCTGGCGCTCTTTGTGGATCAGCACCTCGTCGATGATCTCGCCGATGAAGTCGTATTTCTGGTTGATGATGTCGGATTCATAGCTGCGGTCCAGCACCTGGGGCAGGTCCACCGGGTACTTCTGGGTGATCTCCTGGTCGCCTTCCAGCAGCTTGAGCGCGTGCCAGCGCAGGTTGGTCAGGCCGGGGTAGCGCTTTTGCAGCGCGGGGATGATCTGGTCGATCTTGTCCTCGATCTGGTCCGAGTAGACCATGGTGTATTCGGCGTGGTGGTCGTGCTTGTGGTGAGACACCGTCTTGTGCTGGTGGACCAGCAGGTCGGGGCCGGTGCTGTCCTTGTGGTGGGCCGCCGCGTGCAGCAGGGCGTCCAGGCCGCGGCGCTGCCGGGCCGACACCGGGATGACCGGGATGCCCAGCATTTCGGGCAGGCGGTGCAGGTCGATCTCCATGCCCCGCTTTTCCACAATGTCCATCATGTTCAGGGCCATGACCACCGGCTTGCCCAGCTCCAAGAGCTGCAGCGTCAGGTAAAGCCCGCGTTCCAGCGCGGAGGCGTCCACCACGTTGATGATGACGTCCACCTCGTCGCTGAGGATGAACTGGCGGCTGACCGTCTCCTCCATGGTATAGGAGGTCAGGCTGTAGGTGCCGGGCAGGTCCACCAGGTGAATGTTCAGGCCGTGGTGCTTGACCGCGCCCTCCACCTTTTCCACCGTCACGCCCGGCCAGTTGGCCACTTTCAGGTTTGCGCCGGTGTAGGCGTTGAACAGGGTGGTTTTGCCGCAGTTGGGGTTGCCGATAAACCCGATGGTCATATCATGTTTCTGTTCAGGCATCCGGCTGGCCCTCCTCTACTTCAATGTTTTTGGTGATGTTGCAGCCCAGGGCAAAGCGGGTGCCCCGCAGCTTGATGATGAGAATGCCTTTTCCTTTCCGGTTCAACACCGAGACCGGCGTCTGGTTGGTCATGCCCAGCGCTTCCAGCCGGCGTTCCAGCTGGAAGGGCAGGTCGATCTTCTGAACGACGTACGTCCGGCCGATCTGCGCGTCTTTCAAATACATTTTCACACCTCCATAAGGCGAAAGTTGCTTGCCGCTAACTCCCGCCTTCCTTATATTACAACGAAGACGCGGTTTCGTCAATGGGCAGCTTTCCAGAGGGGAACACGGCCTGCCGGCGAGCAAAAAAGGCCCCCCGAAGGCTTGTACCTTCGAGGGACCTTGCAGAATGGAGCTGCTATCCAGATTTGAACTGGAGACCTCATCCTTACCAAGGATGCGCTCTACCAACTGAGCTATAGCAGCATATGGCGACCCGGATCGGGCTCGAACCGACGACCCCCAGCGTGACAGGCTGGTGCTCTAACCAACTGAGCTACCGGGCCATACTTGTGATGGCCGCCGGCGGCTGACCGCCGGAACGTGTCTTATTATACCAATCGGGGGGCGGGTTGTCAAGGGTGAATTTGCGATTTTTTCAAACTTCCCGCCATTTTGTCAAAAAAGCGCGCAGAAAAGCAGAAAGCCTCCCTATTGGAGGCTTTCAGACTATGCTTTTTGCCGCTTTTGCAGCCGGCAGATCAGGGCCGGGACCAGGGCCATGACGTAAAAAGCCAGCAGCGCGCAGCTGAGGAACTCGGCCCACAGCGGGCCGGTGAGGCCGGCCAGCAGGCCGGGCAGCAGTTTGTAGATCAGCAGCATGGGGACGAGGGCCGCGGCGGCCAGGAGGTACTGCCCCGCCGAGCGCTGCGCGGTGGAAAAGCGGAGCCACCGCCGCTCGATCAGCCAGCCGGGGTAAAACCCAAAGACCATCCCGGCGGCCATGAAGCCGTCCTCCATCATCGCTTCGGGGTCCACCAGCAGCGCGCCGTCCACATAGTCCAGCGGGTAGCTCTTGCAGGAGAACCAGACCACCGCCGCGAGGGCGGCCGCCGTACCCACCGCCGCCACCGTCTTGTCAAAGTTGGGCTGGCGTTCCAGCCGGGCCGCGACCTTGCCGTTCAGCCACAGGTAGCCGCCGGTCAGGGCCATGCCGGCCAGGACGTCCTGCGGGGTGTGCACCCCCAGATAGTTGCGGGAAAAGGCGGTGAGCAGGACCATGACCACCATCAGGACGGCCAGCCAGCGGCGCTTGCGGCCGTACCACAGGCCCACGCTGCCATATATGGCGGTGGCGCTCTGGGTGTGCCCCGAAGGGAACGAGTAGCCGGTGGCGGTATCCAGCGCGGTGATGACCGGGTAGACCCGGCTGTCCCGCACCCAGGGGCGGTAGACGCAGGCGGTCAGCTTGGCGATCTGGGTCAGCAGGCTGCTGCCCACATAGTTCAGCATCAAAAAGCCGCCGAAGTGCCGGTCCACAGCCCAGAAGATGAAGGCTGCGGCCCCGATGGTGACGGAACTGGCGGCCAGCTCGCTGACAAGCTCCATCAGCGGGGTCAGCACAGCGCCGGCCGCCTCCCGCAGCCGCTGCAACAGCAGCAGGTATTCGATATCCATAGGCATCCTCCTTCTGGGGCCATCCTATGACAGGACGGCGCAGCGCGTGCGGATAACAAAAAAGCACAGCGCCGGCTGGCACTGTGCTCTTGGCAGGGGTAGTAAGTCTCGAACTCACGGCACGCGGTTTTGGAGACCGCTGCTCTACCAACTGAGCTATACCCCTATACACCCGGCATTCCGTCGAATGCCTGCTTATTATAACGGATTTGGCGGCAAATGTCAAGGTGTTTTTTCGCCTGAAGCCCGATTTTTTGTCTGGGCGCAGGGTCCGCCCCCGCTTTCGGCCATGCTTTTGGCGATGTCGGCCAGGGTCACGCTGTCCAGATATTGGTTGATGACCTCGTCCAGCCCGGCCCAAAAGGGCAGGGTGGCGCACTGGCCGGACAGCGGGCACTCGTTGATCTCGCTTTCCAGGCAGGGGATGGGGGCGACGCTGCCCTCCATGGCCGCGATGATCTCGCCGGCGGTGGTCTGGGCGGGGTCTTTGACCAGGCGGTAGCCGCCCTGGCTGCCCCGCTCGCTCTTGACCAGCCCGGCGCGGGCCAGGGGCGTGACCAGCTGCTCGAGGTATTTCAAGCTGAGCTGCTGGCGCTCGCTGATCTCTTTCAGGGGCATGGCGCGGCCCGGCGCGGCGCAGGCCAGCTCGGCCATCAGGCGCAGGCCGTACCGGCTTTTGGTGGAAAATCGCATCCTGTAACCTCCTTGTGCGGATATGTCCAGTATAACACGCCCAAAGAAATTTGAAAAGCCTTGTGAAACGAAAGGCAGTCTGTTATCATAAAGAGGAACGCAGCGGGGCGGCCGGACGGTCTGCCCCGGCAGGACAACGGAAAGGAACAGGTGAATCGCCATGGCATACGATGCCAAACAGTTCGCGGGTAGCCACTGCGGCTGCCGCTATCAGCAGGACTACCGCCCCGTGCTGGGCCGCGACGGCAAAAAGGAGTCGGGCACGCTGGAGGTCATGAAATTTTACTACGACGGGAAGATCCGCTTTGAACAGCACTGCTATGGCGAGGCGGCCACCTTCGTCTTTGGCGTCTGGTGCGATGGGATGGACCCCGACGGCACCCTGCACTGGTCCCGCCCCAAGACCGGCTACTACGACGAGCAGTACCTGCCCAAAAAGCTGACCCGGGTGGGCGAGGACGGCAGCCTCTACTTTGACGGCGGCATCTTCCCTTGGAAGCTGGCCGACGACTTTGCCGAGGACCCCCGCTGGGGCTATCCCAAGTGGAAGGTGATGCTGGGCAAGCTGACCGGCAAGGGGAAAAAGTAAACGTGCGTGCCGCAATGCGGCACGCTTTAGGGGGAACCCATTTCTGCCTGCTGCGCAGGACAGAAATTCCTTCCCCCTAATATCCCCCTGGGGACAAAATTTGCCGCTGAACCATGCACTCGGCCTTGCGGCCTCGTACACTCTCAGCGCCAAATTTCCCTGGTTGTGTCCCGCCCGTACGCACATGTCGTCCGGGCGGGACTTTTTTTGTTACGCCAGGGATAGACGGTCGAGGATGGGGGCGAGAACGTCCAGCTCGATCTGGCCGGGGGCGCTGGCCTTGCCGGCTGAGGCAAAGGTCATGGCGGAGCCCATCGCCTCGCCGCAGATGCGGCTGACGGCGCCCAGCGCGCCCATGCTCATGGTGATGACGGGGGTTTCGGGGTGGCGCTCGGCCATCTCGGCGGTGGCGGCCAGCAGGGCCAGAACGTCCCGGCGGCTTTGGGGCATGACGGCCAGTTTGGGCAGGTCGGCCCCGGAGGCCTGCATGGCGCACAGCCGGGCGGTCATTTCGGCCTGGGGCGGCGTTTTGGCAAAATCGTGGCTGGAACAGACCACCGCCGCCCCGTGGGCATGGGCCTGGGCGATCAGGCCGGGCAGCCCGGCCCCGGCGGTGAAGAACTCGATGTCCACGAGGTCGGCACAGCCGCTCTCCCACACACGGCGGCAAAAGGCGGCATATTCTGGAAAGGCGGCGTTTGCCCGGCCGCCCTCCGCCTGGGTGCGCAGAGTGACTAGGAGCAGCTTGTCCCCGAGGACGGCGCGCAGCCCGGTCAGGCAGCGGGAGAGGGCGGCCGCGTCCCGCCAGCCGGCAAACCAGTCGGCCCGGAATTCGATGCAGTCGGCCGCCAGCTGGGCGAACGCCTGCCCCTGTGCAAGGACGGCCTGTTCGGTTTCCTCCACGATCGGCAGGATGACTTTGGGGCGGCCTTGCCCAATGACGCAGCCCCGGACGGTAACGCAGGACATAAAGATCCACGCTCGCTTTCTATTATATATTATAACCATCATAACGGCGGGGCGGGGTGGTTGTCAAGAAGTTTGGGGCGCGGCAAAAAAATTTGCAAAAAGGGGTTGACAAGTAACGGAAAAAGTAGTACTATATGCGAGCGCCCGGCGGGAAGCCCCCGCCGAGAGGCAAGAGTAGAAAAAGCACTTCAAGTTCGCTTGAAAAAAGATGAAAAAAGTGCTTGACAAAAACGCCTCGCGGTGCTACAATAAACAGGTCGCCGGTCAGCCGGCCGACGAACGCAGGACCTTGAAAATTGAACAATATCGAATACTTGTAACGGAACCTTTAACGT